>Ga0137379_10004700_pt1 | contig 12851 bp, 16 predicted proteins | sample SagtaG_18_FD_104812 | JGI IMG/M metagenome (GOLD analysis project Ga0137379, IMG submission 104812) | Vadose zone soil microbial communities from Sagehorn Ranch, Mendocino, California, USA - Sage2_L_80_16 metaG | ecosystem: Environmental > Terrestrial > Soil > Vadose zone | place: USA...
CCGTCGCCTCGACGCTCTGCGACAGGTTGCGCGCCCGGGCGATGCGAGTGAGCAGGTCCGCGTCGGCAACAGGAGCGACGAACTCCACCTGAACCGTCGCGGCGTCGCGCGCGCGGGCGACCCTCTCCTCCACCTTCTCCTCGTGGAGCACCAGGTCCGCGAACTCGGGCGACCCCTTGCGCGCGTCCTGGAGCAGGACCGTCTTCAGGTCCTTGCCGTCGGAGTAGGTCGCGTTGTCGTGCAGGAAGTGCAGCAACTGGGCGTAGCTGTGGCCGCCGTTGACGATGCCCTGCTCACCGTCCTGGAACGAGACCTCGATGATGTGGTCGTTGCCGTCCTGCTTCGGCTCGACCTGCGCGGCGGTGCAGACGATGCCGCTGTTCAGTACCTGCCAGAGGTCGGGCGCGTTCAGTAGGGTCTCGCGCATCTCGGCGCACGTCGCGTTCCTCACGACGTTCGGGACGCGCGCGTTGGCGTCGAGGGGCAGGTTGACTGGCAGGTCCTTCGCCTTGGCGACGACGACGTACTTGCGGCGCACGCCGTCATCCAGGGCCTTGAAGGACCGCTGAATCTTGAACCGGAAGGTGGTGAGGGGGACCGCGGGCGCAGCCACAGGCTTCGCCTTCGCAGCAGTAGACTTCGCCTTCATGATGAAGACCTCCGTAGCGGCCAAGCCGCGTGGAAGCTGTCGGCGGGAGGTCGGCGGAGCCCACCATGGGCGACGCCTCGTCCCGACAGCCTTCGATTCTCATGCCGAAGCAGTTCCCGAGCAACACCCTGGGTGGGGGTAGAACGCTGCCGGCAGTGGCGGTCGCGCGCGGGGCTGGTCCCCGTCGACGGGATGCGCTCCGCCTCACGCAGTTCGACGCGCACGACGCAAGCGGTGCTGGTGATGCGGTGCCGGGTCGAGTGGACGGGCGGGTGGCGCGCAGGTCCGCCTCATCGCCACGCCCACGCCCCGACCGTCCCCCGCCGCCACGCGATGTAGTGTTCGCAGGATGAGCCGACGCATACCGTTCCCGTTCCCGCCCCTGCCCGCCGGCGAGGTCACACCGGGGCCAGGGCCAGGGGACCCCCAGGAGCTTCTCCAGCGGGACGTGAGCATCGTCCGCTGGTTCATCGAGAAGGCGGGGTGGACCAACAGGGGCATCACGCCCGGCTCAACGCTCGGAACGCTCCTGGCGCTGTCAGAGAAGCTCGACCTAGAGGCACCGGCCAAGAGGGTCGATGAACTTGACCGCGAAGCCGCGCGCCATGGGCTCCACCTTGCCGCCGCGTTGATTCGACTCGCCTGGGCGGTGCGCGCGCTTCACGGCAACGGCGGCGCCGTCGACCATGTGGACGCGACCTTCATCGACGACGAGCTACTGGGCGAGGACAGCAAGGAGCGGGGCGTCGGGCGGACGCTGCCGGCCGGCATCGGTACGTTGGTGTTCGCAGGCCGCCTCGTGCAGGCCGGGCGCGGCCGTATCATTTCCGTCAGAGGGCATCGCGGGGTCGGGCACGACATCAAGTGGGTGTCCGGCTCGGGCGAGACGGTCCACGTCGAGAGGAAGGACCGCTCATACGAAGCCGGGCTGGCTGACACGCCGGAGTGGCGCGTCGCGAGGGTCATCCAGGAGACGCGGAAGGCCGGCCTCAACATGCCTCGCGAGCGCGGCGCCGCTCGCGTGTTGGTCGTCGAATTCCAGGACCTCGTCCGCAAGCGGGAGGCCAAGCGCGTGGACCGCGCGTACGCGGAGGGACTGAAGCGGGAGGTACTGGGAGGCCGCGTGCGCCTCGACGACTTGCCCCATCTCGTCATCGCCGATCACCTTGGCTTGGAGCCGAAGACGGGTGGCGACAAGTTCGACTATTTCTCGCCGCAGCCGTTTGAACATGAAGCCGAAGGACTTGATGCTGCGCGTCGGGCGCCTGCTGGCGGAGGCGCTCGGCATGCGGCTCTAGCAGCTATCAGCCGGCCGCCGGTTCCGAAGCCGTACGTCAGGCAGGCGCCGGTCCGTGCTCACGTTCGAGCCGCTCGAAGTGCTGACGAACGAGCCGGAACAAGTCTGGTGTCGACAGAGGCGCTGTCTCAGTTCGACGGCTACGCAGCCGTTCGCACTCCTCGTCCACGAGGGTCTGGAGGCGCACGAAATCTTGCGGACACGGCTCGCGACCACCGATTTCGCGCCTCCAACGCTCCATCAGGTCCTTTGAGCACCGCTTCACGGTCACGTCGTGCATGCGCGCGTCCAGAGCACGAGCGAGTTCGTTCAGGCGGAGTTGGAGAGCATCAAGGTCGGCGACGCGGTTAGGCCATCCACGAGGAAGTGGACCGTCTTCCGAGGACGCCGCGTTCAACAGCACTCGCCCCGCCACGGGGTCCACGGCATGTACGGCCGTCACAGGTTCGCCCTGCCACTTGGTCGTCAGCGATACGGTGAACGGGTACGCGCCGAACAACACCACCTTCCCGATGAGGTTCGCACCCGCACTCCAGACCTCGCACGAGTGCCACAGCGGGCGCACTACCCCCAACGGCCCCTCCGTCGTTGCATCCCACCCGACATCGACCTCTGGCCCCCCGAACCTGACGAACGCAGCGGCGTCCCGAAGCTCGGGGCGGAGTGCCAGAAGCGGCCGATGCAGGGCCAGCAGTTCGAGGGCGGCCTTCGCGAAAACGCGCAGGTGCTCGGGGAGGCTGATGCTTCCGTCGAACTCGAACCGGTCGAGGAACGTGATGCGCTCGGCTCCCGTGAATGTCACGACCTTGCCGGCTTCCAAGTCGTCGGGCGTTTTCCCGAAGCGGCGGAGCAGGTGAGCCGTCTGGAGCGCCGCGGAGTCAAGGTCGGTGGCAGAGAAATGGAATCGGACCTGCCCGCCCTCCGGCGGCCGAACCGCGGGCGGCGTGCCCATGATGGTCGGGTGACCGCCCCAGACTTCCGTCAGTCCGTGCTGCGGGTCGGTCATCCGCAGCGGAGGCGCCTTCCGGCCCCGGCCAGTCTGAACGCCAGCCATGGCAGTGACGCCTCGCAGTGCGTCGCAGAGGCTCTTCTCGATGGCAGAGATGGCGCTGTTGCAGTCCCAGCAGCAGATGTTGCGGCTGGCCAGCTTCCCGCCGAGCGCCGATGGGATGATGTGCGCGACACGAGTGTCCGCGCCCAGGCTGATTTGGCAGTAGATGCACGTGGCGCTGCTCACGACAGCAATCGTACCCTCGCTCGCCGACACCCGCTGAACCCGGAGCCGAAGTTCATGGCCCGGGTCGCGCCCCTCCTCGTGGATGGTGCTCCTGAGAATCCAGAACCGACCCGCCCGCGCCCCGCGTCGCGCGTGCTCACTTTCGTTCATCCGAGGAGGGGCACCCGCCGGTCTCCCGTCCCGCGCCTTGCCCGAGAGCCTCCCCGACGCCTCCCGAGCATCCGCACTCCTCCCCGCGCCAGGCTTCCAGGCCCTCCCGTCCGATGAACCAGGTCATTCCGAGCGCGGCCACCGGGTCCGCCCACCACCAGCCGAGGAGCGCGTTCAACCCGATGCCGACGAGCGTGATGGCCGACAGCCAGAAGCAGGCGGTGGTCTGGAAGGCGTCGGCCTGGAGTGCCCGGCTCCCGAGCGCCGCCGCCGCACGGCGCTTCGCCCGCGCGAGCCAGACCATGGCGAAGAGGGACAGCGCCGTGAGGCCGATGCCCACCATGCTCGGGTCCGGCCGGTCGCGGTGCCAGAGCGCGAGGATGGCGTCCACCGCGATGTAGGCGGCGAGCAGGAACAGCGAGGTGCCCACCAGCTTATGCGCCCGCTCGTCGATTCGCTCGATGGCCTCCTCGTCCGTGCCGCGCCGCTCAGCGGCGAGCCGCCAGATGAGCACCAGGCCCGAGGCGCACTCGACGAAGCTGTCCACGCCGAACCCGAGCAGCGCGACGGAACCCGGAGCACGGCCGCCGTCACCCCGACGCCGCCCTCGACGAGGTTCCAGCCCACGGTCAGGTACTCCAGCTTCAGCGCGCGGCGGACCATGGCGGCGCGCGCGTCGAGGACCACGCTGGGGACGGTCATGTTCGGTAGTCTGCCTCGGAGCGCCGGAACCTGCTACGGGCTGGAGTCCCCCTGGCGGCCACCGCTCATTCACGTCGAGCAGCAGCACCCGGCGCCGCTTCGTTTGCCCTGCTCGCCATCCTGCGGCACTTCGCCCGGCGGTAGGGGCGTCGGACGCATCGCGCGCGCCATCCCCTCGGCCACGAACTCCGACACCGCTCGACGCGCATGCTGGCGGATGAGCGGTGTGACGCGCGGGGTGTCCGAAGTCTCCGTGACGCGGACGCCGCCCTGGACGTTCTCGATGGCGATGTGGATGTGCTGGTGGTTCTTGAACAGTTCCCTGAAGAGCGGGTCCATCTGCCGAATCGGCCGGCCCTGCTCGATGCGCTCCTTCATCTGCCAGACGTGCTCGCGGATGAGCGCGGTGACCTCGGGGTCCTGGCTGGTCGTCACCGTCCGGACGCCCTTGGGGGTGTCTTCGACGGACCGCTGAATCTTCGCGTGGTCGGACAGCAGGCCGTGGATGGCCGACATCTCCTTCATCGAGCCGCCCACCATCCCGCCCATCCCGCCGTTCATCATGTCGCCGCGTCCCGCGTCTTCACGTTGATGCGGCTGCGGAGCCTCACCCGCAACAGCGAAGAACGGCACGAGCACCGCCAGCGCGAAGCCCTTCATGTCGGACTACCTCCTCGACAACCAGGTAGGCATCCGTCGGTGCGCGCGCATGCCGTAGCGACCGACGCGAGGACGAGCACCGCGCTGACGCGGGCCAGCACCCGCGCGGACATCGGCGCTACCAGAGGGCGTTCGCCCGGCAGACCGTGACCTTGTCGCCCGTCCTTCGCTGGGTCACGGGGAACCGAGACTTCGCGACGGCTGCTTCGACCATCGAGCGCGGGGGCACGCCCGCGAGTCCGTACAGGCGTCAACCGACGCCAACGCTCCTCTGTCCCATCTTGCTTGGCGCCCTACACAAGACACCGCATCCAAACTCCTCGCCGCGCCCGGTCTTCGAGGCCCTCCCGCCCGTGCAACAGGGCACATAGGCTTCCAGGTCGGCCGCCCCGAGGCTCCACTATCTTCGGTCACGCTCGATGACGTGCGTCGAGCAGCGCCGCTCAGCCTCGTCGTTTCTGCCGTAGTCGCACGGCACTCGGTCGGGTTCGTCCGCCTGGCGTCCGTGCGTCTGCTCGTCCGCCACCTGTGAGAAGATGATGTGGAGCGCAGGAAGGAGCGGACCGTGGCCTCCAAGACACGAAGAAGAGTTCCTGCTGCCGGGAGGCGTCCCCGTTCACGAGAGCCGCTCGGGGCGGCAGCAGATGACCTTCAGAAGGTCTTCGATGAGGGTCTCCCTGAGTACCACGCGACACAATATCCGTGGTCTCGTGGAGTGCCGGTGCTGTTCGAGTCCGAGATGGACGCAAAGCGTCACCTCCTTGCGGCACGCACCGGCCATCAGCTTCATGCACTGTTGGCGACGTTCGTGAAGGAGCTTGCGTCGCGGCTCTCGAACCGCTTTGCCACCGTCACCGAGATTTACGCCGTCAAGGGGGCGCGCAATGACGCGCTCTCCTGCGCTGGGGGGCGCGAGATTCTCTGGGAGTTCTTCGGCACGCGGAGTCGAGTCGAAGAGGACCTACGCAAACTCGAACGCGATGATGAACCGAACCGCCTGAAGGTCGCGGTCGTCCTCGACCGCGAGGTTGACGAGGCGCTCTTCGACAAGTTCATGCGGGCGTTCCAGGGCTCGCGTCCCTCTCGCGTGCAGTACATCACCGCGTTCGACTTGGTGGCGTCTTCGCGATTCGAGCGCACGGTTCAACGCTTCCAACACCTGGTGGACGCGTTTGACCACCAAGACTGGCCAGACCAACTCGAACTTGTCGAACTCGACCTGGCTCCGGGACTGAGGCGCTGGGAGCGGGTCGAGAGCATCCCCTTCGGGTTCGCTGGCCTTCGAGGGCACCGTCCGTTCCAACGTCTCCAGGACCCGGTGTTCGTGGTGGACATCCTGAACAAAGGCTCTCGTGAAGCCCGCATCGCGGAAGCCTTCATCAACGTGAGGTTCCGCCAGACAAAGCTCCACGGGCTAGCCGAGGGCAGACTTCTCGTGCCGGCTTGTGAAGTTGAACTTCCACTCGACGCTGGGGATGAGGGCTACCGGCGAGTCCGGCTGCCAACGCCGGTGCTGGTTCCACCCGGCCGCCACACGCGGCTCCGCGTCAGGTTGAAGGACGCCGGCTACGCATGGCGAGGAGAGGTCGAGGTGGGATTTGTCTACGGTCGTGGCAGGCGGCTCGTACTTCCAGCGTTGTCACTGCTTCTCTGACTCCGCGCTCGGCGGCGTGCCAATGCTCAGAGTCGGTCGGTTTGGGCCACCATCGGTGGCGATGTTCAAGTCCGCTCACCGGGGCGGTTCTCGACCGGCGCGGCCGAGGGCGTTTTAGGCCACCGGCTGTTCCGGCTCGCCCCGCTCCTTGATGAAGCGGCGCAGGCTAGAGCGGGAGAGCCCTTCCGCCGTGCGGCCTCGGCCACCGGCACGCCCTCGACCACCAGGTCACGCGCGGCGTGGAGCAAGATGGGCGAGGCGGGAGGGCGGCCGAGACGCTTGCCCTGGCGGCGGGCGCGTTCGAGGCCAGCCTTCGTGCGCTCGATGAGCCGGGTCCGCACCCGCTCCGCGAACCAGCCGACCGTCGCGAGAGTGCGGCCGAACCGAACGCGCCCATTGTTCTTACAGTGAATACGCGGTATAGTCTCGCCATCATCCAGACGAGGAGGAGGGACGTGGCCCGCTTGTACTCCTCGGCCAACCTGGCTGCGGTAGCAGCGCTGGTGGCAACGCCCGACCGATGAGGTGACCATGACCGGCCGCGCTCTTTACCCCCGACCGCGTCGGCTCGCACCCGACGCCCAGCTCTTCGACCTCGCCCCGGGGGTCGAGCTGTGAAGGCGGCCGGGTACGTCCGAGTCTCATCCAAGGGCCAGGACCACGCCCTCCAGCGACACGCCATCGAGAAGGCCGCGGCCGAGCGCGGCGACGCCCTCACAGAATGGTACTGCGAGAAGCGCAGCGCCAAGACGATGGACCGACCCGAGCTGGAACGCCTCCGGTCGGACATCCGGGCCGGGAAGGTCCGGCGGGTGTACGGGTTCCGCTTGGACCGGTTCATCCGCTCCGGGCCTGCCGACGCCTTCGCGTTTGCGAAGGAGTGCCATCAGGCCGGCACCGAGCTGGTGACCGTCGCGGATGGCGTGCACGTCAAGTCCGGCAAGGACGACATCGTCACGCAGGTCTTGCTGTTCGCGTTCTCGCTCGCTGCCCAGCTCGAACTGGCGGCACGCGGTGACCGCATCGCAGCCCGGCGCCAACTCGCGGAAGAACGCGGCGAGAGCTGGGGGCGGCCGAGCCGCATCGACCGGACGACCGCCGCCACCATCTTGCGGATGAGGCGTGAAGGTCGAACGGTCCGGGCCATCGCAGCCGCTATCAAAGTGCCGCGGTCGACGGTCGGGCGGGTCTTGTCCCGAAATACTCCCCTGCCAGCGACCGCCTGAAACGGGCGGGACCAGCCTGGTCAGCAGGGGTAGTCCAGGAAGTAAACATCTGGGACGGTCTGGGCGGTGGCCCTTCTACTGGAGCCCGCGCCAGGCCCTGGACGCGGCGCGTCACTTCGCGCCGAGCCGCAGGGCCTTCCGCCGCTTTGCGCCGTGCGGATGGCGCGCGAACCGCACCCAGTAGACCTATGTTGTCCCTCATGCCGGCCCTTCCACCCCTCACGAAAGAGCTACAGCTTCTCAGCGAAGCCGAACTCCTGGACCGCGCGAATGCTTGCATGCTCAGGGGAAGCGAAACTGGGCCCGCCGACGCCGGATTGTGGCTCGAAGCGCAGCTCTGTCTCAACGAGCGCTCGGGTCGGCAGATGCTTCGGTACACTCGGTGGATGACCATTCTCACGGGCGTCGTCACGTTCCTCACGGTTGTGGTGACGGCGACCACGATATGGATGGCGTTCAGGTCGTGTCCTTAGCGACGGAGGCGGTCGACGCTCCGCAAGCTGGGCGGTCCTGGCTCGGCTACTCGACGTGGGCGGCGCGGCAGGCGGCGGTGTAGCCTGTTCAGCGAGGTCGCCATGCGCTTCCCGATTCGGTTCGACGCCGCGTACCGCGTCCTCTCCGCTGCTCTGCTCCTGGCGCCGTCCGACTCGTTCGTGGAGGTCGAGGGCAACGATGTTCGGTTTCGGATGGCCTGGGGGTTTCGGGCGCGCTTCCCGAGGGTGTCGGTCACCGAGCACCAGAAAAGTCGCCCAGTCGCGGCGTGCACGGCTTCGCTGCCGATGGCTCGTGAATGGCTCCGCAGGGCATCGTCGGCATCAACCTGGAGCCCCGCCAGCGCGGGTACGTGCTGGGGTTCCCCGTGCGGCTCCGAAACCTGCTCGTCAGCGTCGAGGACCCGGCCGGCTTGATGGCCGCGCTGACCATGTGACGCGCTTCGTAGCGCGGTGGGAGACCCAGCAGTAGACGTAGAATATGACCAGTTGCGTGGCCGACTTGGACATTGCCGCAGGCGGGACAGACTCTGCCGTGTTCCCCGAGCAGCTCGTCCATTCCATTTCGGTCGAGAACCGGACGGCTCTGCCGCTACATGTCCGCGTCATAGGTGCGCCCGGGTCTCGGGCGCTCCTGGTTGTCATCGAGGGCGGGCCGGTGCCGCTCTTCCAAACCCCTGACCGCGCGGCGGCTCCCCAGAACTGAGACCGTGCTGCTGGAGCAGAAGCACTCGAACGGCAAAAGGCCGAGAGCATGACGAAGCTGCGCCGCTACCACCTCGGTCTGAGGACGGACAAGAGCTTCCTTGCGCGGCGGCAGGGAGCACGTCTTCGCCTTCGTGCCTGGGGGCACTCGGGGCGTCCGGTGAAGCCAGCACTCGGCCCAGGTTGGCGAATCACGTTCGAGCGCCGACCTCTCAAGTTCGACGACGAGGTCATGCAGGTCAACACGGAGCCGATTCTTCACGCTCCAGACATCGTGGTCGCGCGTCGGGTGGCTCTCCTCGTCTACGGTGCGCACGGCGTGCTGGAGGGGAGCCCTCCCGGCGTGTTCGTGCGGGGGTTCGCTCCGTACCGGCCCTCGCCGCTCGACAAGCACGAGTTCGACCGCCTCGACCCGCTGGAGCGCGAGGCGATTCAGGAGCACGGCATCTTGCAGATGGCCAGCGTCGAGGCGGCATGCCGGTTCGCAGCCAAGCTCTCCCGCGACCTCGATGGTCACTACGCTTGCCTCAAGCTGATGCTCAGCTACTCCGATTACTCCTTCCACTGGATGGAACTTCATCCCGACTACGGTCAGCGAGACTTCGTCCAGTCAGAAGCGCCGTTCGACCACATCGTGTGGGCGCGCGCGATAACCGGAGCGTACGGTTCCATCGAGGAGCTAGGTCTAGAGGTCCGAGCGAAAGGGAAGCCTTCGGTCAGCGATGGGCAATGGGAGCCGAGTTGTCTGGCGGACTTGGAACAGCGTCTCCAGAAGCGCGGCATAAGCCTAGACGACCGCCAGATATGGACCGTTCGCGGTAGTCGCAGAGCCATTCAGAAGCTGACCGCCGACAGACTGCTGTCGCCGCGACGCGCGTCCTGGTCGAAGGGGCTTCACGTCCGCGACGTTTCAGCCCCACTCGTTGACACCATCAACGCCGCGTCTCGGCTGCGAAGCAGCGTGGCCGCCCATCGCTCGCAGGACCTCCGACGCCGCCTTTCCCCGGTGGATGTCCACAACGTCCAGATGGTCGCGCGACGGCTGCTGATGGAGAGCTTCGGGGAATGGCGGCGGACGGACTAGCGCAATCACCGGCCGCGCACGCGCACGGGAACGGCTGGTTTCCGGCAAGGGACTTGCCTGCCCTCGCCCGTGGCCCCCAAGCTGCACGACCTTCTTGTCGGTCGTGGTGTTGAGTTTCTGGACCGCGGCGAGCGACTCCCACGCGACCGAGGTGTCGAGGCCCATCACGTGCTTCGGAGGCGCGTGCGTGCCCCGCTTCAAGATGTCCCCGGCGGCCTGTTCGGAACACCAGGACTATCTGCTCGTCCCCTGCGTCAAGGCGCTCGCGACAGCGCCCTGGCACGGTCGAGCACAGCACCTTCATGGCGGTGGCGATGTCGCGGATGCTGCGGCCCTCGCTTCGAAGCCCCCGGGGACGCTCACGGCCGCCGGCAGACAGGCGCTCGGGACGCCTCGCGTGCTTCCCCTCGGACTCCAGAGGTCGGGCGTCGCGGCGATGCGCTCGAAGTGCTACGCCACGCGACGGGCACAAGTTGTGGAGTGATGTCGCTGACTCCGCTGCGCGACCCGGGCGGAGCGCGGCTCACCAGATGTGCGGCACGAGCCGGTAGGGCACCCGGCGGCGGTAGGCTTCGTGGCCTTCTAGCTCGCGCGCGAGCAGCTTCTCTTCGCCGACGATGCGCACCATCAGCAACAGAACCAACCCGAGGCCGACCAGCAGGCCCCACGCGGAGCCGAGCAGCAGCGGGCCCCCGACGAACATCAAGCTGGCGCCCAGATACATGGGATGGCGCACCACGCCGTAGACGCCCGTGGAGACCACCTGCTGCCGGCGCTCGGGCTGGATGCGCACCAGCGGCGACAAGAAGGTGTTGTCTGAGAACGAGCGGAACAGGAAGAAAGCGGCTCCGAGGAGCAGAACGCCACCGCCGGCCTCGACCCACGGTGGGAGGCGCGGCGCCCAGCCGAAGCGCCTGTCGAGCGCCGGCAGCGCAATCCACGCGATGAACCCGATGACCAGCCCGTAGACGATGAACTTGTCGGAGCGCGACTGACCCCCGCTGCCCGGCTTGCGGTACCGCTCGGCCAACAGCGCCGGGTCCCTGCGATAGAGCTAGCCGATGCACGTCGTGCAGAGCGCCACGAACCAGAGGCCGAAGAGCCAGCCCTGGGCCCAGCGCCAGTCGCCGGACAGCCACAGTTGCAGCACCGGCCACATGACCAGGCAGGCGCCGGTGGCGACAAGTTTGGACCAAGAGACTGTCGGCGCGGAGGGCATGGACCGCGCCAGCTTGACACATGACTTACTGAGCAAGGTCGGCGAAAATGCTTGCGAGCCCGGTGGCCGCTCGCATCGGGCCACCTCCAGAGGGAGAAAGTGCGAATGCGCTGGTACCACTACATCGCCTACTTCATGGGGGCCGCGTTTCTGGCGAACGCGATTCCACACTTCGTGAGCGGCGTCACTGGGCACGCGTTCCAGAGCCCGTTCGCGACTCCGCCTGGCGAAGGGCTATCGCCAGCGTGGGTCAACGTCTTGTGGGGCTCGGCGAATCTCGTCGTCGCGTACCTACTCCTGGGGCGGGTCGGGAACTTCGAGTCCCGTCGTTGGCGTCATGTCCTGGTCGCGGGCGCGGGTGGTCTGGCGATGGCGCTGATGCTCTCGCGCACCTTTGGACGCTTCTACGGCGGTCTGTGAGGCGAGCGCGGCCGCAGTCTTGGGCGCATCCTCGGGGAGAGTACGTCTGCTCTTCTGCCGCTTCTTCCAGTGGAGAACGACCGTGAACGAGAAGAGAAAGCAGTCGCTGTACTTTCCAGAGGACGTGCTTCAAGAAATCCAGGCCGAGGCCATTCGTCAGGACCGTTCGCTTTCCTGGGTGGTGCAGCGGGCGTGGGCGGTCGCCCGCGAACGGATAGCGAACATGCCCAGCGCGCCGGGCACCACGCCGCCGACCAGCCCCTGATGCGCGGCCCAGCGCCCTCGCCACGGTCGAGCGCGGCACCTTCATGGCGACAGCGATGTCGAGGATTATGCTGCGGCCCTCGTCTCGGAGGACCCGGAGACGCTCATGGTCGCTGGCAGACAGCCGCTGAGGACGGCCCCAGCGCTTCCCCTCGGACTCCAGACGGTCCCGCGCCGCAGCGATGCGCTCGTTGATGGCGAGCCACTCCATCTTCGCGGCCCAAGCGATGACGGCGAGGATGACCTCGGTCGGAACGCAGAGGGCCACGCAAGACAGCCCTCACGAAGGACACGGTAATACTAGCGAGCGGCTAGAATCAGTCTCATGACGAATGAGCACACGGTCTACATCTGGAGTGACGGCACGACGGCAGGCGTGAATGTCGCCATCCCCTCGCTCGGTGAACAGTTCTACATCCCTGACTCGCGGCTGGCGTTGGCTGAGGCGGCGAAGCGCTTGGGAATCGCAATCGAAGAGGTGCAGCAGAGGCAAGGTCCGCCGCCGAACCAGAGTTAGGTACCCCCGGCAGGTCTTCAGCTCGCCGAATGGCCCTAGAGTCTGCATTATCAGGCCATTGATAACGGGGTCGGCCCACGCTGCCTCCGGTGCCTGGCGCACGACCCATCGACACGACGGCCGGGGAGGTCGTGGCGTCGGAAGTCGGCAGCGTTCCGTTGTTCGACGGGGACACAGCGGCAGACCGGGGGTGGCCTGACCGGGCGGGGGAGGCGCGTGCATGCGAGGCCGTGTACCTGGTGCGCTTCCGCCGAGCGGCATGTCGACTGCTGGCGCCGCCGACGGCAGAGCGCTGACGCCCGGCTGCCTCGTGGCCGAGGCGCGCTCCACCGGGCGAGGCGGCTGCCAAGAAGGAGTGCACGACATGAGCACCAGGGATTTCGAGAGCGCCTGAGCCCGGCCCACTCCTTCTCGCGCAGCTATTCCCGTTGGCTCACCTTGTAGTGGTTCTCCTGTGAGCGCGCTCACACTTGTTGAGGGCCGGAGCAGCCTTCTCTGGGCAGGGTCAGCGATGGACGAGGGAGGGGCACCCTCGCGAAGCGTGAGCGCCTGCGACGGCGAGGCTGTGTGCGTCAG
>Ga0137379_10004705_pt1 | contig 12849 bp, 10 predicted proteins | sample SagtaG_18_FD_104812 | JGI IMG/M metagenome (GOLD analysis project Ga0137379, IMG submission 104812) | Vadose zone soil microbial communities from Sagehorn Ranch, Mendocino, California, USA - Sage2_L_80_16 metaG | ecosystem: Environmental > Terrestrial > Soil > Vadose zone | place: USA...
ACCGCACCGCCAGCCACCGCACCGCCAGCCACCGCACCGCCAGCCACCGCACCGCCAGCCACCGCACCGCCAGCCACCGCACCGCCAGCCACCGCACCGCCAGCCACCGCCCCGCCAGCCACCGCCCCGCCAGCCACAGCTGCGGAGGTGCCGCTGCCGCATTGGCCAGGCACCGCCACCCGCCGCGCCGGTTGCCACGTCCAGGTCACTCCTGCGCGGAAGGCAGAATATGGATTCATGGCTCCCCCTGCTGGCCCACCGCCAGATCTCGCCACCCGGCACCGTACGATCGCTGGCACGGTGCTCGCCCTCATAAGCCTGGCCGGGCTGCTCGGACTCAGTTTCCCGACCCGCGGTATCTACGTCGTGGTGTACGCCCTGGTCGCAGGATGTATCGCACTGTGGCTGGCCGCCAGCGCGCTCCGGCGTGCCCGGAAGAACCGCACCGCACGCCCGCGGGGTTCCCGCACTGCAGTCGTGATCGCGTGCGTCGGGGTCGCCCTGAGCGCGACCGCGCTCCTTGTCTTCGTCGCGATGGGAAAGCAGTTGTCGGCCTACGGGGAGTGCCTGAGCGGCGCCAACACGATCGAGGCGCAGCAGTCATGCCGGGACCAGTTCAACCAGGCGGTCAACCACGAGCTCACCGTGCTGCGCTCGGGCCACCGCGGCTGACGCTCAAGTCCTCCCCTACCTGAGCGTTCAGGCCACCACAGCTGACGGCTCGAGATCTCCCCCACCCTGCGGGCACGAGACAGTCACGACTGAGGCTCAGGGCAGGGAGGACGGGCCCGGCGGGGACTGGTCGCCGGTGTCGTCTTCCTCCTCGGCCCACGGGTCGACATAGATGCGGTGCCCGTCCGCGTCGTCCGTGGCCGCCGTGCCACGCCCCGTGCTCGCCGTGCCGGCTGACGTGCTGGCCAGCACCGGATCACGGCGCAACCGGAGCCAGTTGGCAATGCCTGCCGCCACCGCCGCAGCCACGCCCACCTCCAGGGTGGCGACCACCGCAGCCTGCCACCCCGACGGGCCCACCGCGACCAGCCGGCCACTGCCCAGCGGGCCACCGGAAAAGGCCGCTACCACCCCGATCACGCACCCGCACGCCGCCCCGCAGGCGAAACCCCAGATCGGGGCCAGCTCGACCGCTGGGGCTGGCGCCGCCCGGACCAGCAGCACCCCCCCGAACGCCCCCGCCAGGTACGGCAGGACGAGCACCCCCACAGAGGCCCACCCAGGTACCGAACCCACCCCCGCCGGGAGCGCGGCCAGCATCGGGAAGGCGGGAAGTGGGCCGAGCGCGGAGCCGGTGGGCGCCACCACAGTGCCACTGCCGAACGCAAACCCGGGGCCGAGGGAGAAACACACTGCCCATCCGACGGCGTTGGGCACGTAGGCGAGTTCTGCCAGTAGCAGCAGTGTGGTGCCGACCAGGCCCGGCCCGAGCGCATCGTTGAGTGTTCTGAATCCAGAAAGGTGAGCCCCGAGCGAGGCTCCAGCCAGCGCCGCGCCACCAGCCCCGAGGACCGCCAAGGCCCCGGCCGTGCCCAGGACCAGGGAGCGGGGCCGGGGCGACAACAGCGCCGCCAGCCGTCCCCACGGCGCGAGGGCGCGGGCGCCGCCCAGCCCGCCCGCGCAGAGCGCGAGCAGGAACCCCGCGACCACGGCCTGCGGGGGCGACGGCGCCGCCAGCGGTGACCGGCTGGCGAGCGCGAGTGCCCCGGACAGAGCCGCGTACGGCGAGGCGAGCGCCAGCGCCGCGTAACCCACGTGGCGGAGCCTGGACACCTGCCCGTTGCGCACCACCCAGCGCCCGGCCCGCCACAACAGCGCCCCGGGGAGCAGCGCCAGCCCGAGCGGGAGCATGCCGATACTGCCCGCGCCCCGCAGCGCGAACCCCACATGGTGCGCGGCCAGCCACAATCCGGTGGCGGTGCGGAGCACGCCGGGCAGCCCGATGCCGGCGTGGGGGGCGGCGATCCAGCCCGCGAGCACCAGCGGCGTCAAGATGACCAGGCCTGTGAGCGTCACCATGCACGCCGCCATCGCGCCGATGACGGCGACTGGCCGGGCCAGCTGGGGCGGCGGCAGGGCGGCACGTCCGCGTCCCTGGCTGGGGCGGGCACGGGGGCGCGTGGAGGCGGTCATGGAGCCCAATACTGGCAAGCGTGCCGCCCGCCCCGGCGGAGGCACGCCGACAGGACAGCGGCTAGTGGCTGGACACGAGGTCGCGGACGAGGCGCGCTGTCCCGCTGGGAGTCCGGCCCACCCTGACGCCGACCTTCTCCAGCGCTTCCTTCTTTGCCTGGGCGGTGCCCGACGAACCAGACACGATGGCTCCGGCATGCCCCATGGTCTTGCCTTCCGGAGCGGTGAATCCCGCCACATAAGCGACAACCGGCTTTGTGACGTGCTGCTCCACGTAGGCGGCGGCCCGTTCCTCCGCATCGCCCCCGATCTCGCCGATCATCACGATCGCGTCGGTTTCCGGGTCGTCCTGGAAGGCGCGCAGACAGTCGATGTGCGTGGTCCCGATGACCGGGTCGCCGCCGATCCCGACGCAGGTGGTGAAGCCGATGTCGCCGAGTTCGTACATCATCTGGTACGTCAGCGTGCCCGACTTGGAGACCAGGCCGATGCGGCCTTCGGTGGTGATGTCCGCCGGAATGATGCCCGCGTTGGACTTGCCAGGGGAGGCGATTCCCGGGCAGTTCGGGCCGATGATCCGGGTTTCGTTGCCCTGCCCCCGCGCGTGCGCCCAGAACTCGGTGGTGTCGTGAACCGGGATGCCCTCGGTGATCACGACGACCAGCGGGATCTTCGCGTCGATTGCCTCGATGACCGCGTTCTTCGCACCCGCCGGGGGGACGAAGACAACCGAGGTGTCCGCCCCGGTTGCCGACATCGTCTCGGCCACGGTGGCGAACACGGGGACCTGGGCGCCGCCCAGGTCAACCGTCTGGCCGGCCTTGCGCGGATTGGTGCCCCCCACCACGGTGGTGCCCGCGGCGAGCATCCGGCGCCCGTGCTTGCGGCCCTCCGAGCCGGTGATGCCCTGGATCATGATCCGGCTCTCGCCGGTCAGGAAGATCGCCATCTCATGCTCCTGTCGAGGCTGCCGGGCGCGCGCTGGCGGCCAGTTCCGCTGCCCGCCGGGCGGCGTCATCCATGGTCTCGACCTGCTCCACCACGGCCAGCAGGCCAGCGTCGGCGAGAATACGCCTGCCCTCGGCTGCCTTGTTGCCCTCCAGCCGGACCACGATGGGGTGGGTCACCTGCTCGCCGCGCCCGCTGAGCATGCCGAGCGCTGAGACGATGCCGTTGGCCACGGCGTCGCAGGAAGTGATGCCGCCGAAGACGTTGACGAGGACGCTGCGGACGGAAGTGTCAGAAAGCACGATCTCCAGCCCATCGGCCATGATCTCGGCCGAGGCGCCACCGCCGATGTCGAGGAAGTTCGCGGGCCTGATCCCGCCGAACGCCTCACCGGCCTGGGCCACGACGTCCAGGGTGGACATGACCAGTCCCGCGCCATTGCCGATGATGCCCACCTCACCGTCAAGCTTGACGTAGTTGAGGTGTTTGGCCCTGGCCCTTGCCTCCAGCGGGTCGGCCGAGCCAGGATCGGCGAACCGTTCGTGTTCCTGCCGGTAGGCCGCGCTGTCGTCGAGGGTGACTTTCCCGTCGAGCGCGATGACCCGCCCGTCGCGGGTGAGGATCAGCGGGTTCACCTCCACCAGGGTGGCGTCCTCGTCGGTGAACACCGCCCAGAGCCGCTCGGCCACCGTGGCGGCCCCCTCGGCCGCCTCGGGCGGCAGCCCGCCAGCGGAGATGATCTCAGCCGCCTTGGCACCATCCACACCGGCCAGCGGGTCCACCACCACCTGGGCGACAGCGCCCGGGCTGGTGCGGGCCACTTCCTCGATCTCTATGCCGCCCTGGACCGAGCAAATCGACGTGAAGGTCCGCCCCGCCCTGTCCACCAGGTATGACAGGTAGAACTCCTGCGCGATGTCGCTGGCTTCCTCGACCAGGACCGCGTTGACCCGGTGGCCCTTGATGTCCATGCCGAGGATTTCGCCCGCCCGGTCCTGAGCCTCTTGCGGGCCCTCGGCCAGCTTGACCCCGCCTGCCTTGCCCCTTCCCCCGGTTTTCACCTGTGCTTTCACCACCACGCGGGGTGTGCCAGCTGTCGCGAAGCCCTCAGCTATGGCGCGGGCTTCCTCGGGGGCGCGGGCGACGCTGCCCAGCGGGACGGGCACCCCGTACTCCGCGAACAACTCCTTCGCCTGATGTTCGAACAGGTCCACTTGTGTCCGTCCTCGGTCCGGCTGGATTTCGCTGGAAGCCTATCCGGGCAGTCGCTCATCGCGCGCCCCGGGCCGCGACATGCGGCGCCAATTCTAGGCAGCTTGGTGTGCTTCGTGATCATGGGAAAGTGGGGGCCAGGGCCCCCACTTTCCCATGATCACGAACTCGATGAGCCGCGCTCAAGGCGTTCTAGCCGAGCAATTACTCAAATGATCATGAAAACGCGCTCTGAATGTCAGACCTGTCGAGGATGCTCGCTTCGTGACGCACATCACGAAGCTGGACGGGGATGGGCTTGAACGTATTTTGGGCAAGCAAGAGCTTGTTATATCCCGCGCCCAGGCAGTCAGATGCGGCATGTCCCGAGATGCTGTCCGGCATCGCATCCGCGCAGCGGGGCCGTGGCAGCAAATCTTGCCGCGTGTCTATCTTGCCGCCACCGGCACTCCGACACCGCTCCAGAAAGAGATCGCCACCGTGCTGTACACCGGCCCGGACAGCGTCATCACGGGGCTGACCGCGTTACGCCGCCACGGCCTACACGTGCCTGACAGGCCAGACATTTCTGTGCTGGTACCCGCGCAGCAGTCACGCCTGAGCCGGTCTTTCGCGCACGTACGGCCTACCACCAGGATGCCCGCGCGTGTCTGCTTCGAGGGCCCGGTCCAGTTCGCATTGCCAGCGAGGGCCGTGGCGGACGCGGCTCGCGAACTGGACAGCTTCCGCGAGGTACGGGCGGTCGTGGCTGATGCCGTTCAGAGGCGCTCGTGCCGCATCGACTCGCTTCGCGAAGAACTGGCAAGCGGACCCACGCGTTATTCGGCATGGTTGCGCCACTCCCTGGCAGAGGTTGCCGATGGCATCCGGTCCGTCGCGGAAGGAGACTTCCGCCACTTGGTGCAGCGCTCAGGACTGCCGATGCCGATGTTTAACGCACGGCTTTACAACGGCGAGGTGTTCATCGCCGTTGCGGATGCCTGGTGGGGTGACGCGGGGGTGGTCGCCGAGGTGGATTCTCGGGCGTGGCACCTCTCTCCTGAGGACTGGGAGCGCACGGCCCAACGCCACGCCCGAATGAGCGCGCATGGCATCATTGTGCTCCACTTCAGTCCAAGCAAGATCTGGAACGAATCAGCCCGAGTGGAGGCGGAAGTTAGGTCAGCATTGGCCGCTGGGCGGGCCCGTCCCACCCTGGCTGTGCGGGCGGTGGGTCAGGCTGACTGAGCCGCCCAACTCAAGGCACACGGTGCGGCGGGTAGCTCCTCACGCCGGTGGCGCGCCAGTGTCTCAGGAACCCTGGCTTGCCGCCACCTCCGGGGGGGCGGGCTCGCCGAACGTTGCCTTCACCCAGTCCACGATCTCGTGGGTGGACGCGCCCGGCGTGAAGATCCTCGCCACTCCCAACCGCTCCAGTTCGCCGATGTCGGCGTCGGGGACGATCCCGCCGCCAAAGACTGTGATGTCGGTGGCGCCGCGTTCGGCAAGCAATTCGAGAACGCGTGAGAACTGGGTCATGTGTGCGCCGGAAAGGATGGACAGTCCGATTCCTACGGCATCCTCCTGGATCGCGGCGGCCACGATCTGCTCGGGGGTTTGGTGGAGCCCGGTGTAGATGACCTCCACGCCCGCGTCCCGCAAGGCCCTTGCGACCACCTTCGCGCCGCGGTCGTGCCCGTCCAGGCCAGGCTTGGCAATGACGACCCGGATGGTGCTCATGACTGCCTCCCGAGGGGACGCGCTCGGGTGCCCGCCGGCAGCCGATGTCCCCATCGTACGGAGACCGGCCGAGGCGGGCCTGCAGGAGCGTCACGGCGGGTCGATCTCGGTCAGCTGGCCGTCCAGCCGCAGCCATCTGGTGATCCCGGCTGAGCGCAGGAACGGCAGGTCATGGCTTGCCACGATCAAAGCTCCCCGGTAACACGCGAGGGCTTGCGCCAGCTGCAGGGCGCTCGCCATGTCGAGATTGTTGGTCGGCTCGTCGAGCAGGAGCAACTGCGGCGCGGGGTCGGCCAGCAGCAGCGCGGCCAGGGTGGCGCGGAACCGCTCGCCGCCCGACAGGGTTCCCGCGACCTGGTCGGCCCTGGCGCCGCGGAACTCCAGCCGTGCCAGCCGGGCACGGATCGCGTTGGGCGAGGCACCCGGCGCGAACCGCGCCACGTTGCCTGCCACCGTGTCGGCGTCGTCGAAAGGGTCAGGACGGTGCGGCCTGCCGGAACCGCCGTGTCAGGCAGGTCCACCCGGATCTCCCGGTCGTCGCGGACTGCGCCGGCTGCCGCAGCGAGCCGCTCCTGCGCCTGCTGCAGCCTTTCCTGGTGCGTGGCGCGGTCCTTGCCGGCGGTGACCTGAGCCTGCCGTTTGCGGTCGGCAGCGCCGGCCCTGTCCACCGCCTTGTTCTCCCCCAGTTTCTCGCCATAGCGACGGCGGCGGGCGACCTTGGTGCTCGCCTCGGCCAGTTCGCGCTGCTGCGGCCGGACATCGGACTCGGCGGCGCGTACCTGCCGTAGGGTCGCCTCATCCAGCGGCAGTACATCCGGCCGGCCGACGAACTGCGCTGCCAGGCCGAGCAGGACCGCCTCACCCCCGGACACCTCGCCCACCTGCCGGTCCAGGCCGATGTGGCTGAGGCCGTGGCTGGGGACATGAGCGCCTCCGCGTTGCGCGGGCGAGACTACCCCGGGATCTCACGGCCCCGCTAAAGCTTTTCGATAGGCGCATAACGCAAGACCAGGTGCTTGACCCCGTATTCGCCGCCAAAATCAATCTTCGCTTCTGGATCATCCCCAGAGCCCTGTACGGATACCACCGTCCCGAGCCCGTACGAGTCATGCGTGACCTTGTCTCCGGGAGACAGGCTGGGCACCCGCCGGTTCCCTGGCGAGCGCACCCCCGGCCGCTGCGCCAGCCGCTGCGACGCAGGCGCCGCCGCCGCGGTCTCGTCGCGGCGCCACTCGACCAGGTTCCCGGGGATCTCGGCCAGGAACCGCGACTGCAGGTGATACTGCGGCCTGCCCCACCAGGCACGGGCCAGCGCCCGGGTCAGGTACAGCCTGCGCTCCGCGCGGGTAATGCCGACGTAGGCCAGCCGGCGCTCCTCTTCCAGTTCCTTGCTGTCGCCGACCGACCGCTGGTGCGGGAAGACGTTTTCTTCCATGCCGGTGAGGAACACCACCGGAAATTCCAGCCCCTTGGCGGTGTGGAGCGTCATCAGCGTCACCACGCCGCCATGGTCCTCCCCCTCGGGAATCTGGTCCGCGTCGGCGACCAGGGACACCTGCTCCAGGAAGTCAGCCAGGCTGCCCGGTGCCGGGCCAGCAGCGTCCCCGTCTGGCTGGTCAGCCTGGCCAGCCAGCGCGTCGAACTCCCGCGCCACAGAAACGAGCTCTTTCAGGTTCTCGATCCGGCTCACGTCCTGCAGGTCGCTGGATGCCTGGAGTTCCGCCACGTATCCCGTGCGCTCCAGGATCGCCTCGGCCAGTTCCGCGACCGGAGTCCCGGACTCCGACTCGGCCCGCAGCCCGGCGATGAGCTCATTGAATCCCTCGATCGCGCGAGCGGACCGCGCGGCGATGCCGGGCGCGTCATCCGGCCGGCCAAACGCTGCCGGGAACGACAGGCCGTCGCGCTGGGCGAGCGCGGCGACGCATGCCTCCGCGCGGTCGCCGATCCCCCGCCTCGGCACGTTCAGGATCCGCCGCAGCGACACCTCATCCCCGGGGTTGGCGATCAGCCGCAGGTAAGCCAGCAGGTCGCGCACCTCGCGCCGCTCGTAGAAGCGCACCCCGCCGACCACCTTGTACGGCAGCCCGGCCCGGATGAACACCTCTTCAAAGACCCGCGACTGGGCATTGGTGCGGTAGAACACCGCGACCTGCCCGGGGGTCGCGTGCCCCTCGTCGGTGAGCCGGTCCACCTCCTCGGCCACGAACGCCGCCTCGTCGTGCTCGCTGTCCGCGACGTAGCCGACGATCGGCGGGCCGTCACCCGCGTCGGACCACAGCCGCTTCGGGGTGCGCCCGGCGTTGCGGGAAACCACGGCATTCGCGGCCGCCAGGATGTTCTGCGTGGAGCGGTAGTTCTGCTCCAGCAGGATCACCGTGGCGCCAGGGAAATCGCGGGAGAACTCCTCGATGTTGCGGATCGTCGCACCACGGAACGCGTAGATGGACTGGTCCGCGTCCCCCACCACGCACAGCTCCGCCGGGGGGAGCTCACCATCCGGGCTGCCCGTGACCAGTTCCCTGACCAGCACGTACTGCGCGTGGTTGGTGTCCTGGTACTCATCGACGAGCACGTGCCGGAACCGGCGCCGCCAGGTCTGCGCCACCTCGGGGAACGCCTGCAGCAGGAAAACCGTATTCATGATCAGGTCGTCGAAGTCCATCGCGCCCGCTGCCATGAGCCGGCGCTGGTACTCCCCGTACGCCTCGGCCAGCGCCCGCTCCCGGTAGCCGTTCGTGCGGGCGGAGAATGTCTCGTGGTCGATGAGCTCGTTCTTGAGCGTGGACACCTGGGCGAGCATCCCCTTGGGCGGATGGTGCTTGGCGTCGAGTTCCAGCTCCCGGCAGACCAGGGTCATCAGCCGTTCCGAGTCGGCCTGGTCGTAGATCGAGAACGACGAGGGGTAGCCAAACCTGGCCGCCTCCCGCCGCAGCAAGCGCACACAGGCCGAGTGGAAGGTCATCACCCACATCGCCCGCGCCCGCGGGCCGGTGAGCGACGCCGCCCGGGCCGCCATCTCGCCCGCCGCCTTGTTCGTGAAGGTGATCGCCAGGATCTCCCAGGGGCTGACCTCACGCTTCGCGAGCAGGTAGGCGATCCGCCGGGTGAGTACCCGGGTCTTGCCTGAGCCTGCGCCTGCGACGATGAGCAGGGGGCCGCCTTCGTGGACGACGGCGGCGCGCTGCTGGGGGTTCAGGTCGTCCAGGAGGGCGTCGATGGCGGTGACGGTCACGCCCCCAAGCGTAGGCGCTGGCACCGACGCCCACTGCCCGCCGACACGCCGGTCCCGGTTGCGGTGCGGCATCCTGTCCGCGCCGGCGCGGATGTGACGGTTACGACCTTGATTTGGTCTGCCTTCGACTAGATCCGTAGATTCGGGGGGTGATCGTGACTGTTCTAGTGGTTCTGGGGGATGAGGGCTAGGATCTCGGCCATGCGCATCCTTGTTGTGGGGGCGGGCGGGGTCGGGACGGCTGTTGCCCGGATCGCTGCTCGCCGCCCGTTTGCTGACCTGGTCATCGCCGACTATGACGGGGGGCGGGCGCAGCATGCCGCGGGTGAGCGTTATGAGGCGGTGCGGGTGGATGCGCGGGATGAGCAGACAGTGGCCGGGCTGCTCACCGAGCGGAAGTGTGATGTGCTGCTCAACGCGACGGATCCGCGGTTCGTCATGCCGCTGTTCCGGGCGGCGCTGAGCGCGGGAACGCATTACCTGGACATGGCGATGTCGCTGTCGCGGCCGCACCCGGACGACCCGTACGCCAAGACCGGGGTGAAGCTGGGCGACGAGCAGTTCGAGTTGGCCGGGGAGTGGGAGAGCCGGGGCAAGCTGGCGCTGGTGGGCATTGGCGTGGAACCGGGTCTCTCGGATGTGTTCGCACGGTATGCGGCGGACCGGCTGTTCAGTGAGATCACCGAGATCGGCGTGCGAGACGGCGCCAATCTCGTGGTGGAGGGTTACAGCTTCGCACCGACGTTCTCGATCTGGACGACCATCGAAGAGTGCTTGAACCCGCCGGTTGTCTGGGAGAAGGACCGTGGGTGGCACACGACGCGTCCGTTCAGTGAACCGGAAATATTCACCTTCCCCGCTGGTATCGGTGCCGTGGAATGCGTCAACGTCGAGCACGAGGAAGTCCTCCTCATGCCGCGGTGGCTGGACGCTGGGCGGGTGACGTTCAAGTACGGGCTCGGGAGCGAGTTCATCGGCGTGCTGGAGACCCTGCACAAGCTCGGGCTGGACCGGACTGACCCGGTGCAGGCGGGCGGGGTGGCGGTTTCGCCGCGGGATGTGGTCGCCGCGTGCCTGCCCGACCCGCCCACGCTGGGCGCGAAGATGACGGGCGTGACCTGCGCTGGGACGTGGGTGACGGGCACCGGGACCGGCGGCCGCCCGCGCGAAGTCTACCTGCACCACGTGGTGGACAATGCCTGGTCCATGGCCGAATACGGGTCGCAGGCGGTGGTCTGGCAGACGGCGGTGAACCCGGTCGTCGCGCTGGAACTGATCGACTCCGGCGCGTGGTCGGGCTCGGGTGTGCTCGGCCCCGAGGCGCTGCCCGCCGACCCGTTCCTTGACCTGCTGACGGACTACGGTTCACCGTGGGCCTGCGAGGAACGCACACCGGCCAGCCAGTAACCCAAAATTTTCAATAACACCAAACGGAGGCGTCGTGGACAAGGACCTGCGCAACTTCATCGCCGGCCGGTGGTCGGACCCGGCGGGCGACCGCCGCGCCGACCTCATCGACCCCAGCACGGGCGAGGTCTTCGCGTCCGCGCCCGTGTCCGGCCAGGCGGATGTCGATGCCGCTATGAGCGCTGCTGCGAATGCCTTTGAGGGATGGCGTGACGCCACCCCGGGCGAGCGCAGCCTCGCGCTGCTGCGCATCGCGGACGCGATCGAGGCGCGCGCCGACGACTTCGTCGCCGCCGAGTCGCAGAACACCGGCAAGCCGATCGCGCTGACCAAGTCCGAGGAGATCCCGCCCATGGCGGACCAGATCAGGTTCTTCGCGGGCGCGGCGCGGATGCTGGAAGGCCGGTCCGCGGGCGAGTACATGTCCGGGTTCACATCAATGATCCGGCGCGAACCGGTCGGCGTGTGCGCGGCGGTAACGCCGTGGAACTACCCGATGATGATGGGGGTCTGGAAGTGGGCTCCGGCGCTGGCGGCGGGCAACACCATGGTGCTCAAGCCGTCGGACACCACCCCGGTCACGACCTTGATGATGGCCGAGCTCATGAGCGAGTTCCTGCCGCCGGGTGTGTTCAACGTGATCTGCGGGGACCGGGACACCGGCCGGGCGCTGGTCACCCACCCCACCCCCGGGATGGTGTCGATCACCGGCAGCGTACGGGCGGGCAAGGAGGTCGCGGTGGCCGCGGCGGCTGACCTCAAGCGCGTCCACCTCGAACTCGGCGGCAAGGCGCCGGTGATCGTCTTTGACGACGCCGATGTGGCCAAGACCGCCGAGGCCATCGCGGCCGCCGGGTACTTCAACGCGGGGCAGGACTGCACCGCTGCCACCCGGGTGCTGGCCGGCCCTGGCGTGCATGACGACTTGGCCGCGGCCCTCTCCGAGCAGGCCCGGGGGCAGACCGTGGGCGGGCCGGACGTGGCGGACGCGGACTTCGGGCCGTTGAACAACCCTTCGCAATTGGAGCGGGTCACCGGGTTCCTTGACCGGCTGCCTTCGCACGCCGAGGTGCTGACCGGCGGGCACCGGGCCGGCGACCGCGGCTTCTTCTTCGAGGCCAGCGTCGTGTCCGGGCTGCGGCAGGACGACGAGATCATCCAGGGCGAGGTGTTTGGCCCGGTCATCACGGTTCAGCGGTTCAGTGATGAATCGGAGGCCCTGGCCTGGGCGAACGGGACCGAGTACGGGCTCGCGTCGTCGGTGTGGACCACCGACCACGGCCGGGCCATGCGGATGGCCCGGAAGCTGGACTTCGGGTGCGTGTGGATCAACACCCACATCCCGCTCGTGGCCGAGATGCCGCACGGGGGGTTCAAGCACTCGGGTTACGGCAAGGACCTGTCGATGTACGGGTTCGAGGACTACACCCGCGTCAAGCACGTGATGTCCTCGCTGGACTGAGGTGTTCTCCCGTGCTGGGGGGTGCGCCGGTGCACCCCCGGCTCGGCGTTCGGCCCCGGCTCGGTGCTCGGCCGTCCGAGGCTCGCTGCCGCGCCCCCAAACATGGTGCCTGGCCGGGCTGTGCGGCGCGGGATCACCAGTGGCCGCGGTGCACGACGTCGGTGAGAGCCCGGCGCTTGATCACGCGGGATGAGCCGCCAGGGTCGGATTCCGGGTCGGGATGCCCGATCGCTACCGCGCCGATCGGCTTGTACTGCTCAGGCACACCGAACGCGGCGCGGAACCTCCCGATGTTCTGGGGCTGGATGCCGAAGAACAGCGCTCCGAGCCCTTCATCGACGGCCGCGAGCAGCATGAGCAGCGCGGTGAAGCCGGTGTCGATATCCCAGTACGGCACCGGCCAGCGTGCCTCATCGCGGTCTTCCCAGCCCTTGTCGGGGCGGGCGTACCGGTCGAGGTACACCTGCTTGCAGGAAAGCGGCACGATCACGAGTGGTGCCCGCGCCACCCGCTCCCAGGCTGGGTCGATGTTCGCCTCACTGCTGGACTCGCGCATGGTCTGCCAATAGGTGGCGAGCTGGTCGGGTGCTGACAGTGCCAGGAGGGCGTAGCCCTGGCTGAACCCCGCCGATGGGGCGCGGTTTGCGGCGGCCAGCAGGCGGTCCACCACCGCGGGATCAAGCGGTTCGGCGGTGAAGGCGCGGACCATGCGGCGCCTGGC
>Ga0137379_10004722_pt1 | contig 12829 bp, 13 predicted proteins | sample SagtaG_18_FD_104812 | JGI IMG/M metagenome (GOLD analysis project Ga0137379, IMG submission 104812) | Vadose zone soil microbial communities from Sagehorn Ranch, Mendocino, California, USA - Sage2_L_80_16 metaG | ecosystem: Environmental > Terrestrial > Soil > Vadose zone | place: USA...
CAACATCCGGGCCGAAAATGTGGCGCGCATCGAGGCGCAGGCAACGGCCATGGGCGTGCGCTTGCGGACCGAAGTCTTTGCCACGCGCGAAAGCTGGCAGGATTACGCGTTAAATGCGCTGCACACCGTCTTCAAACTGGCCGGGGAGCTCGGTATTGAAAAGCATCTGCACCTGTGGCCGGATAAAACGCTGGGCGGTCAGGCGCTTCTCGGGCATGTGCCCAATCGGAGTAGATACGTGCAGCGCTTAAACTACTGGTGGCGCCGTGTGAGCGAGTGGCCAACATGAAGACTCGCTCCGCTGCAGCACTCTCTCCGCTGAACGGGATATGCCCGTACTACACGATGTACCCGCTTGAATTTCCTTTGCGCGTCCTACATCGCCATGCTCGGGCTAGAGACGTCGTGCTCGATCCGTTCTGTGGGAGAGGCACTACAAACCTCGCGGCACGGATATTGGGCCTTTCGACTTTTGGCATCGACAGCAGCCCGATCGCAGTTGCGATTGCACAGGCAAAGTTGGCACAGGCTACGGTTAAGCAGTTGCTTGCGGCGGCGCGCAAAATCCTGAGGACCGAGGATGATGTGCTCGACATGCCGCATGGCGAGTTTTGGAACCTCGCCTATCACCCGGAAACCCTGCGCACGCTTTGTCGGCTCCGGCAAGGACTTCTGCGTTCCTGCGAGTCAGACACTCGTCGGCTTTTAAGGGCGATCGTCCTTGGGGCGCTGCACGGACCATTGACGCAGAGAAAGCCAGCCTATTTTTCAAATCAATGCCCGCGCACCTTCGCTCCAAAGCCGAAGTACGCCGCGAAATTCTGGAGAACGCGCAACTTCGCGCCCCCACGTGTGGACGCACTCGAGATCATTGAACGCCGCGCCTGTAGGTACTTGGAAGACCAGCCGCTCAGCGTGCCTGGAAGAATCGTCCGAGGCGACAGCCGCCATTGTTTCAGTTTTGGGGAAATTCCGACGGTATCGTGGGTCGTCACATCGCCGCCGTATTACGGCATGCGGACGTATATTCCGGATCAGTGGCTGCGCCACTGGTTCCTTGGAGGCCCGAGTGAGGTGATGTACAGGTTTAAGAAGCAGTTACGCCATACCAGCCCACAAGATTTCGTGAACGATTTGATTGCCGTCTGGCGCAATGTCGCCAAGATCTGCAAGCCAAGTGCCAGACTGGTCATCCGGTTTGGTGGGATCAATGACCGCAAGCAGCAGCCGCTGAAACTCTTAAAGAGTTCGTTGCACGAGTCAGGTTGGCATGTCCAAACCGCCCTTCGAGCCGGTGACGCGAATGATGGCAAAAGGCAGGCCCGCCAGTTTGTCCGAGTGCGAGAGGAGCCAATCGCGGAATATGACGTGTACGCAGTCTGGAAGGGCTAGTCTGCAAGCCTTCAGTCAAACCGCGCCGCGCCTTTGAAGCGAGACGACCTCTTCAATATGAGGTAGGAGCCCGTGGTATGGAGCGAGCAGCTTGGTGAGACTGAGCGGTTCATCCAGGCGAGCACATGTCCCAGTATTTCGCTGGTCCAGAGTGACCATTGGCAACCTGAGGAGAGTGCCTGTTGTTTGAACCGCTTGGCCAGCCCCTACGACAGAGCGGTCAAGCCCGAAGACGAAAGTGAAATGCACTAAGCCAGACTTCCCGGACCGGTACCAGAGCGGGGGGAACGCGTATACCCTGAAGCCCTTGCTGGACATTTTCTCCACTACATTGTGCATCACGTAGTACCGCAGTAGCCAATGCTCATGTCCTTTTTCTGGCAGGCCCATCACCGCTTTCCGAAGATTCACGTCAGGAATTTCATCTGCTATCTGGCGCCTCACGTACCGATTAATCTCGCCCTTATCGTCCGAACGCACGTTCAAAGTCATAAGCAGAAGACCGTACGATTTTTGCGGGCGCGAAGCGCCGATTTGTGCAAAAAATGTGTCACGCTGGACCTGGACCAGCGCATCGAAAGCCGCTACACGTTTTGCATTCCCGGCTGCGTCCTTATAAATCCAGCCTCCACAGTAGTCCAGGTTGAGCAAGTGAAACCAGTTTTTCTTCAGCGTGCTTTGGCCATCACTCGCACAGCGGATGACGAAGTCATCCAGTTCCCCGCACTCGCAATGAAATCCAAATTGTAAAAGGCCCAGGGCAGCGGCGTTCGAGCAAAGGCTCGCAACATCCTGACGGTTTCTTTCTAATGCAAAAATTGGTCCGACATATTGTTTCCAGTCGCGTATGTCCTCGACCATGGGGCCTGGCAAGCCGAAGTAGTTTAGCCTTCCTTTAACGATGAACTCGGAAACAGCACTAATGATCGGGGCGTCCCAGATTTTACGAAGCCGCTGTTTGGCGTCAGAAGGAGTAAACATCGCCGATTTTGTGCCACGGCCTAGGGGCCTAGGGGGCGTGGGCTTTCCACCGTTCGGAAACGGCTTGGACAATATCCTTATAGCTCGCGTTGAGTTCTTCTTCAAGGACTCTGTTCACCGTTTTCAGGAAACTCAGCAACGTGTCGGAGGAGGTGAGTTCTTCTCGCCTTAGGCAATCCAGCAGGGAGACTCTACGCTTGTCAGGTGCCTTTGTAGCAGTGCGCGCCAGCGCACCCGCCCCAAAGGCTCGGACCAACATGGTCTCCATCTCCTGTATATTCTTCCCAGCCTCGACCGACATCTTTTCTGGAACTGAGAGTTGGGCCGTTTTCATTTCCCTTAAACAGACAGCAACATCCACCGCTCTTTCTATGAGCGCATCCTTCGTCTTCGGCGGTTCATCAAGGCATGGTTTAAGCGCTTCCCATCTTTTGATAAGTTTGGTGACCTTCTTTTGCGAGCTTGTTTGCGCGGATATCGCTTTCCGGTCCTCCCTGGCGTAAGCAACGATGTCATTCACAATCTCATCGCAGGCGTTCGAAAGTTGTTCGGCCTTGGCGGATGGATTGAAGCTAGCGCGTTCTGGATCAGGCTTGATTTCCGAATCAATCACGTGAAATTCCCCGGTTAATCGATCGTAAAAGTAGTAATGGTCGGCGCTCGCCCCCTCGCGGCCAGCGCTTCGGTCGCCAATGGTGATGCCACCCACCTTGAAGACAATGCCACGAGCGGATTCGTCATCCAAGGCTCGATCCTTGCGCCTGCCTATCCAGCCCACCGCTAGTGGATTCTTTGCATTTTTCGGAACCCGGACCAACTTGATGTCATCGACATCGGCAATTGCCGGTCTCTTAAGCACGTGTTCACCCTCGGCGGTGCAAAGTTTAATTGTGAACGGATGAAAACCGGGGACGTATTTTGTCAAATGTGCGTGGATTGTGGCACGATGCAGGAATGCCTTATCGAAATCCAAAGAAAAGGTCTGGACGACGTAGTTCGCCAAAACTTTCGAATCTGACAATTTTGCCCAAGCCGCCGAGGCCGTCGCTTCCACGTCCACGAGCTGGGCGATGGTGTATGAGCCCTGCAACGGTACCTCTTCAGGATTAACCTTTCTGCCCTCAACGTAGGTGCAGTTTTCGATCAGCTTCGTGAAATCCCATCTTTGTTCCTCTTGGCGTTGCCGATTGGCTACGACCTCTGTGTGCATTTTTTCGAAATTCAGGTACAGCGTCATCTCGAATTCGTTCCCGGCTTGCTTGGTGCGAAGTTCAAGCCTCCTTGCGATCTGATAACCGGAATAAATGCCAAGCTTTCTGAAGCCCCTGACCGGATTCGGGTACCTTTCGGGATTGTACACCTTCTCTGATTCTGAAAGCCGTCTCGTCCCCACAAGCGCTCGAAAGTCCATGCCGCGGCCATCGTCTTTTACAAGAACGGTGCCACCTGATACCAGGAGCTCCACGTTTTCTGCGTTCTCATCGTATGAATTCTGTATGAGCTCCCTGACGACGTGGAAGGCATCTTTGTACAAGTCACCTGAGACTGTATCCAAGATGTCCACGCCGACTGCCCTCGGTAGCTCAACAAATACAGGGGATTTGTCGCCTCGTTCAACCTGCTCCAGGAGCCGTTTCTCAGCTTGGTTTAATGGTAAAATCTTGCTCATCGGTAATGTCATTATAAATGATGTTCTCCGCTATTGGGCGATTGTTTTAGAGCCCGGGCGAGGCGACGCACAGTAAAACCCACCGGCCTAAATGCTACGCGCCTCATACCCGCCACCGCTGCATCCTTTCGGGAAAGCTGGTTATCTGGACCACTTGGCCAACGTTTTGGCTGGCAAGATAGGCTGACCCGCGTGGCAACTTCGTGATCACTTGATATATGTCGGTGAAGGAATGTGCGTTACGCACCTTGCGGTGAAGTTGGCGCGAAATCACACTGCTGTCGTCTCCAACTTGAAAGACAATTTTGGTCCCGGTGTTGGCAAACGCCACGGGACTGAAATCCTCAGGCTGCTGTGAGGCGATAATCAGGCCAAGCCCGAACTTGCGCCCTTCGCGCAAGAGTTTTTCCGTAGGTGAGCCGCGGTCAAAGGACAGCTTGTGCGCCTCATCTAACACTACAAAACAACGCAATGGCGACGGGCCGAGTGATTCGATGTACCCTGTTAGATTCCACAGCAAGAACTCGGTGACCGCCCGCTCCAGCGAATACTCCAGCCCCTTCAGTTGGATCACGAAAACACGGCTCTGCGATTGCATCATTTCTGGCCACGATAACCTGTGGCCGTTCGACCGAAATGTGTTATAGACGAACATAGTCGAGACATGCGACGCGACCGACGCCGCAATTCGACTTTGCGCGCTTGACGGATCACTGGCGTATGAATGCACCTTTTGTCGAAGGCTTCCGAAGACTGGCAGAGCTCTTGTCCAGGATTCAGCATCGCCGGGAACAATCCCTTCATCCTCCATCACGTCGAGCACTGCTTGGCGCAAAACTGCGTGCTGCTGCACGCCCATCTTCGAGTAAACCCGCCCAAACGTATCGGCGACACGCTGCGCGACGTTTACTGGCCCCAGCATATCGCTCGGAAATAGCTGCAAGGGGTTAATGTCAATACCATCGCGGCTCGCCAGGATTTCCTTCGGCTTTATTGCAGCCACAAATTCGGGCGGCAGGCTTGTGGCCGAGAATCCCTGACCGTAATCGAGAACGATTGACAGCACCCCTTGCTGCGCCAGCTCGCCCAGCAAACAACAAATCGTATACGTTTTGCCGAATCCACTTTCGCCAAGCACCAGCACGTGCGGATTTGCGGCGCCTGTGTTCGGATCAGGATTCCAGAAAACGTCTTCACTCGTCTCTGCGTCTGATCCCAACAGAACCGGCCTCAGATGTTGCTCCGGTTGGGCCGTTTCCTCGTGGTCGCGAATCCTTTGAAGCAAACTCGAGCTTTTGCCGCCGGATTCAGCGAGCGGGCCTGAAGACGCCGCTTCGTCAGGGTTCGGCAAAGTATATGTCCCCATTGTCACGTGTGCTGCGATCGCCGAAACTTGTCCGGGCGTAACTCCAGTTGCAGCCGCGATCGTCTCGCGATCATCTCCCTGTGCGAGCAATTGCAGCACTGCCGCTCGTTGTTGTCTGGTGATTTTGCTCGGCATCAGGCGTCCTTTTGAGCCAGATCCACTTCGGCGACTTTTTCCCGCAGCCAGCGGTTAATAGTGCCGGTTCGATCACTGATTAAACCGGAGCTCTCCTTCGCGCGAAACAGTTGCCATAAGTCACGGTCAATCCTGAGCGTAACTGAAACTCGGTCACAAAACCTCGATCCTTTTGGCCGACCCACTTGCCGTTTGGGCATGCTCAGCCAGGCTTTGCGAGCAGCCAAACTGAAATTCGTTACTTGATCGGGAGACGCGGTGATAAGTCCCTCAATTCCGTCTGCACGAATCATGACCTTGGCCTCGCCAACCGTTTCCACGAGCCCGCGCAGGCCGTAGTGAGGCGCAGCTTTCAATTTTACTTTGTCGCCGACCTGAAAGTCATTCACGCAACAAGTATTGACCCAGTGTAATTAAATGCAATAAAAAAATTACGCCGTTGCCCTTGGTGCCGTGGTTTGCTTGCAGCCGTTGGCGAGCGAGCCACAGAACAAGTGCTCCGTCGGTCAGGCGGCTGGACGTGCCGTCGGCCGCCTTAAGCCGAGCCCCTTTGACAACTGGGTTAAGGGGGACGAGACGGCGGATAACTTCAGTGAGACTGGTCGGAGTTTCTTGAATTCGCCCTGGCCCCCCGGTTTTGGAGTGGGAGTCACGTGACAAGCACGAACGGCGCCACCAGGAAGTTATCGAGGACGCTGTACCCGGTTTCTTAACTTGCCGCGCACGGCTCCCTCCAAGACCAAATGGTGACCTTCGGCAATGATAGGTTCTTCAGCCGCCAGCGGGCACCGGTTGGACGCCCTGGACTCGTTCGCTGAGCAGGCTCATGGCGCTGACGACGTTTTGATTACCCGCGTTTTTGGCGACCTCGCCGTCCAGCACAACCACCTGATCCTCGTCCGCAGCCAATCCCGCTCTCCTCGTCTCAAACCAGTTTCCGCGCGCCGCCCCGATCAAAAGTCGAGATTCTCCAGCATGGCCGAACCGAACCCTAGGCGTTGAACAATGAGAATCCGCGATGTGCTGCTGAAAGGTCAGTTCGGGTGGCTTCTTGGGCGGCATTGGATCAATCCTACGGCATCATCAGCGGGATGACCTTGTTTCCATGGCGGCGGTAGATGTGGAAATCTGAGTCCATCGTGAAGACGCGGCAATCGCGGTTCAGTTCGCTTAAACGCACCAGCGTCGCATCTGCGAGCGACATCGGCACGTTGCGATAACGAGCCATCAACCCACGCAACGGCTCCCACTGCTGCTCAAACCGAATGCCTACAGCGATGAGGCTGCGCGCCCTCAACTCGAAGAGGCCGTCGGGATCACCTCCGTGGCGGGCGATCAGGTAGGCCGTTTCGGCCAGAACCGGCTCACTCGTGAGCAGCGGGTGCTCGAACTTCCGAAGAGTGGCCAAGGCCCAGGCGTGGCACGCCTCTCTGGGGTTCAGCAGCGCGGTGAGCGGCCCGGCATCAATGAGAATCTCGACCACTACTGGCCGAAGCCTTTCATGTATTTCGGGTTCGTCGCCAGGTCCCGCGGCAGGTTCCGGTTACGGGCCCAGGCTTTTTTGAGAATTGGCAGGGCCTGGTCATAAAAGGATTCGCCGGGTGGCAGCTCCGGCAGGACCACCGGCGCGGCAGCCTTTGCCTTGCGCAGGTTCTCCGCAGACCGTTTCAGTGCCTTGAGTGTTCGCGCAGGAATTGCCGCCAGCGGCACCAGCACTCGCGGCTCAAGCAGGTAGCAGCCATTGGAGAGGGCATTCACGTGGAAATACTTCGTCTTGGCGCCCCGAAGGCTGATGCGCTTCTTGTCGTCGGCGGCCACGTCGTAATGCTCCAGGACCGTGATGCCGCCCTTTTGCTTGCGATGTTCGAGTGTCGAGCTTGTCACCGTTCTACTTTGGTGGGATTTCCCACTCTTGTCAACCTGTTTTCTCCGCCAAAAAACTCCGGCTGGTCCGCCTCCGCGGGTCCTCCACTGGCCGGTAACGCCGCCGTGAATCAGCGACTGGCGGCAGGCAATTGTCGTAGCAGCGATACGAGAATCTCCCGGTCCGGGATTGCCAGCCAAAGCAGGGTGTTAATGCGCCTGCCCTGCAGAGGCTCTGCGGAGGTGACCCATCTTTGCTTGCTCGGCCCCGTGCCGGCCTCAGAATAGTTCCGTGCGAAACGGAACTGGTTACAAGCTGGTCAAGCTGGCCAACGGCGTTCACAGTGTCCATTCGCTGGCCCATCGCGAGACGTTTCATCCAGTGGTTGGTCCGGTTGCCGAAGCTGAGGCGCTGTACGTGCGGCAACTGCGCCTGGTGGACCGACTCCAGCACCAGACAGGAGAATGCGTGATATGGGACGTTGGCCTGGGCGCCGCAGCCAATGCGCTTACCGTGTTGCGGGCGACGCGAGACGTGCCCTGCTCCATCCATCTGGTCAGCTTCGATTCTACGCTCGAACCGTTGGAGTTCGCGCTGCAGCACGGCGAAAAGCTCGGCTACCTCGCCGGTTACGAACGCCGGCTCGAAGACCTTATGCGCCAGGGCAGTGTCTCGTTCGTGGACGGCCAGCAACAGGCGCAATGGGATTTGCACGTGGGGGACTTCCCGACCTTGCTCAAACAACCGGCCGCGCAGAAAATACCCAGGCCGGCTGCGATTATGTTCGACCCCTTCTCGCCTGCGACAAACCCGGCGATGTGGACGCAGCCGCTGTTCGGCAGTCTTTTCCGGCTGCTGGACCCAGCCAGGCCATGCGCGCTGCCCACTTACTCGCGCAGCACGATGCTCCGAGTCACTTTGTTGCTCGCTGGATTCTTTGTCGGGGTCGGCCACGCAACCGGCGAGAAAGAAGAGACCACCATCGCTGCAAACACGCTGGAGTTAATCGCTGAGCCGCTCAATCGCAGGTGGCTCCAGCGCGCCCGCCGTTCCAACAGCGCTGAGCCATTATGGGAGCCGGTCTATCGCCAGGCCCGCCTCGCGCCCGAAACCCTGGAACGATTGCAGCAGCATCCGCAGTTCATGCTCTGATGCGAGGCTGAACGAACGCGCGCGTGCCGCGGAGTTTCCATCACGTTACCGTTGGCGAATGGGATGGGTGAACGGCGGGGATAAGGCGGATTGCCAATCGATTGCCAATCCGCGGTACAACCGACTACCAGTCGGCGCTACGAGAGCGGGGGACCATTCAGGTCTGCTCGTGGAAGAAGCAGGGCGCACTCGAGAAAGACGGCTCGATCTTATTGACACTCCGCTTCTGCGGTTGGCATCAAGGAGCCTCAAATTTCAGACGATTTGGCCAAGGATCAGAGCCTCCTAACGTCGGCTCCTACAATTTTGAGACACGTTCTAAGACGGGGGCGATAGCCATTTACTCCGCATTCGGATATGATCCGAGCACTTTCACGTAACTGCAGTGTTCGTTGAGCAGCGTGATGGCTTTGGACACCTTCCGATCGCTCATGTGGCCATCGCAATCCACGAAGAAGAAATACTCCCAGGCCTTGCGCTTGCTGGGGCGGGACTCGATTTTGGTCATGTTGATGCGGTAGCGTCGGAATGGAGCCAGCGCGCGATACAACGCGCCGACTTGATCGGCGATGCTGAACATGAGGCTGGTGCGGTCGTGGCCGGTTGCCGGACTGCATTGCCGGCCCAAGACCAGGAAGCGCGTGGCATTGGCGGCATTATCCTGGATGTCGTGTTCCAGCACGCGCAGGCCATATTTTTCCGCCGCCAGCACACCGGCAATTGCGGCGGATTCCTTCTCCTTAGCAGCCAACTCGGCGGAGCGCGCGTTGGAGGAGGTCTCAATGATTTCGACGCGCGGCAGATTGGCTTGGACCCAGCCGCGGCATTGTCCGAGTGATTGTGGGTGGGCAAAGAGTTTTTTGATTTGCGGCCGGCGGCAGTCGCTCAGCAGGCAATGTTGCACTCGCAATACGATTTGCGCGACTATCTTCAGGTCGCTATCCACAAACATGTCCAGGGTATGCGTCACCACCCCCTCGGTGGAGTTTTCAATCGGCACGACGCCATAGTCCGCGCGGTCCTTGCTGACTTCGGCAAAGACGTCGGTGATGGTTTTCTGGGAAGCGTAGCGCAGGCTGGAACCGAAACGGCGGATGGCCGCCTGGTGGGTGAAAGTCGCCTCGGGGCCGAGATAGGCAACGGTCATGGATTTCTCCAACGAAAGGGCGCTGGACATGATTTCGCGATAAATCGCCCGGAGCGACTCGTTGGTGATCGGCCCCTGGTTCCGGCGGCAAATCCGATTCAATACTGCCAATTCCCGGTGCGGCGCGTAAATTTCCTCGCCCGCTTTAAGCTTGATCTCGCCAATGGCCAGAATGTGTTTGGTCCGCTCATTGAGCAGCTTGACGATTTGGCCATCAAGCTTGTCGATGGCCTTGCGATGCTCGGGAATGGTCACGCCGGAGGGAGGAGTTGGGTGAGTTAAAAGGGCAAAGAAAATTTAGAAAATTAAATGGGCTAATAAAGGATGCATGAGGGGAATTTTACAGAAGGAAACAAAGGAAACGAAGAACCAACGGAAGGGTTCGCTCAAGTCGAATCCCATGCCCTTGTAAATGTCGTTCATTGCCGCGCTCTAGAAATCACAGGGGAGCAGCCGGTGGCGAGCCTTGGGCTGCGGGGTCCCTCTCAGTGTGTTCGGTTGTGGTTTTCTGTTCCTGAGTGGTCAGGGCGAGTTGTTCCGGTGGCACCGTCGCTAAACCCGGGTCGGCAGTCGCCAGCGCTCCGGGCTTCTGAACCACCAGGCGGCGCAACTCATCTGCGGCGGGCAAATCTTCCAAACTGCGCAGGCCGAAATATTCGAGGAACACAGCGGTCGTGCCGTACGTCATCGGCCGGCCCACCACGTCGGCGCGCCCGACTTGCTCGACCAGGCCGCGTTCCACCAGCGTTTGCATCACACCATCTACGGTCACGCCGCGGACCTGTTCGATCTCGGCGCGGGTGACCGGCTGGCGATAGGCGAGGATGGCCAGCGTCTCCAAAGCAGGCTGCGAGAGGCGCGGCGGGCGGATTCTGTGGCCGACCAGCGCTTTGAGCCACGGCGCATACTCGGGCTGGGTCACGAATTGCCACGAACCGGCGACACAGACCAACCGATAACTGCGCTGGGCCTGCTCGTGCTCGTTAGCCAGTTGTTCGAGGGCAGTGATCAGTTCGCTTTCCCTGACCTTCTTGAGCGCCCGGACGGTATCATTGGCTTGCGCGTGCTCAGGGGCGCTGGCCAGCACCTCGCGCAGCTCTTTCATGCTGAGTGGCTTTTGGGCCGAGAACAGGACGGATTCCAGAATAAGTTTCAGTTCCATGCCGGGGTCTAATGGTTCAGTTAGACGAACAGAGGGCTGCGGTCTGGGTGGATTTCGATTTCACAGGACTATTAGGAGGACTGCTGAATTTCCTCTACGCCCAAGCCGGACCGCAGAGGGGCATCAGCGACTGTGGCTGCCTCAGGTGGCTGGGCCGATGGCGGGGACCGGCAGATTTCAATATCGCCGAAGGGCTCGCGCTGGAGCACCGTCAATTGTTTGAGCCGGATCAGTTCGAGCAGCGCCAGAAAGGTAACCACCACTTCGGAACGGCTGGTGATACCTTCGAACAAGTCAGAAAACTTCAGCGGCGACCGTTCGCTGGCCAAGCGCAGCAGGTGTTCGATTTTTTCGCTCACCGTCCATTTATCATCGAAAATGTCACGCAGGTCCTCGCGCTGATTGAACCGCTTCAGGACGGCGTTGACGGCGTTGACCAGGTCGAAAATTGAGACCTCCGGGCGCGGCATCGGCGCGTCGAATTCCAATTTGCCAGGCAGCCGAGGGAAAATGTCTTCCTGGCGGGCTTCTAAACGCTGGAATTGCGCCGCGGCGTCCTTGAACTTCTTGTATTCAACCAGTTGGCGGATCAGTTCCCAGCGGGGATCCTGGCCGTCGTCTTCGGCGTCAACCTGCGCCTGCTGCTCGACGGGCAACAGTTCGCGGCTTTTGATATACATCAGCGTGGAGGCCATCACCAGGAACTCGCCGGCGATTTCCAGGTCCAGCATCCGCATCGTTTCGATGTACTCAATAAACTGGGTGGCCAATTGCGTGAGATTGACTTCGTAAATGTCCACCTCCTCCTTCTTTATCAGGTAAAGGAGCAAATCAAGCGGGCCTTCAAAGACCTCGAATTTGACCTTATATTCAGCCATTCTCACCGGCGGCTCGGCTTGGCCGGGACGATGAATTTAAGGCAGGGCCGTCCTGCTTGGCAATGCTGTAAGCGCGCAGCAATTCTCATTATGTGCGCCTGCCGATTACCAATCGGCGATATCCCGATTCGGAATCGGGACCAGTCGGCGCTACGGGCGGGTTTCCAAGGCAGAATGAGAATCGCTGGGAAGCGCGCCGGTGCGCGCCTCAAATCCTGGCCTAAGATAAAGATTCAAACTGCGGAATACGCGGAATACGCGGAATAATGGACCACTTCCGCGTATTTCGTGTATTCCGCGGTCCTCTGGCCTTTCAATTTTGGCGACGTGGTTGAATCCACAGCATTTTGCGCCGTCTTGATGGGGGGCAGCCGCCGTTAGGTGAAGTTTGGGGTGCGCCTGTGCGCCTCTGGACGTCACAACCCGGCACGCAGGGCAAGCCTTCGGCTTGCAACTTCCCGGGCGAGCATCTGGCCTGCCAAATTAGCAAATTTTATAGTTGCATGAGCTCTTGACAAAACGCTGGATTTTCATAGAATTGTTTTATTCGGGTAGCAGCACGTTTCTTCAGCGGGGTTCCCCACCCCCACCTCCTTGGCGTCTGCTGCCCGAATTCCTGTCTTCCTGTCTGCTTCAGCTTGACGCGAGGGGAGGCTTTTCTTAGGTTCACGTGCTTGTTGCGGGGGCGTAGCTCAATTGGTTAGAGCGCTGCCCTGTCACGGCAGAGGTTACGGGTTCGAGTCCCGCCGCTCCCGCCATTTCCCCGCGGCGATGGCGGGTTTCCCGCCCACTGATTTCCGGGAGCGCGCTTCAATAATCGACCAGATATTTAATTTGCGGCTTCACAATTCTAGGATTCACCCCCATCCTTTCATCCGCTCTGCGGGACTTAAAACTTTTTTAACAGGCTAATGCCCCTCGAAACCACACTCACCGACATCATCGCGCGCCTGCGCCAGGGTCGCTTTCCGAACGAACAATCCATCTCCCAAGGGGTCGTCCTGCGTGTGCTTCAGGAAATCGGCTGGGATATCTACGACTGCACCGCCGTCTGGCCCGAGTTTCAGACCGGCGAAGCCCGAG
>Ga0137379_10004723_pt1 | contig 12829 bp, 5 predicted proteins | sample SagtaG_18_FD_104812 | JGI IMG/M metagenome (GOLD analysis project Ga0137379, IMG submission 104812) | Vadose zone soil microbial communities from Sagehorn Ranch, Mendocino, California, USA - Sage2_L_80_16 metaG | ecosystem: Environmental > Terrestrial > Soil > Vadose zone | place: USA...
CGCCTGCAAAGTATCAGGTGACCCTGAGAGTCACTGATGCTTCAGGTGCCACTGGCTCTGCGAGAAACAATGGAGGGAACCCAATTGGCAATACTCAGCCAAGCCACACGACCCATGCCGTTGCTGCTAGTATCCCACCGACTGCAGCTTTCACCTTCACCGTCTCAGGTCAGACCGTAAACCTCGACGCGAGCACGAGCTCCGTCGGTGCTGGTCAAACAAATGCGATTTCCGCATACTTCTGGGACTTTGGCGACGGTTCGAACTCCATGGTCACTTCAGCAACTACCACTCATTCCTACACGAGTCCGGGTACGTTCACTGTGACTCTGATAGTCCAAGACGACGTCGGGGCCAATTCCACCTCGACCAGTCACCCGGTTACTATCGGCGTCACCGCGTTTACAGCCAGTTTCACTGTAAGTTCAAACCCAATAGTGGGCAGTCCCGTTACGTTCACAGCTTCAACCAGCGGTGGAACTGCGCCGTTCAGTTACGCCTGGAACTTTGGAGACGGTGCGACCGCGACGGTGACAACTACTGTCACCACTCACACTTACACGGCCAAGGGTTCCCACACTGTCACCCTCACCGTTACAGATTCCAGTACCCCCACACCAAAGACCGCGACAGCAACACCCCAAGCTATTGCGGTGGCCGGCACAGCACCGACGGTAACTTTCACTGTGAGTACTAACCCAACAGTTGGCAGTCCGGTCACCTTCACGGCTACGGTCACAGGAGGAACAACTCCATACTCGTACAGCTGGAACTTTGGAGACGCTTCCGCCTTAGGTACGACTAACCCTGTAACCCACACTTATTCTAGCAAGGGCTCGAAGACTGTTACCCTGACGGTAACTGACGCGAATTCTGCGACGAGGCCCTCATCACAAACTGTCAATGTTGCGGGAACAGCCCCAACGGTTAGCTTCACTGTTAGCGCTAACCCGGCAGTCGGAAGCCCGGTCACATTCACTGCAACAGTCACAGGCGGAACTGCCCCCTATTCGTATAGCTGGAGCTTCGGCGATGGATCTGCTGCGGGTACGACTAACCCGGTGTCCCACTCTTACACGAGCAAGGGTGCCAAGACGGTAACGCTGACAGTTACCGATGCAAATACCATGCAGGGCATGTCAAGCCAGACGGTCAATATTGCCGGAACACCTCCAACCGTTACCTTCACGGTCAGCACTAGCCCGACAGTCGGCAGCCCTGTAACCTTCACTGCTACCGTTACGGGCGGTACTACTCCTTACTCTTTCAGCTGGAACTTTGGCGACAGTTCTTCCCCGGGAACAACCAACCCTGCGACACATACTTACACGACCAAGGGAGCAAAAACGGTCACAATTACCGTCACGGACGCAAACACTGCTCAGGGCACATCATCCCAGACGGTGAACGTTGCCGGTTTGCCTCTCGCGGTATCTTTCACTGTTAGTGCTAACCCCACTGTTGGTAGCCCTGTGACGTTCACAGCAACCGTCACTGGGGGGACTTCACCCTTCTCGTACAGCTGGGATTTTGGCGACGGTTCAGCAGCTGGAACCACTAACCCTGTCAGTCACACTTACACTGCGAAAGGCTCCAAGACTGTCGCATTGACAGTAACCGACAATAACGCCGCGGTCAAATTATCAACTCAAACCGTCAGCATCGCGGGGGCGCCCTTATCCGCCACTTTCACCGTGAGCGCCAACCCGAGCATCGGCAACCCTGTCACCTTCACTGCGACTGTCACCGGCGGAACTACTCCTTACTCGTTCAGCTGGAGCTTTGGCGACGGATCAGCCCTCGGAACAACTAACCCTGCAACCCACACCTACAGTAGCAAAGGCGCGGAAACGGTTACCCTGACAGTAACGGACGCAAACACGGCGACAAAACAGGCATCGCAAACTGTCAATGTTGCGGGAACATCCCCAACAGTTAGCTTCACAGTTAGTGCCAGCCCGACCGTAGGTAGCCCTGTGACATTCACCGCAACGGTCACGGGTGGAACGACCCCCTACTCGTACAGCTGGAACTTTGGAGACAGCTCCTCTCCAGGCACGACCAATCCAGTCAGCCACACTTACACCTCAAAGGGTGCGAAGACGGTGGCGCTAACTGTTACCGATGCTAACACAGCCACAGGCACCTCTAGCCAGACAGTCAACGTGGCGGGTCTCGCATTGTCGGCTAGCTTCACGGTGAGCGCTAACCCAACTCAGGGCCTCCCGGTAACATTCACCGCTACCGTTACAGGTGGAACTACACCGTACTCGTTCAGCTGGAGCTTTGGCGACGGTTCTCCTGCTGGGACAACAAACCCTGCTAGCCACACCTACGCTTCATCGGGCAGTGAGACGGTGACTCTGACGGTTACAGATGCGAACTCTGCCACTGCACCGTCGACCCAGACGATTAGTGTAGCTCCCCCCTCTACCGGGCTCGCCGTCACCTTCACCGTCAGCGCTAACCCGACAGTTGGCAGTCCGGTCACCTTCACGGCAACGGTTTCCGGTGGCACTGCTCCACACTCTTTCAGCTGGGACTTTGGTGATGGCTCCGCAGCCGGGACGACTAACCCAGTCACCCACACTTACTCGAGTAAAGGTGCGAAGACTGTTGCCCTAACCGTGACCGATACTGCCTCAGCGACCGCTATGTCCAGTCAGACAGTCAACGTGGCTGGTACCGCGCTCACCGCCAGCTTCACGGTCAGCGCGAACCCGACTGTAAACAGCCCTGTAACTTTCACAGCAACCGTAGCAGGTGGAACTACGCCCTACTCGTATAGCTGGAGCTTCGGCGACAGCTCCCCACTCGGAACAACTAACCCGGTCACTCACACCTACACAACGAAGGGCGCGAAGACAGTCACCCTCACTGTGACCGACGTCAACACTGCCACGACCACGTCATCTCAAACCGTCAATCTTGCACCACTGCCGCTTGCAGCGAGTTTCACTGTCAGCGCTAATCCGGCCGTAGGCAGTCCTGTCACGTTCACCGCCACGGTCACTGGCGGCACCTCGCCCTACTCGTACAGCTGGGACTTTGGTGACGGTTCTTCTGCTGGGACAACAAACCCTGCAACTCATACTTACACGAGCGGCGGCCTAGTCACTGTTGCGTTGACGGTGACTGATACCAACTCAATTACCACTGTAAAATCACAAGGGGTCAATGTGGCTAGCGGTGTCAACACGCCCCCTGTCGCCTCTTTCACCATCACGCCTTCCCCGGCTACCACCGGTGTATCCGTCACCTTCGACGCCTCGGCGAGCAGTGACCCGGACGGTGGGACCATTGTCAGCTACGCCTGGGACTTTGGCGACGGAACAACAGGCAGCGGTGTAGTCGCGACACACGTCTATTCAGCCGCCAGCTCGGCCTCAGGCTACGTCGTCAGGTTGACAGTGACCGACAGTGACGGTGGAGCTACCGGCACGAGTACGGTCAACCTCATTGTTACAACGGCCGGTGCGCAACAGACTGACTTGACCTTCCAGGCCTTCGACTGCGACGACTGGGAACAGGGGGTGGGCGAACTCGACGTACTGGTTAACAACCAACTAGTGGTCAATATTCCCGCCGGGATCAACCATCTCACCGGCACGGGCGACTATGCCCCGTACGATAACACCTGGGTCTCCTTCGGGCCTTTCCACATAACCTCCCTGGTTACTCTTGGAACCAACAGCCTGGTCTTCCGCAACCCCTTGACCAGCCACGGTTGCATGGTCCGGCGCATCCTGATCGTCCAGGGAGGCACCGTCTTTCTCAACCAGCCCAGGGTCCGCTTCATCGACCCCACTCACCCGGTCAGGATGACCTTCTCCAACCCACCCTTACAGCTCACATCTTTCACTGCAACACCTAACCCTGTGGTAGAGGGCAACCGTGTGACTTTCACAGCAACCTTCACGGGGGGAGTGGGGCCCTTCACGTGCAAGTTCAACTTCGGCGACGACGAGGATAAGAACGTAAACTCTACAGGACAGTCTTGCAGCGTAACCCACACTTACGATGATGACATGGTGTTTAACGCCACGGTCCGTGTGCGAGGAGTCAACACGAGTGACAATGTTTCCGGAGGCCTTTCGGTGACGGTCCAAGAGGAAACAGATGGTGGCGACCCTCCAGGTGAGACAAGCGGTGTCGCCGACGCGAACCCAGCCCCGTGCTCGGCCTTCCAGAGCAGCCTAGGAGCAACCGGCCACAACCACCGCTCTAATCAGAGACGCTTGCATCCCGGACCGGGGATTCTCCTCTAGGCAGAGCCTCCTCCCCACGCCCAGTTTCTCAGAAATATCCACAGGTAGCCTCAGAAGAACCTGCTTCCACGCGTACCCGGCTGAAGCAAACTTCCCCTTCTTCCCACGATTCCTCTCTTTCTCTATGGGGGCGATCTTTGAGCCTTCCCGGATTCCATACTTTTTCTAAGCCTGGTCGGCACCGTCATCAACCCCTTCTTGGAGACTGTCGAGGTGACCCATCTGATTCCAAGAATTATTTGCTTTCTCCCAGCCGTACTCCTTCACCCTCCCGGACGATTCGCGCATTCCAGCCCATTACTCGGGGAAGAAGCCGGGAATAAGCCCCGACTGGAAATCTAAACATGCCCATTTTTCCATCAGGCACCATTCCTTCGCGACTCCACCAGCTCCCTTGGGAACTTTCCAAACCCGAGACGAGCAGATTCCCGCCCCGAATAGCGAAAAATCTCCCAGAAACAAGCCCAGACAGAAACACTACTCCGCAGAAAAAAGTATGGGCCATCCCATCCTCAAGCTGTGAAACACTCTTCTCCCGAACTGCAACCAGGGCCAGAAAAGTTTCACCGGAATAACGCGAAAAATAAGAATTCTTTTCTAGACCCCCGGGGGGACCCCTTGACTCGCGCCCGTACAGCCGTAGGAACCCCCCGTTCAACCTTTCCCCAACAACTAAGCCCCCGGGCCCCTTTGGGGAAGCCTAACGTTTCAGCGTCGCAGCATCCTTCCGGCCCTTCATCCTCCGCCTACGCTTCCAGAACAACAACCCCGCCACAGCCAACACAGCCACAACACCCAGCACAATAACAAGAGTATACGACACCGGGACGGGAGGGGAAACCTGGACTGCTAGAAGCGCCGAGTCCGAACCGGCAGCCGTATCCTTCACAGTCAACACAACCGTGAACGTCCCAGCCCTGCTAAACGTATGCGTCACACCAGCCCCACTCGCCAAGCCCGAACCATCCCCGAAACTCCACGAATAGGTGAAAGGTGTCAGCGTCCCGTTAACCTCTGGCGTAAACACAACGGTCAGCGGGGCAGGCCCCTGGCTAGGACTGGCCAGAATCGCACGTATGAGAATAGGCTCGGGGAGAAACGGCCTCACCAACGGGTGAAAATCCACCCTGTTCACCGGAAGCTGGGTGTCGCCGATCCCATCATAGTTCGTATCAACCCCAGTATAATTATCCCAGAAATTCCCGCTGACAAAACCCGGCCCCAGAGTACTATTATCCCAAGTATTCCCCGCATCAGAGGGAAAGATCAGGTTCACATGCCGGAACCCGCTGAGGAAGAAATCGTTATGGTAGAAAGTGTTACCCGTAGCGTTCTCAACATCAACACCCCTCTCGTTCCGCTCAAACGTGTTCTCGTTCACAATATTGTCTTGGGACAAGCGTCTGCCAGGGTACTGGGGCGACGGCGGCGTAGAAGTTAGCGATATTCCCCGGTATAGCATTCCCTTGAACAGGTTACGGGTTACGTTATTCCTTGATGCTTGTACGAGGTCGAGTCCTTCCTGGCCTCCTTGAAAATTGTTGTTGAAGACAACGCTACTATTGGAATTCAACAGTTGAACCCCGATTGGATCGTTCAGAACAGCCTGGTTGTTCAGTACCCGAGCCGAGACCGAGTCAGTAATATTTACCGCGTAAAGATTCCCTGTGAAAACATTGTTGCTAACTAGGGTAAAGTTCGAACCTGACAGGTTCACTCCATCCCCTTGGAGGCTTGCCGAGATACTGTTACCAGTAATGTTAACCCCGTTCGCCCGGTCCACGTGGATTCCCCACCCGGCCGGGTCCGAGTTTTGAATAGTGAAGCCTCGAACCTCCACATTGTCCGCGCCAATCCATACAACAGTTCCTTGGCCGCTGCCATCTATGATGGTCGAGTCTCGCCCAGACTCGCCTACTAGGTGCAAGGGTTTGTCGATGAGCAGCCTTTCCAAGTAAGTCCCGGACGATACCAGTATTGTATCATTGACCGCGGCGCTGTTGATAGCAGCCTGTATTGACCCGCCTCCCGGAACATGAATGATCGTGGCGTGAACAGATATCGGCGGGGGAAAAGCCAAAGCGCTTGAGAGGAGGGCCAGGACCAGGCCGTACCGGAGGAGAAACATCTTCTCAGTCGAAACCAGGTTCTGCTGGGCTTTGAAGATTATGACCGGGGTAACGGTCAACTAAATTAGGCGGGAACGGGCCAAGCTTTTCGAAGGCTTGACTTGGCGTCCACGACTCGGGGCTTTAAGAAATCCTACGGCCTCCTCATCATCGGCACAATGCTACTGGGAGTCGTGGCCGGGGCCTTCTATTTCTACCATCCCGATTGTGGCAGTCCAGGCCAGCCCAGCGGTTCCTTTCACTATACAACCGTCATCAATTATCAGGGCCAGGATCTGATCTTTGATGCTTTCAACTACACCTTCACCGGCACCCAGCAGCCTTTCAACTTCGACAACGTAACCTTCACCACTCTCCAATTCTCCGACCCTTCCAAGCCCCACGTGATAGGCTTGAACTGTGGCACCGACCCGTCCCAGCCCGGCACAATGATCGTCGGCGTCACCTCCTCCAACAATGCTTTTCCAGGACAAACCCTCCAACTACAATTCAACGTGAATTCGGACCAGGGGTCTTTCACCTCAAACACAAGCCCGATCGCGGGAGTCGTGTGGCATGTCCGGGAGCCGTTCTTCGTCCTACTAGTGAGCACCTGAGAGGTCATCCTTCTCCAGCCACCAGGTTTATCTTTTCCGATATTTTCTAGCATCCAACTAGTCCGCTCATCTCTGGGAATACGCGAGCATCCCTGGTCACTTCCAGTTTACCTTGGCCGACCCGGGAAATACTGGACAGGTCTCGCTAATCCATAGGCTTTTTATGGCCTACAAGCCAGAACTCTCAACAGACGAGTCCGAATCACAACCGAAAGGAAAAGAGAATTTCAAGATGAGCCATAGCCTAATCGGTAGAAAAAGTATCAATCTGAATCGTCGAACCGTTACTCTAGAATTCTCCAAGCTAGATCCCCGGAGCCTCTCATGAGACTGTCCGCGACCCGGCTTCTAGCCCTGGCCCTCCTATTCTTGGCCGGCCTCGGAGTCTCCAGTATACTACCTGCCCATGCAACAGGCGACTTCACCCTCACCAACAAGTTCGTCGTGAACGGCGTGGTCACATCCAACCTAGGCATTGCCAACGGAGGCATCGCCAAGGGCCAGATCGAAGCGGACAACGTGGTGAGTGGAACCCCTAACTCGATTGTGTTCTCCTTCACAACCAACGGGACCGGAACTGACTTTCCCAATGCCACCTTTCACAACCCCACTCTTACTCTAGGCCCGACAAATTCGCTTAACACCACAATGGAAGTCGGCGTTGACGCCAACGTTCCCCATGGCGCCTACCGCCTTACCGTCAACGCGACCAGTGGCATATGCCCGGGAAGCTGCTTCACACACCTCCTCTCCTACGACATTAAGGTCTACAGCATAGCAGTCACAATAGATGCCCAGAGTACTAGTGGGAGCGACATTACCCCGTCTCCGTCAGCGTCCCAAGCTGCGAGTTTCAGAGTAGGAGTGATGGTTGCCAATGCGACTACTACAGGTGGTACCAGTCCAGTATGCACTGTGGCTTTTCCCTGCGGCCTCTCGCTCTACGGCTGGGCCTTCTCCCTGACATATGACTCTACAATCCTCATTCCCCAGGGCGACCCCAGCCCGCTCGCAACGCCGGGAAACCTGGCTGGTCTCTACGTTGATAGTGCTCAGGGTGTCGCTCTCTATGGGACCCAGACCAACATAGGAGAGGGGAGTTCCAACTGGGCCTCAATAATAGCCGCGAACAATGCTTTCACTGTCACCGAATTCCTCCCGAACAAGATCATCGTCGGACTGACTCTGAAGGCTCCACTTTCCCCGGCCTTTCTTGCCTCGGCGAATGGAAGGTTCCTTCTTGCTAACGTGGGCTTTGAACTCCTCCAACATCCCAGCTCGCCCAGCCTGGTCAACATCGACCCGTCCGATTTCGGCTTTGGGAGCCAGCTAGGGCAGCCAGAATGCATCTGCATCATATCAACAGCCGCCAACCAGGGCGGAAGTGCTAGCGAGACCATCACCAACACTCCCCCCACCGCAAGCTTTACTGCTACTCCATTGCCTGTAGGCGATGCCTCATGCTCCGCGGTCTATTCCGCAGACACGACAGGCTGCTCGGCCTACGCCTTCAGGTTCGATGCTAGCGCTAGTTCTGATGACGTCGGCGTTACCAGTTATGTTTGGGATTTCGGGGACGGTTCTCGAGACTCGGCGGCTGAGGCGACTGCCACTTGTCCTGCTCCTGATGCAGATTTGAACTGTAGTCAAGGGGCAATTGCGATTCACGATTACGGGGCCGTTGCAGCAAACGGTGGTTCGCCTGTTCCTGGATCGTTCTCTGCGACCTTGAGAGTCGCGGATGCTTCAGGTGCCACAGGCTCTGCCCGGGACCTGTCAGGCAACCCTATCCCGAACAGCCAGCCCAGCCATGAGACCTTGACGCAGGACGTTGTAGCAGCGAACCTGGCTCCAACCCTGAGTATCAGCCCATCAGCCAGCCCGACAGCAGGCCAAACCTTCACGATCAGTATAACTGCCTCTGACCCTGACGGGTCCGTCGCAAGTGTCAAAATAGACTGGGGAGATGGAACAACCCCTACAAATGTGACGGGAAACCCCTCTAGTGAGATTCACACGTACGCTAATTCCGGAACGTTCACTGTTACCGTAACGGTGACGGATAATGCGGGTAAAACAACGTCAAAAACGTCAACGGTAATCGTGGCCGCGGGAGGCTCCACCCTATTATCCGGCCCTGTGCTCTACGGGATCATCGGGGCCATTCTGGTAGCAGTTATTGCACTAGTCTTGCTGATGCGTCGACGAAGCAGACCCCAGCCAGGTTCGGTCGCGGCCACAAAATAGGATTTGCAGTCGGAAACTCGCGTCCCTCAGACCTCGTAATGGTGGTGGCTTCTTGGATCTCAGATTTCTAGGAGGCCTTCCGCCCACTCATCGCCCTCCCCAAGACAGTGACTGTCATTGGTGAACTTGTAGTGTTTCGAAAGACAAGAACCGGGCGGATCAGCACCGGGATAAGTTTAAAGCTGGATTTGAAATCTGCCTAATCATAAGACGCTAGGGAAACCAGCAGTTTGAAACAACGAGCAATCCCCAAGATCCTGATCACTCTAATCCTTTCCACATCCGCAATCTTCCTTCTCCCACCAAGCCTGAACCCTACGAATGTCCACGCCCAATCGGTGAGGCTCGAGGTGTGGAGTCCAGACGTCAGAAGCTCTAACATAACAGGCCCAAGTCTGACACCCGGGGCCAGGTTTACTGCACGGGTGAACGTCACTGGAGCTGGGCCCCTCCTCGCCTTTGACGTGACGCTGAACTACAACATCACAGTAGGCCCTAATGTCCTGCAGGCCCTTTGCTTGTCTTCAACAACGGGGTGCACAGACCCTCAGCCAGCTGACCCATTAACCGGCGGCTTATTCGACCCTGCCAATCCTCCGGCCGGATGCACCATTGTGCAGGTCAAGTCAGAGATTGATATCCCTGCGGGGCAAATCCGCTACTCCGCCAGCGTATCACAGGGATGCACTGTTTCCGGAACCGGGACACTCTTCAGCATAGTCTTCAAAGTAACCGGTACCGGAGCGACCTCGATAGACATAGCCCAGGCTACAAACCAGGGAAAGCCTGCAACCACGATAGTTGAAGGAGTGGGGATTCCCCCTGCTGCCACCAGTGTTCCCTACCAGCCTGTCAGTGCCTACTTTTGGAATGTGGCGGGGACACCGCCGGTTCCCGCTTTCGACTATAAACCTCCCAATCCTCTCCAAGGCGACCAGGTCCAGTTTAACGCCACTAAAAGCTTCGACCCTGAAAACCCGCTCGCCCCCAATAACGGCATCCAAATAGAACCCATAGTCTACGATACAAACAATAATCAAGTCTATGACTCAGGGGAGCCAGTAATAGTTGGAGCCACACCCGCTGTTGGAACGCCGCTAGGATCACCCCAGCCTTACGACTGTGGTCGCTTTTGCCCCATGTTCAACAAGCCCGACCCTCACGTTGCTTTCAACGACACCAACGGTAACCACATTTGGGATCCTGGAGAGACTATCGCGTACGATTCGAGTTTGGACCACAAGTTTGACTCGGGCGATTTTGTCATTACAGGAGCCACCGTCCCGGCCAATGCTATTCTATCTGGAGACCCTTTGTTGACCTTCGTCGATACCCACGCCAACAATTTCTGGGATAACGGCTACCTATGGCTGTGGGGGGATGGCTCAACGATTGTCTCTACAGGAAATGTGACAAGCCACGTGTTCCAGTCTTCCCCAACAGTCAGTAGCTCAGGTTTATTCTCGGTTAAACTAGTGGTCTTCGACTCGGACACCAGCCTTCCCAACAGACTGGTGCAAGTAGTGAGAGTTGGGCCTAACATCGTCTTCGATGTTTCCGTGTTCCTGGAGCTCAGCAAGCCTATACTGAATGTCGGGGAAAAACTGGGAGTGACGGTAACACTGTCAAACAGGGGCAATCAGCACATCGACGTAGCCCACATGAACGTGAGCTACGACCTGAACACTCTCACGAGCATTGACCAGCTTCGCGGGATTTCCCTAATCACCTATGGTGCTCATGAACAGTTCAACTACACGATCGACACTTCGTCTCTGTCTCCGAGAACGTACACAGTCACAGCCCAAGCAGTAATCGTCAACGCCACGACTCAAGAAATAATTCCGAACTTTTCCAGTGACAATGTTAGAAGCCAGAGCTTCCTTCTTCAGGGAAGTCAGGCACCGGGAATAAGCCTGCCGATCTTAATCGCGGCCGGGGTCGGGGCACTCATAGCTGTGTGGGCCGTGGTCTACGTGATTCGGAGCAGAAGGCCAGCAGAAACCTAAGTAGCTACGCCCTAGCAGGGGTGGATATAACTATCTCAGGGATACTCTTGCTATCCAAGGTTCTCTCCAGGCGTCTTCCGAATAAGGACCGGGGATAATCTTAAAAGCCCTGTTAAGCCTAGCCGCCGTTCGAAGAAAAAATGAAACTGAAAATTCCAATACTCGCAGCTCTCGCAATACTAACCACACTAATCGCAGTACCACTTGCAACCCCACGGGTTCAAGCCATTAACGGAAATGGCGTTTTCGACGCTGGCAACCAGTGGGCACCCACAGGTCCAGACTATTCGCTCCGCAACATAATCTTCCAACAATACGGTGATGACCAGTCCGAGCTCAACGCTTTCCAGACCGGGCAAATAGATGTCATGGACACAGGCCAGAGCGGTAGCGGAGTGCCCGTATCACTATACGGCGCATTCCAGTCTAACCCTGACTGGCTCATTACGCCCACCCAGGGTGCAGCTATCTACCACGGCATCTACTTCAACCTGGACGATCTCAGTGACGGCTCAGGGACTGTCTGGCATTCTTGGGGATGCTCGTTCGCACACGGCAACAGCCCGTGCGGTATAGAGATCCGCCAAGCTTTCGCCCACCTTTTGGACAGGCCCCGCTTCGTTAGTGACGGACCTCTCCAAGGCGGAGGAGTCGCACTAGCGGACGATATTCCTTCCAACAAGGGAGACCCGATCCTTCACCAGGTCGTAGCTAGCTCGCTTGCGGACCAATGCTCATGGGATACCTTCGCGTCCAAGTACGCAGCTGTGTACGGTACATGTATCAGCGCGTTCAACCTAGCACCGGACGCTGGTGGCTTTGCAGCCCCTGGCTCTCCGGACTTCTGCGCGGCAGTAGACCATCTCATACAAGCAACAGTCGATGCTCCATCCCTCGGTCTCGTAAGAGACTCTGCAGCTCCTTTGGACGCTTTCGGCAACCACTGTGGTATCGACCCGGCTAGCCCAGGTCTACCCAACATTGCAGCTCACAAGATGAGGGCAATGGTTCGTAGCACCAACCCACGTCTCACGATGGGTCTGAACATGGTCGCTACCATGGCCCAGCTCTTCGGAGGCACATCAGTCAACACCGTTCTGACCGGAGGCGGCGGCAAGCTCGGCGCGTTCGTGTTCTTCTGCTGCACTGGAGGCTTCGCTACTGACGACTGGGAATGGTACACCTTCGGGTACCAGGACGCAGGTCCATACCCGTCCGTGTTCGCCCAGTTCCACAGTTCATTCGCCTCTAACCTATGCGGAGGTCCTCTGGTTGTCCAACCTCCAGACGTGACCTTCGTCTGCATCGCAGCAGCTGATACACCCCTACTGAACTCGGCCCAGACATTGGACACGGCTACACTCTACACAAACGTCTATGCAGCATTGAACGTTCTAGGCAGCCACACGGTTGACCTACCAGCATACACGCTCGCAGTCCGTGGAGCATCACTTCGCTCAGTGGCCGGCCTTGTAAACCAGATAGGTCTCTCCTACGAGAACGCATGGGTCTTCAACTCAGCCCACAAGTCTAGCTATTCCCCAGTCGATTCCCGGTTCCAGTTCAACGCCGGGGGTCCC
>Ga0137379_10004724_pt1 | contig 12828 bp, 11 predicted proteins | sample SagtaG_18_FD_104812 | JGI IMG/M metagenome (GOLD analysis project Ga0137379, IMG submission 104812) | Vadose zone soil microbial communities from Sagehorn Ranch, Mendocino, California, USA - Sage2_L_80_16 metaG | ecosystem: Environmental > Terrestrial > Soil > Vadose zone | place: USA...
GAGCTGCTGTGTCCCACCGACGGTGATCGTAAAGGCCTGCGGCGTCACCGCCAGCGACACCAGGTGCGCGTTCGACACGGTGAGCCCGGCCGAGGCCTGGAAGCCCGAGAGCATCGCCTGGACGTTGGTCGTCCCTGCGGAGATCCCCGTCGCGAGGCCCTGCGTGGGCGACGCGGTCGAGACGGTCGCGACCGCCGGGTTCGAGGACGACCAGGTCGCTTCCTTCGTCACGTCGAACGTGCTGCCGTCGCTATAGGTGCCGGTGGCGATGAACTGCGCCTTGTAGCCGGCCGCGACCGTCAACGGCCCGGTCACGGCGATCGAGTCCAAGGTCGCATTGGAGACGATCACGTTGACATCGGCGCTGGCGGTGGCGGCTGCCACGACCACCGTCGCGGTGACCGTCGCGTTCCCGGGCGCGAGCGCGGACAGGAGTCCGAAGCTGTCGACGGAGGCGATCGTCCCGGCCGACGACGTCCACGTGGCCATCGCCGTGAGGTCCTGCGTCGTCGTGTCGTCGAACGTCCCGGTGACCACGAGCTGCTGGGAGAGCCCGGCAGGGAGCGCGACCCCCGACGGCGCGACCGCGATCGACTGCAGCGTGGCATCCGTCACCGTGACGGTGGCCCAGTCCGAGATGATTCCGAGGGTCGCCGTGATCGTGGCCGTGCCGACCGCGACGCCCTTGGCGACGCCGTTCGAGACCTCGACGCCCGCCGAGTCGGAGGACCAGGTGACGAGCTCCGTCAGGTCCACCGACGACTCGTCGGAGTAGTAGCCCATGGCCTGCAGCGCCGCGGTCGTCCCCAGCGCGATGGTGTTCAGGTTCGGCACGACGTCGATGGAGACCAGGGTCGCAGCGGTGACGTCGAAGGTAGTCGTCGCGCTGATCGCTCCGCTGACAGCCCCGACCTCGGTCTGCCCCGCCGCGAGAGGGTGCAGCACGCCCGCCGTCGAGATCGTCGCCTTGTCGAGCTGGGAGGACGTCCAGGTCACGCTGGCCGTGAGGTCCTGCTCGGAGCCGTCCGAGTAGATGCCCGTCGCGGTGAAGGCGACGTCGACGCCGACCGGCCCGGAGTCAGCGCTGGGCGTGAGCGAGAGCGAGAGGAGGCTCGGCTCCGTGACGGTGCCAGCATCGGTGCCAGTCCCGGCGTCGGTACCTGCGTCCGTACCTGCATCGGTGCCGGTGTTGCTGGCGGTGCCGCTGGTGTCGACGCCAGTGCCGCCGCCACCCGAGCTGTCACCCACCGTGTTGCCACCGCTTCCACCGGCCTTGGGATGATTGCCACCGCACGCCGCGAGCGAGAACAGCAGCACCGCAAAGACGATCCGGTTCGAACGCGTCATGTCCACTTGTCTCCCTGGCCGTGAAGGATCGTTCGCAACATTGAGCCAGGAGTGAAGTAAGTCATGCCCCGCACCTGAACGACATTGACTACAGAGACGCACAGTTGGGTGCAATTGGCCGAGCCGGCGGGTGGCGGCGCACCCCCCGTCGATATCGCCGGCCCATGGGCTCGAATGCTGGCCCGCTTGAACGGCAACGCTGCCGGCCCGCATGATCAGCTGGGTAGGCTCGAGGAACGGCGGCGAGGGTCAACGACGCCCCACCCCCGCTTTTCCCTGCGCGAGCTCGTTGATGTCGCGGGCCTCCAGCACCGATCTCGGCGCTCGGCGCTTCGCGACGGCGAGCATCGCTCGCCCGACCCGCTCGGTCGTCGTCACCTGGTTCGGGAGGATCGCGTTGAGCACCGGGAACAAGAGCGACAGGATCGGTATGAGCGCGCGGTAGAGCTTCGTACGCGAGGTGATGCCGTGGAGCGGCTGGATGAAGCCGGGCCGGAACATGTACGCGGACGCGAACGGCAGGCGCAGCAGCGCATTCTCGGTCTCGCCCTTCACGCGCGCCCACATCGAGCGCCCGCGCTCGGTGCTATCCGTGCCGGCTCCCGAGACGTACACGAAGGTCATCCCGGGATTGCAGGCCACCAGCACGCGCGCGACCGCCAAGGTGAGGTCGCAGGTGACGCGGCGGTATTCGCTCTCCGCTAGGCCGACCGAGGAGACCCCGAGGCAGAAGAAGCACGCGTTGCACGTGGCCAGCTCGCCTTCGAGGCCAGAGAGATCCCCTGGATCGGCCCTGACGATCTCTCGGAGCTTCGCGTGCTGCTGACCGGTCGCGCTGCGCCCGATCGCGAGAACCCGCTCGACGTCCGGATCGAGCAGGCACTCGCGGAGCACGCCCTGCCCGACCATCCCGGTCGCCCCGAAGAGAACGATCTTCATGTGGTCCTGCCTCCCCTGGTCAGGTCCACCATCCTCTCACGGCGGAGGGACCGCAGCGCGGCAGCGAAGCCCTACCGTCAGAAGGCGAGCCGCAGCTCGAGGCGCGGGGCCAGCAGGACGCCGGCCTCGAGCGCGTGGGAGCTGGCGGCCGGAAAGCCCGGAGACTGCTGCCGGCTCTGCTGCCACGAGAGGACGGCGACCGGAGTCGCTACCCGCAGGGAGATGCCCGCAGTGAGCTCGCGTTCCAGCGCGAGGCCCACGTGAGCACCGGCGAGCCAGGTGGACGCGCTCTGCGCCTGTGTCGCGGCACCATTGTCCAGGGTGGCGTCGATGGAGGCGTAGCCCACCTCGGCGAGCGCGAGCACCGAGACCTCCACCGGAGTGCCGCGGGCCGTGACGACGTGACGCACGCCGCAGTCGGCGGCCAGCTGGCGCTGGTCCAGGCGGGAGTACGCGTACGTGACGAGGCCGGGGACCGCGTCCCTGCGACTGCTGGTGACGAAGCCGTCTAGGCCGAGGACGAGCCAGGTGCGCTCGGAGAGGCGCCGCTCCAATGAGGCATTGGCGCTCGGAACCGAGCTGACGAGCCCCGAGCTGAGGAGCCCCAGGCCTGACATGCCGGAGGAGACGACGAAGCCGGTGGAGACCCCTGCACCCAGGGACCACTGTGCCGTCGCCGGCGCGGGCGGCCCGGAGCCGTCCGCCTGGGCGAGGGTCGAGAGGGGAATGGCGAGCAGTAACGTAGCGACGATGCGCATGGTGAGGGCCCCTCGCGGTGTACACTGTATGTGTACCGGCAGTATACACTGCGCTTGGCACCAGGCAGCTGCGCCTTGTCCCGCGTCAGGACAATGTGGCAGGGCGCGACCTACGGCGGCACGCTGCCGAGATCCTCCGCCTCGGCGCCTTGCTCGCGCGCTGGGCGCGCGTAGTTCTGCATGCCCCCGAAGTCGAGGACGACGCACGCGTCGCGGCCCACGGTCCAGGCGTCGTGGCCAGGAGGGATGACGGCGTAGTCGCCGGGGCCGATGTCGGTCTCCTCGCCGTCGTCCATCACGAGGTGCATCCGCCCGGACAGCACGTACGCCGAGTGCGCGACCTGGCAGCTGCTCGTCCCCGCGATGGGCTTCACGTCCACCGACCACTTCCAGCCGGACTCGAAGACTCCGCGCCCGACGGCGCCGTCCCCGATCTTCAGGATGTCGGCGTGCCCATGCGCCTTGAATGGGCGCGTCTCGTCGGCGGCCGAGAACTTCTTCACGATCAGCTTGGCCATGTGATGATCCTCCTCGCGCCCACATAGCGCGTGCGCCGGAACTGCCACCACGGATTGGCGGGGAGGGTCTCGTCCCTCCGGCCGCACGGCGCGTCGGCCGCAGGGCGGGGAACCAGGGGGCCTCGCTCGCCGGAAAGGCGCTCCCAGTTGCGCGGGCGGCTCGCCCCAGCGCGGAAGACGCTCGAGAAGGGACGAGCGGACGCTCGCCGTACAAATGAGAGGCGGCGCGAGCCCGGCTCAGAGAGCACGGGACCGCGCCGCCGAATCCTACGACACGTTCAGTTACGTCGCAGCCGCTGCCCCAGCGGCCGGGTCACTGCGCGGCGTACACCTCGAGCTCGGTGAGAATGACCGGGGCCGCCATGCCGGTGTAGTCGGTGCTGCAGAGGGGCGATCCGCTCCCCACCCGGCACACGTAGGTGTAGCCGAGGGCCGCGGTGGCCGAGTCCTTCAGGTTTGTCCTGAAGTCGTTCCCAGCGCCGAACGCGGGCCCGAGGAACGGGGAGTCGTACAGTGCCGACAACGACGACGAGGGGGTCACGAGGCTGTGCTGGAACGAGTTCGTGAGCGAGAACAGGAACGCGGAGGGATCGTCCTTCCAGGTGGCCGCCGTCGAGCCCCACGGCCGCCCCGCGTACCCGCCGAAGAGCGCGCCCGCCGTGCTCTTTGCGACGAAGAACGTGCGAGCGCGCCCGTCGCACCGGCTGTGGAACGCGGCGAGGCCGGGGTTGGACGTCGGGAACGAGAAACCTCCGTTGTCGCGGGTCGCCTTGTAGCAGAGCGTCCATGCCGTGTCGGAGGACAGCTTCGCCCAGCCGTTGATCTTCTGGATCGCGGCCGCGTCCACGAGGAGCGGCGCACCCGGCGGCTCGCTGCACACGTACGCGGTTCCGCTCTCGGCATTGACGGCGACGCCGCCGTTCGGGCAGTTCGCGTTGCCGATCGCGAGCTGCGTCAGCGTGACGGACTGGCCGGCGGGACCGGTCGCGCCGTCCAGCCCCGGGAGACCGGCGGCCCCTGTGTCACCCTTGGGCCCCTGCGGACCGATGGGCCCGGCCGCGCCCTGCGGGCCGATCACGCCAGTCGCACCGATCGCACCCGCCGCGCCTGCTGGACCTGCTGGACCCTGCATGCCCGGGAGTCCATCGACACCGCTCGGTCCCATCGGGCCCGGGATGCCCATCGGTCCCATCGGGCCCGTCGTTCCTGCCGGCCCGACCGCACCCGTCGATCCGATTGGCCCCATCGGCCCCATCGGACCGGTCGGCCCCTGTGGCCCCATCCAACCGGTTGGCCCCATCGCTCCCACCGGCCCGGGCAGGCCCATGAGGCCCATCGGGCCCTGGATGCCTTGCGGTCCCGGGGCACCGTTGCACACGTAGGTCGCCGTGCCGTCGACGGTGAGCTGCGTGCCACCCTGCGGGCAGTTGGCATCGCCGACGGGAAGCTCGAGGGCGACGATCGAAGATACGTAGTGCTGCGCATTGACCGTGCTGGTCGTGCTGAGCGAGCTCTTCTGACTCCAGGAGACCTGCCTCTCCTCCTTCCGGCACGCCCCGCCGCCGACAGGATCGATGAGTCGGAGGCGCCCATCGTGCGGGAGAAAACACCCCGTGTATGTGCCGTCCGACGATGGGACGGCCGCGAGCGCGAGCGAGGGTACGAGCGCTGCTACCAGGAGAAGGTGCATGAGGTCCTCCATGAACAGGTGCCGAGCGTGGGAGCAATCGAACGCTACTCGCCGTGAGCGCAGAGGAACAGGAGTTCCGTCAATGAACCGCAGGGGACGTCAACCGACGGTAACTGCGCCGGAAATTGAGCGAGGGAAAGGTGCGAGCAATGCTCACCGCCCATGGGTGCCGTGCACGGAGTGCCTGTGACTCTGCGTAACAGACCCACCTCGGCCGACATCCGCGCACCGCAGGGGGGCGCGGGCGCGAGTCCGCCTGGAGGAGTGTCGAAGCCGGCGAGCGCGACGGGCGGAGAGTCTTCAGCGTCGTCGGTCGCCGAGGAGACGCAGCAGGGCGAGGAACAAGTTCACGAAGTCGAGGTACAGGGCGAGCGCGCCATTCACCGGCATCGCCGCTGCGCCTCCGCCCGCGCGAGCGAGCGCTCGCAGCTTCTGCGTGTCGTAAGCCGCGAGGCCGGTGAACACCACGACCGCCGCGCACGAGATCACGAAGGACATCATTCCCGAGTGCAGGAAGACGTTCACCACGCTCGCGATGACGACCCCCAGCAGCCCCATCATGAGGAAGCTGCCCCAGCTCGACAGATCCCGGCGCGTCACCGTGGCGAACACGCTCATCGCCCCGAACGTCCCGGCGGTGGTGACGAACGCGAGGGCGACCGAGCTCCCCGTGTACATGAGGAGCACAACCGAGAGCGTCGCGCCATTCAGCGCCGAATAGAGCAGGAAGAGCCCGCCCGCGCTCGTGGCGGAGAGCCGGTGGGCCGCCGCCGAGATGCCGATGACCAGACCGAACTCGGCGATGACGAGGCCGAAGAAGACGAGCCGGTTCCCGATCACGAGGCGCAGCGCCGCCTCCGAGCTCGCGACGGAGTACGCGACCACTGCCGTCACGGCGAGACCGAGCGTCATCCATCGGTACACGGCCGTCATGAAGCGGCGCTCGACGTCGGAGGTGCCGCGGACGAGGACCTGGTCGCGGGCGGCGACGCGGGCAGAAGAATCGAAGGGCATGGGGCGCTTCTTAGCAGAAGCGGCTCCTCCGCGGCGGCATCACCCCGGCGGTCGGGCCGGAGCGCGTCGCAGCTAGCGCTCGCTTCGGTTGGGGTGAACGGTACGGCGTCGAATGGTTTTCCGGGTGTATGTCCATCAGGGCTCGTGCGGCATCTACGCACACCTCAGAGGGGGCACTGACGAATTCGCCGGGGTGGGACAAGCTTCGACTTCACAAACCCTTTGTTCGCCGGAGGCCGTCATGGCATTGCGCTCTCGCGTCGCGGTCGTCGTCGCCCTGCTCGCCGTCGCAGCGGCGTGCGGGGGCGACAAGAAGTCCTCACCGGCGCTGTCGATCGGCCCCGGCGCCACGATACCGAAGGGGAGCACTCACCCGTTCACGGCGAAGCTCACGCAGAACGGTGTCGAGACCGACTGCACGGCCACCGCGCAGTGGACCTCTTCCGATCCCGCCGTCGCGGGCGTGGCGGGTGGCATCGCGTCCGCGGTCGGCGTCGGGCGGTCCACGATCGGCGCCTCGTGCTCGAGCTCCACCGTCACCGCGGTCCTCGTCGTCAGCCCGGCCGAGGTCGTCTCGCTCGCGGTGTCGCCGGCGACGGGCGAGCTCCCGGTCGGCCTCAAGGAGCAGCTCACCGCGATCGCGACCCTCACCGACGGCACCACCGCTGACTTCACGGCCAATGTGATCTGGAGCTCGGACAACACAGCGGCCTTCACGCTGGCGAACGTGAGCGGCTTGGAGGGCGTGGCCACCGCGCAGCCTCCCGCCGGCCAGTCGGCCACGATCACCGCCCTGCACGTCGCCACCGGCGCGCAGGCGAGCGTCTCCCGGTCGGTCACCGCCGAGACGCTCGCATCGATCGAACTGTCGCCGCTCGCGCCATCGGCGCCGCTCGGCAAGGAGGTGCAGTTCTACGCGCGGGGCACCTTCACCGACGGGCACTCGGGCGACGTGACGCCGTCGTTCACCTGGACGTCGTCCCTGCCGGGCGTCGCCGCGTTCGACCCCGCCGATCATCCCGGGCTCTTGAACACCGACGGGATCGGGACCACGACGATCACCGCGACGCGCGATACGATCACGGCTCCCACGACCCTCACGGTCACGGCGCCCATCGTCGCCTCGCTCGCGATCGATCCGCCCGCGGCGACGCTCACCGTTGGCGAGACGCTGCAGCTCGGCGCCATCGCGACCCTCACCGACGGAACCACGCAGTCGGTGACGCTCTCCGGCTGGACCTCGTCGGTCCCCAATGCCGCCACGGCGTCCGGCACCGGCTTCCTCACCGCCGTGGCGGCGGGGTCCTCGACGGTCGGCGGGAGCTACACGGACGGCGCCCAGACGGTCATGGTGACGACCGGGGTCGAGATCGTCGTGCCATCCTCGAAGCCGATCCTCTCCTACCTCTCGCTGTCGCGCGAGCTGGTGATCGGCCCGGCCTCCGTCACCGGAAAGGTGGCCCTCACCGCGTCGGCCGCCAGCAACACGACGGTGACGCTCGAGAGCAGCGACCCGACGTACGGCGCTGTCGCGCCGAGCGTGACGATCCCGGCGGGCGCCGCGTCCGCCACTTTCCCGATCACGATCACGACCCCGCCGAGCAAGACCCCCGTGACGATCACCGCGACGCTCGGGGGCGCAGGGAAGAGCGCGACCCTCAACCTCCGGAAATGACCGCCGGCACGGCCGGTCGGAAGAACCCCCGCTGTCCCAATACTGGCAACGCGCTGAGCAAAGCGGCCACCTCTCCTACCGCGGCCAGAGCCAGCCGAAGATGCCGGCCATCACGAGGCCGAAGACGAGCGCGTCGATGACGTCGGCGGCGTACGCGCGCCAGGGTCGGTTGTACCAGATGGAGTTGAAGACGGGACCGACGCCGAAGCTCATGACGCCGACCGTTCCGACGATCCGGAAGACAGCGCGATAGTGCGGCGCCGGGCCGAGGGCGTGCGAGGCCACGTAGGCGTCGACGAACGCGACGCCGACGAACACCAGGAACGAGAGCCCCATGTTGCGCCCCATGTGGATGGGCCCGGGGGCCGCGAGCGTGAGCCAGCCCGAGGGCCCCTTGGCCCAGCGCTCCATCCACTCCTTGGTCATCTGCTGCTTCGGGTCGGGGGAAGACGGAAAGGCATAGAGGCCAGGCTTCAGGCCACGGAGCGCCGCCTGCAGCGCGTCGAAGTCGGTGATGCGACCCCACTCATTCCGGCGCCACGGCAGGACCATGTGGCTCGCGGCGGAGAGGACGAAGACCACGACGGCGGAGACGAGGATGGGGAGCCAGAGCTGCGAGGCGAAGGACATGCCAGCGACCTTTCCTGGCGAGGGATACCCTCGGTGGACCCATCGTACAGGGATCGGCAAACCCAGATGAGGGTCAGACAGGTCATATGCCCTCGGATCCCCTTGCGGACGAGCGCCTGATCGTCGACGAGCGCGACCCGGATCATGTCGACTCCCCGTTCACCGGGAGCCAGGCGCGCAGCCCGAAGCCCTGACCGGGAGCTCCGCGCCCGGTGCCGTTCGCTTTGAGCGCGTCCAGCTCCAGGCTCAGGCTCGAGACCTCCAGGTGGTGGTGCATGTGCCGGAAGTCATGCCTCGTCGTCTGACTTCCGGCACATGTGGCCGCCCCACGGCTGCGGCTAGCCTCGACTCCCAGAGCAATCGCGCCGCGCAGCTCGCCGGCGCCGCAATGAGAGGAGGCTCCGATGCTGCTTGCGATCCTGATGACCAGCGCGGTCCTGGGTGCGTCGGTGACCCCGGCCGCGCCGGCTGCCTCGCCCGCGACGGGCACGGACGCCGCGGCCGTGCTCCGCATCGATGGGCCCGACGTCTACGTCGACCTGGGGCGCGCCGCCGGTATTCACGCTGGTGACCACGTGCGCGTCCTGCGCGCGGTGCGCGTGGTCCGGGCGGGTGGGCGTGAGCCGCTGGTCGACCGTTTCGTCCTCGGGGAGCTCGAGCTCGTGGAGGTGGGCCAGGTGCTGGCGCGTGCACGCCCCGATCCGCAACTGGCGCGGCGCCTGCGGATCGGAGACCTGGTGGAGCCGTCGCCAGGCCTGGACGCGACCGCGGCGAAAGGCGGCGCCACGCCCGCCTCCCCTGCCACGTCCGCCCAGGAGTGCGCACGCCCCGGCGACCCCCAGGCGCTGGCCTTCCGCGAGGCGTGGGTCAAGGCGCAGGCGCTCCCGACCGAGCTCCGCGCCACGCACTGGGAGGCGTACCTCGCGTCGAATCGCGACGCCGAGCTCGACGAGCCGCTCCGCCGCGAGATCGCCGAGCTGCGCGGCGCGGCCGCGGCGACGCCGGCACCGCCGCCCCTCGCACAGCCCGCGCTCGCCGCGCCAGCCCGCGCCTTCGAGGGTGATCCGCTCGAGGTCGTGCTCACCTTCCCCGAGCCCGCGCACGGGGACCACCCGCGCGCCGCCGTCCTCAACTGGCGCGCCGCGAACGACGCGCTGTACCGCCCCGTCGCGTTCTCGGCCGAGGGCCCGACCTGGCGGGCGCGCCTCCCGACCGAGGCCGCCCAGGCACCCGGCCTCGACTACTGGGTGGGCGTCGTCGACGCGAGCGGCGCCGAGCGCGCCCTGGCCGGCTCCGGGGCGGATCCGCGCCGCTTGGCCGTGCGCATGCTGCCGGGCCAGCCGCCCGATCCGCGCAGCGACCGCAGCGAGGTGGAGACCCGCACCGACTTTGCCGACTGGAACAAGTTCAAGGGCAACGACTTCTACTACTCCGCGGAAACCGACTACCTCTATCGGGTCCAGGGCCTCGTCCACTCCATCAAGCTGGGGATGGGCGTCTACCAGGGCGTGGGCGAGTCGCTCAAGCAAGCCATCGAGGACGAGCACGCGGCGGCGGGCGGCGACGTCCACTACCGCACGCGCCCCGCCGGCTACGACTACGTCTTCACCGATCTCGATCTTCGCGCCAGCGAGACGCTGGGGTTCGTGGTGCGCGGCCTGGCCGGCGTCAACCGCGACGGCTTCGGGGCGGGCGTCGAGGGGAAGATCCGCATCGGCCGCGAGCCCGGCACGCACCTGGTGGTCGGCTCGGGGTTCACCGCCGGCATCGGGAACCGCAACGAGCTCACGCTCGCCTGGGACCAGGTGCGCGGCTGGCCCATGGCGGCCTCGGTCATCGTCACCAACGAGCCCGTCCACGAGGACTACGGCGTGCGCTTCGTCTATCAGGTCGGTCGCTCGGTCACCAGCTGGCTCGACCTTTCCCTGCGCGCCGGGTACCAGCTGCGCGACATCAACCACACGGGCTTCGGACTCGGCCTGGCCACGAACTTCCACTGGTAGAGGAGACGCCATGCGAACGATCCACCTGCTCATCGCGTCGGTCCTCGCCGCCGCCGCATCCCCTGCCCGGCCGCAGTCCGCGGACGCACCACCGCTCGTGCGGCACCTCCCGCCGGCCGAGGTGACCGCCAGTGAGCCGCTCCGCATCGAGGCCCAGGTCGAGCGTGGCTGGAAGCTGGACGCCCTCGACCTGCACTGGCGCAGCGCGGGAGGCCCGTGGACGAGGACGCCGTTCGGCAAGGCGGCCGACGGCGCCTGGGCCGCGGTCGTGCTCGCGACCGACGTCGTGCCGCCCGCGGTCGAATACTTCATCACCTCCCGCGAGGCGGGTGGTGAGGACGTCGAGCGGTTCGCGTCAGCCGCGGTGCCTCACCCGGTGCTGGTGAGCCCTGCGGACGAGGATCTCGAGCACCAGCGGCGGCTCTTGCGCCACGGCGGCCGCCGCTCACGCACGCGGGCCGTCGGCGAATGGGTCGACTTCGGCAGCCGCGGCCGGACCGCGAGCGGCGGCACCTACCGCGACCGCTATTACCGCACCGAGGCCGAGTACCAGTACCGCATCCTCACCACGCTGGAGTCGATCCAGCTCGGCATGGTGCACTTCCGGGGCGATGTGCCGCCCCCGTCGGCCTTCCGCGCCGGCACCTCGTCGGATCCCGTGCGCGGCACCGGCATGGATTACGGATACGCCGAGATCACCCTGGCGCTGACCGATGTGGTGGCGGTGAAGGGGCGTCTCCTGCTCGGTGCCGACGACCTCGGCTTCGCCACCGGCGCGGGCGCGAGCCTCCGGCTGGGCGAGCCGACGCGCGCCCATCTCGAGCTCGGGGCGGAGACCATCCAGCGCGTGGGCAACGACGGCTTCGTCCGCTTCGCCTGGAACACGGTGCCGCGCTGGCCCATGTCGCTGACCCTGCACGTCACCAACCAGCCGGCGGCGCCGCTCAAGCCCGACGCCCCTGCGTCCCTGCCCGACAGCCTCCGCCTCGACGAGGGCGCGCCCACCGGCGTGCGCGCCGTGTGGGAAGTCGGATACGAGCTCACGCGCCAGGTCACGTTCCTGGTCCGCGCCGGCTACCAGGCGCGCGTCTCGACCGCCGGCGGCCCGACGCTGGGCGCCGCCCTGGAAATGGAGTGGTGACATGGGCGCGCTCGTCGTCTCCTTGCTGCTCGCCACGGTTGCAACGCCGGTGGCGCTCCTGCCGCCGGACCTGGCCGAGCCGCTGCACGACTCCGCACGTGCGGCAGCCGACGCGCTCGCGTCGGCGTTGCCCCCTCCGTTCCAGCCCATGGACCTCGACGCCCGCGCCATCCGCGAGCACCTCGCCGCGGCCGGGCCCGCCTGTCGCGCCGAGCACGCCTGCCTGTGCGCGGCTGCGGGGCTCATGAGTGGGCGGCTCGCGCTCGATCTCGCCGTCGCGCCGGCGGGCCCAGGCGCCTGGGCGGTGGATCTCCGCGTCCTCGCGCCGTGCGATGGCCGCCTGGTCGACCGGCGCGCCGAGCTCATCCCCGCGGGGATCGCCGGCCTCCGACGCTTCCTCGACGAGGCCGTCCCGGCGCTCCTGCGAGGGCGCGACCTGCCGGAGATTCCCGTGCCGAAGGAGACGAGGTGATCGCGCGGGCCCCTCCTCGGTGCGACGGAGCGTCAATCGTGCGGAACGCGCGCCCCTGCCTCGCAGGAGGTCGCCGGCGCGACCCTGTCCGGCATTCGCTTGCCGGGCGCGAGATCGAACGCCTCCGAGCAGCGGGTGGTGCCCCCCGCCGTGATGGCGAACGAGAACGTGCCGCGGACCTCGTCGCGCAGGAGCGGTGAGAGCCAGACGGCGGACCAGCGGTTGCCGCCCAGGTAGACGGTGAGGAAACCCGAGCCGGCGTCGTCCTCGAGCTCCCGCCAGCCGCCACCCTGCGCGGCGCGGATGGCGACGCGGCGCGCCCGGCCCTGCTCGAACTCGGGTCCGGGCGCCGTCTCGTCCCACGCGAACCAAGGGAGCTTCCGCTCCGGGAGGGCGCTTCGGTCGCGCAGCACCTGCTCCAAACCCTCGTCGGGCCGCGCCAGGGTCGAGGTGAAGTCGCGTCCGAAGCGTTCGCGGGAGCTGTGGCCCGGCCAGAAGACCCGCTCCGGCGCGTGCCGCGTCGCGACCTCCGGTGCCGAGGCGAGCTCGCCCGCGCGGCACACGAGGAATCTTCCCTCGTCCGGGCCCCAGAGCGTCGACGCTCCCATGTAGTCCTGCGCGGCGTACTCGTCCTGCGTCGA
>Ga0137379_10004725_pt1 | contig 12827 bp, 9 predicted proteins | sample SagtaG_18_FD_104812 | JGI IMG/M metagenome (GOLD analysis project Ga0137379, IMG submission 104812) | Vadose zone soil microbial communities from Sagehorn Ranch, Mendocino, California, USA - Sage2_L_80_16 metaG | ecosystem: Environmental > Terrestrial > Soil > Vadose zone | place: USA...
ACACTGCCATCGACCACTCCGAAGACACTGCCGATCAACCCACCAGCCCCGTCTCCTGCCTCCGTCACGGGAATGATGGCGTCCAGAGTCGAGCCACCGTCGCCCGCCGTGACTACTGCCGTCGGCGCGGTCTTCGCGCCGAGTCCCTTGCCCGATTCGCGGCTCTGCCCGCCACGCGCGAGTTCCGCAGCCGTCGCCGCCGCCAGAACACCCTGGCGCTCGTCAACCTCGGTCTGTAGCTTCTCGGGGATCTCCGTCACGGCCTGTCGACTGGGTTTCAGGCCGTTGGTAACCGCGGTAGCCGTGGCGAGATCGAGCGGCCGGATTTTTCCGAGCACGTCGCGGCTCACCGTGACGGTCTGAAGGGTTTCGAGACGCACAGGAACCCCGCCTGGATCGCTTCGCAACGACACGTCGAGCTTGCCGTGAAGCAGGTGCACGTCGGTGGTGGACCCTCCACTACCGTCGAGCTGGTCTCCTCCCGCCGGACCGGGGACGATCTCGACGACGAGCACGGTGCCCCGGACCGCCGCCACCGCATGCGGCGTCTGGACCTCGATCACATCGCCCGGCTGCATCCGCTCACGCACGACGGCCAGCCCGACCTTTCCCGACTGGAGATCAATGGTCGCGCGCCCGCCTTCCTCGGTGACGGTGACCACCGAGAGCTCCCGCACGGTGAGAAGCGCCTTGCCGCCCATCAGCACGTGGACCATCGAGCGTTCCTTGGTGCTGATCCGGTCCAAGGCGAAGACGTGGTCACGCATCCTGAGATTCTCGGGCCGGGCCGCCACTGAGCGGGCCACCGTCGCCTCCCCGACGAGGGTGGTCACCACCCCGACCCCCGGCTGCCCCTGCGCCTGGACATACCCCGGCACGCCGACAACCATGCCCATCAACACCATCGATCGAATCGCACGCCATGCCGCCACGGTTCTCTCCGATCTCTCAAGGGACGCTTGTCCCCGGATATGTGCCCTGGGATGCCTACGACGTCACGGTATGAGATAGCAACGCAAGTGCCATACCGGACGATGCGGCTTGACTCATCGAAAAGATTGGGCTGTTCTCAGGTTGACGGGAACCCTGACACTGTCCGTGACAACCATGGGCAGGGCATACGCCGGAGAATGGAATAGCCTGCCCCCGCCCATCGCAGGCTCGAGGACCAGAGAGGAGACCGATGTCGAGCATCGAGACCGTGGAGGACCCCGAAGACCCTCGCCTCGTCGACTATCGCGAGATCCGCGATGCCGAGCGGCGGCGCCTGAGTGGCACGTTCATCGCCGAGGGACGTACCGTGGTGCTGCGCCTGCTCGGCGCGCACCGCTACCGCGCGCGATCCGCGCTGGTCACCCCGCCCGCCCTCGAGGCCCTCGGGACAATACTCGAGGCCGCCGCCGTACCCACCTTCCTCGTCCGCCAGGACATCGTGAAGGCCATCGTCGGCATCGAGTTCCACCACGGTTGTCTCGCCGTCGGCGAACGCGGAATCGAGCCGACGGCGGAAGCCGTTCTCGCGGGGGCGCACGGTGAGTCCATCGTCGTGCTCGAGGGTCTGGGCGATGCGAGCAATGTCGGCGCGATCTTTCGCAATGCGCTGGCCTTCGGAGCGGGGGCGGCGCTCCTCTCTCCCGGCACGGCGGACCCGCTCTACCGCAAGGCGGTTCGTGTCTCGTCGGGCGCGGCAGTGGTGCTGCCCTTCGCGCGACTGGCCGACTGGCCCCGAGACCTTGCCCGGCTGCATGACGCCGGCTACACCATCGTCGCCCTCACACCGCGGGCGGACGCCGTGGCCGTCCAGGAGCTCGGAAGGACCCGGCCACTCCCCGCGAGACCAGCCCTGCTCCTCGGTACCGAGGGGCGCGGGCTCAGCGAGGACGCTCTGGCCGCGGCGGACCTCCACGTTCGCATTCCCATGGCCCCGGAGATGGACTCGCTCAACGTGGCCGCCGCGAGCGCCGTGGCTCTGCACTGGCTGAGCGGGGCCCGCTCACATCCGTGAGGCGTGATGGCCGCCTCGAGGGGGCCGGCGAGGGTGAGGCCTGAATCCTCGCCGCTCGCCGGCCGCCGATCAGGCGCGGCTGTGCCTGGCCAGCGCGGAGAGCACCGCCCGCAGTGACGCGGTGATGATGTTCGGATGGACGCCCACTCCCCAGCGCAGAGTCCCGTCTCCGCCGATGGTCTCCACGTAGGCGGCGGCGGTGGCGTCGGCGCCCTGACCGACGGCGTGCTCTGCGTAGTCGACCACGTCGATACTGGCCCCCAGTCCGCTCCGCAGCGCGTCCACGAAGGCGGCGATGGGGCCATTGCCGGTGCCGGTGACCGTCTGGAGGGTGCCCCTCACCACGAGGTGGGCGGTGATGCGCGTGTTCTCACTGCCCGTGTCCGAGACGAGCTCGTGACCGCGCAGCTCGTAGGCGGCCCGCTCGGGCAGATAGGCGGTCTTGAAGGCCTTCCACATGTCCGCCGGGCTGATCTCCGTCCCGCTGTCCTCGGTGATGGTCTGGATGGTCTTCGAGAATTCGATCTGGAGCCGCCGAGGCAGGTCGAAGCCGTGCTCCGCCTTCATGATGAAGGCGACACCACCCTTGCCCGACTGGCTGTTGACGCGGATGACCGCCTCGTACGTGCGACCCACGTGCTTGGGATCGATGGGAAGGTAGGGCACTTCCCACACCTCGTAGTCACGCGGCAAGGCGTCCATACCCTTTTTGATCGCGTCCTGATGGGAGCCCGAGAAGGCGGTGTAGACGAGATCACCCACATAGGGGTGGCGCGGGTGCACGGGCAGACGGTTGCAGTGCTCCGTCACCCGGCGCAGCCCGTCGATGTCCGAGATGTCCAGCTCCGGGTCGACCCCCTGGGCGAAGAGGTTCATGGCGAGCGTGATCACGTCCACGTTGCCGGTGCGCTCGCCGTTGCCGAACAGGGTGCCCTCGACGCGGTCGGCGCCGGCGAGCACCCCGAGCTCGGCGGCGGCTACCGCACAGCCCCGGTCGTTGTGGGGGTGGAGGGAGAGCACGAGGCGGTCACGGCGCGAGATCTTCCGCAGGAACCACTCGATGGTGTCCGCGTAGAGGTTCGGCGAGTACATTTCCACCGTGGCGGGAAGGTTGAGCACGATCTGGCGGTCCGAGGTCGGCTCGATCACATCCATCACCGCCTCGCAGATCTCCACCGCGAACTCCACTTCCGTGCCCGTGTAGCTCTCGGGCGAGTACTCGTAGAAGACCTCCGTCCCCGGCAGCGTGTCCTCGAGCTTGCAGCAGAGCTTGGCGGCGTTGACGGCGATGTCGACGATACCCGCCTTGTCGAGTCCGAACACCACCCGGCGCTGCAGGATCGAGGTGGAGTTGTAGAAGTGCACGATGGCGCGCCGGGCGCCCTGCAGGCACTCGTAGGTCCGCTGGATCAGCTCGGGGCGACACTGCGTGAGCACCTGAATGGTGACGTCGTCCGGCACGAGGTCTTCCTCGATGAGAATGCGCACGAAGTCGAAGTCCGGCTGTGAGGCGGAGGGAAAACCGACCTCGATCTCCTTGAAGCCCATGGCCACGAGGGTCTCGAACATGCGCCGCTTGCGCTCCGGGTCCATCGGATCGATGAGGGCCTGGTTGCCGTCGCGCAGGTCGACCGAGCACCAGCGGGGCGCCTTCACGAGCTTCTTGCCCGGCCAGGTGCGATCGGGCAGCTCGAGGGGCATGAAGGGGCGGTACTTGTCGAAGGCCATCTTCTTCGGGGTCACGGGTCTCGGTGGCATGTGGCTCCTCGTCAGGCTCGGGTTCGAGCCGGAAAACAAAAAACCTCCTGGCGACACTGTCGCAGGAGGCTCGGCGAGCGCAGGAAGGCGCTCGCCGCTACATAAGCAGTAGGCCCAGGAACGTATTCATTGCGGCCCAAGAGTGCCAGCGAATCCCCGGAATGTCAATGCCCCACGTGGGGAGCGGCGGCTACCCGGCCATGGAGGCCGCGGGGGCGGCCGGCGAGGCCTCGGCGTGGGAGGCGGTGGTCATCCGCCCGGGCAGAAGCGAGACGAAGACGGTGGTGAGGGTGGCCAGCCCAGCCATGACGAGGAGGAGGGCGGTGAAGCCCGCCGCTTTCACGGTGGGGCCGAGCAGGTACACGGCGAGGGAGCTGACGCCGAACGACACGGCGAGCCGGGTTCCCGCCACCCGCGAGCGCATCCGGTCGTCGACGTATTGCACGATGAGCGCATCGACGAACGGGATGGCCCCGAAGACGAGCACCATGATGCCGAGGAGCAGGACGTAGAGCGACCAGCCGCTGGCGTGGGCGGCAAGGATGAAGAGCGGCACGTTCGCCGCCGACATAGGCAGCCAGATTCGCTTGAGGGGAAAGCGGTCGAGGAGCTTACCCACCACGAGCTGGGCGAAGGAAGCCACGGTGTACACCGCGGCGAGCAGCGCGCCCACCGTGACGGGATTGTCCACGGTGCCGCGCAGGCGCTCCGTGAGGAGCTGTCCGTTGCCGTTGGTGGTGAAGTTGAACAGGAGCGCGCCGGTGATGGCGGCCAGGGTCATGACGAGGAAGGCGCGCACGATCACCGCCTGGGGGAGGGCCACCAACTTCTTCGGCTTGCGGGCGGGCGGCGCGGCCTCGCGGGGGACGAGGACGGCGAAGAGCACGCCGCAGAGCAGGGCCAGGCCCGCGGGCACGGCGAAGGCCGCGCGCCAGCCGAGCATCTTGACGAGGAAGCCCGTGAGCACGGCGGCCACCGCGATGCCCAGATTGCCCGCGAGGCCGTTCACGCCGATGGTGAAGCCGGGCTTGCGCGCATTCTGCACGAGCATGGGAATGCCGACGGGGTGGTAGATGGAGGCGAAGGCGCCCATCACGGTGAGAGCGACCGCGAGATGCCATGGGCTCGACGCCGCGGCGATGACGAGCCCGGAGACGCCCATGCCGAGGAAATAGACCACCATCATGGCGCGCCGCCCCCACAGATCGCCGAGACGACCCGCGGGAAGGGAGCCCAGGCCGAACATCACGAAGGCCCCCGAGGTATACGGCATGAGATCCTGCCAGAGCATGTCCCACTGGGTAGCAACGGCACCCACCGCGGTGGCGAAGATGAGCAGGAAAAGATGATCGAGGGCATGGCCCACGTTGAGGAGGAGCGAGGTCGGACTGATTCGGGACACGTGGCCTCCGCGGTCAGGTAGTGAGAGATCGCGTCATGTCCGACGGATCTCCTCGACCACCGAGGCATATACCGAGCGGAGCGCCGCCGTATCCGACGAGTAGTTGATGATGGTGGCGCCCAGCGCGATCATCTGGCGAACGCCCTCCACGCTGTCCGTGATCATGGCCACCGCCTTGCCGTGCTTGCGGGCGGCGTCCACGAGCCGCCGGCGGTGCTCGTCGAGCACCGGCCGCTGCTTGGGCGTGCCGAGCACCCCCAGGTCCTGGGCGAGGTCGGTGGGGCCGAGGGTGAGCGCGTCGATGCCGGGGACGGCGGCGATCTCGTCGAGGCGCTCGAAGGCCCGCTTGGTCTCCAGCATGATGGTCACGTGCACGCGGGCATTCGCGGCGGCCATGTGTTCGGCCGGCGGCAGGGTGCGGTACTCCGTGTGAGGGCCGAAGCCGTACATGCCGCGCTCACCCAGCGGGGCGTAACGGCAATACGAGGCGACGGCGGCCGCCTGTTCCGGGGTGTCCACCTGAGGCACGTGAAGATTCCAGACGCCGGCGTCGAGGAGACGGGTGATCCACTCGCGGTTGCCTTCGGGTGGCCGGACGACCATGGGAAAATCCAGGGCGCGCGCGAGGATGGCCATGTCGGCCACCGTCTCCATGGAGAACGGCGAATGCTCCATGTCGACGCGGACGAAGTCGAGACCCGCCGCGCGGAGCAGGGTCAGCACGGCGGGAGTGCGGATCATGGTGACCCACGTGCCGAGCTGCACTTCGCCACGCTCGGCACGGTCCCGGTACGCGTTCGGGTTCATGAGGCCGACGCTCCCGCCGGCGCGAGCCCGAAGGGGACGCCCGCGCTCTTGGCCACCCCGCGGAGCTGCTCCATCAAGTCTTCCGGAATGGGAACGCCGCCCTGGAGCCGCTCGCGACGCGTTTCCATCTCAGGATCGCCGGCCACGAGCACGGGCTGATCGGGCTCGGCCCGTTTCGCGTCGTGGAGGACGTCGACCACCTGATCGAGATCGTTCTCGAACTCACCGTCGGGGCGGAAGGCGCGCGGATCGATGGCGAGGAAGAAGTGGCCGATGTTGTGCGGGTCGGATGGCCCCTGGGTGAGCCTTCGAATGGGCGAGAACGAGGCCCCGGCGAGGATGCCCCCGAGAATATGCACCATCACGGCGAGGCCGTAGCCTTTGTGTCCGCCCACGTCGCGCGCCCCGCCGAGCGGCGTGATGCCGCCCTCCGCGCGCTCGAAGACGTAGCGGAAGGCTTCCTCCGCGTCCGTGACGGTCTGGCCGTTGCCGTCCACCGTCCAGCCCGCGGGCAGCGGCTTGTGGTTCAGCTTGTAGACCTTGACCTTGCCCGCGGCCACGGTGGTGGTCGCCATGTCGAGGAGGAAGGGCGGATTGCGCTTGGCGGGCGCCGCGAAGGCGAGGGGATTGGTTCCCATGATGGGCTCTGCCCCGAAGGTCGGCACCATGGTCACCCCGCGCGTGGACGAGGTGACCATGCCGATCACCCCGCGGTCGGCGGCGATCTTCGCGTAGCAGCCGGCGGCGCCGAAGTGGTGCGAGTTGACCACCGACACCACCGCCACTCCGGAGACACGGCACTTGTCCACGGCCATGTTCATGGCCTGCGCGGATATGGGGTGACCGAGCGAGGCGTCGGCATCGATCAAAGCCATGGCCGGACCATCGCGCAGCGTCTTGAAGACCGGGCGCATGTTGAGCCGGCCGCTCCGGAACTCTTTGTCATAGGTGGGGAGCATCGAGATGCCGTGGGAGTCCACGCCTCGCAGATCGGTCTCGAGCATCATCTCGGCCGTGGTGTCGGCGTGGGCCTGCGCCATGCCCCAGGCGCGAAGGACGGAAACAAGGTGCTGGCGAATGTGCTGCGCGGGGACCCGCGTCGTGGCGGCCATCGGACGATTCTACCTCCCTTTTTGCGACTATAATCACGGACGAGGTCACTCCCCCGTGGAAATCGAAGCCAAATATGCCATATCCGACCCGGCCGTGTTCGACGCGCTGCTCGACCTGCGCGCCCTGGGCGCCTACACGCTCCGTCCCACCGGGGAGCGACACGTGGTCGACCACTACTTCGACACGGCGGACCGCGACCTGTTCCGGGCCGGCTATGCGTGCCGTCTTCGTGAAAGCGAAGCGGACCGCGGTTGGCTCCTGACCGTGAAGGGTCTCGGCAAGGCGGAGGGGGCCGTGCACGAGCGCGAAGAGTACGAATGTGCCGTGCCCGCGAACGCGGCTCCCCCGGACTGGCCGGAGTGTCCCGCCCGCGAGATCGTGCAGCGACTGAGCGAGGGGCGGACGCTCGTCGAGCTCTTCGCCCTCCGCCAGCTCCGGATCGATCGCGCCGTGGAACAAGGCGAGCGGGCGGTGGGCGAGCTCTCGCTCGACACGGTGGACACCGAGATCGCCGGGCACAAGACGGTCACCCGCGAGCTCGAGATCGAGCTGGGGGCATCGGGAACCCTCGAGGATCTTCACGCCGTCGACGCGGAGCTCCACGCGTACGCCCTCAGGCCGGCACCGGCCTCCAAGTTCGAGCGGGCACTCGCCATCCTGGATGGACGCGCGCCCACCCCCAAGCCCAAGAAGAAGAAGAAGAAAGCGCCGGGGGTGCGCGCGGATGAGCCGATGGCCGAGGCGGGACGGAAGATTCTCCGCTTTCACTTCGAGCGCATGCTCTCCAACGAGGACGACACCCGCAAGGGCGAGGACATCGAAGCGCTCCACCACATGCGCGTGGCTACCCGCCGCCAGCGCGCGGCCTTTCGCATCGTCGCGCCCTATTTCAAGCGCAAATCAGTGGGCGCATTCCGCGATGAGCTGCGCGCGCTCGCGGACCGCCTCGGCGCCGTGCGCGATCTCGACGTCCTCATCGAGTCGGCCGAAGGTTATCGGTCGTCGCTGCGGCGAGAGGCCGCCGCCGCCTTCACTCCCCTCGTCGAACAATGGCAGGGGCGGCGCGACGACGCCCGTCATGCGTTGCTGCGCCATCTCGACAGCGACGAGTATCGCGACTTCACCGAGCGTTACCGCGAGTTTCTCTCATCACCAGGCACCGGAGTGAAGGGTGGCGCAGACCCTACCCCGCACCCCCAGCAGGTTCGACACGTGCTGCCCGCGGAGGTATGGGAGCACTACGGCAGGGTGCGGGCCTACGAGGCGGTCATGACGTGGGCGTCCATCGAGACCATCCATTCCCTGCGGATCGAAGCGAAGCGCCTTCGCTACCTGCTGGAGTTTTTTGCTGAGGTGCTGGGCTCGGGGCTGTCCGGCGCCGTGGAGTCCCTCGTTCGCCTCCAGGATCATATTGGCGAGCTGCACGACGCGGACGTGACCATCGGCCTCCTGCGCGACTTCCTGATGCGCCACGCCCAGGCCGCCGCGAATCCGGCGGTCGGCGACGCGGTGGGCCGCTACCTCAAGCTGACCGAGATTCGGCTACGCGACCTCCAGCGCACGCTGAAGAAGCCGTGGAAGCGCGTGGCGGGTCAGCGGCTTCGGGCCACCCTCGCCCGGGGTGTGGCGAGGCTGTAGTACCCGCTTGCGCAGCGCGGCCGCGCTGACTATCCTGCACGCGCCTCTATGCCCAACCTCTGGTCTCCGGAAACGCGCCGCCGCACGTTCTTGTGGATGGCGGGCATCGTCCTCACCATCGCGCTCGTCGCGGTCAGCGCCTATCTATGGGGCGGCTCTCCGCCGAGCAAGATCGTGTTCGCGACCGGCCAGCCCGGAGGAGTGTACGACAGCTTTGGGCGCGAGTACCAGAAGCGGCTCCGGGCGGAGGGCCTCAAAGTCGAGCTGGTCAACACCGCGGGCTCCGTCGACAATTTCCGCCGCATCATCGAGGGCAAGGTGGACATCGCCTTCGCCCAGTCGGGCACCTATCAGACGGTGAACGACCCCGAGCACAAGGTGTCCGGCCTCGCCGCCATCTACTACGAGCCGCTCTGGATCTTCAGCAAGCGCGACATCCGGATGGAGGACAAGATGGCCTACCGCCCCGAGAGCGTAGCGGTGGGACCCAAGGGCAGCGGCACCGAGGCCATTGCCAAGGCCATCATCGCCGAGCAGGGCTACGACATCACCTCCCCCGCCATCGTCAACCTCAGCGCGGCCGATGCCCGTCGCCAGCTCGTCGAGGGCAAGCTCGACGTGGCCTTCTTCGTCACCTCCTACCGGGATCCCGGCATTATCGAGCTCATGCGTCACAAGGATCTGCGGCTGACGAGCTTTCGGCGCGAGGTCGCCTATACCCGAAAGTTCCGCGGGCTCACCCCGGTGAAAATTCCCGAGGGTCTGCTCGACCTCAAGGACAACATTCCCGCGGAGAACATCACCCTGCTCTCGCCGTCGGCCCTGCTCGTCGCGCGTGACACGATCAACCCGCGCCTCGTCGAGCTCCTGCTCAAGGTCGCCCAAGCCGTGCACGGCCCGGGTGATCTTCTCGATCCACCCCTCAAGTTCCCTTCCCTCGAGGGCGTGGACGTGCCCATCAACGAGGCGGCGGAAACGTACCTGACTTCTGGCGAGTCCTTCCTCTCGCGCAATCTCCCCTATCGTGCTCTCCGCTGGGTCCTCCTCCTCAAGCTCCTCCTCCTGCCTCTCCTCGCGGTGTGGCTGCCCCTCCTGCGCCTCGCGCCATTGATCGCGTCGTGGCGGAAGGGCCGCTGGCTCAAGCGCTACTATGCGCGGCTGCGGGACGTGGAAGGCAAGCTCGCCACCGCGCGGTGGCCGAATGAGCTCCGTGACGGGATCAACGAGCTCGAGTCGCTGCGCGGGGAGGTGCAGGCCGTGTCCCGCAAGCTGCCTCTCCAGCAGCAGCAGGACATCTACCACTGGCGCCTGCACGTACAGCTCATCCTGAACGAGGCTCTGGAGCGGCTGGGCAGAATGGAAGCGGCGACGGTGCGCTAAGGTCCCGGGCCGGAGCCGATCCGCTCCCGCGCCGGCCTGATCGTGTCGCGGTAGAGCCGGACGGCCTCGCGGATCGTATCCTCGGCGCGGGAGCGGCCCCGGAGATCCTCGACGTTCACCACCTTGTGCTCGAGCACCTTGTAGTCGAGGAAGAAGCGCTCCAGCTCCTTGAGACGATGGGGGGGCAGCTCGGCGGTGTCGCGGTAGTGCTCGTACTCCGGGTCGTCGACGTGGACGGCGATGATCTTGTCGTCACGGCCCTTGTCGTCGCTCATGGAGAGGACACCGATGGCGCGGGCGCGCATCACACACAGGGGCACCACCGGCTCCTGGCCCAGCACCAGCACGTCGAGCGGGTCGCCGTCCTCGCAATAGGTCTGGGGCAAGAATCCGTAGTTGGCCGGGTAGTGCACCGCGCTATGGAGGATGCGGTCGACGCGGAGGAGCCCCGTCTCCTTGTCGAGCTCGTACTTCACCTTCGAGCCCTTGGGGATCTCGATGACCGCGGAGAAGCTCTCATCGATCCGGGCGCCCAGCTGGACGTCGTGCCATGCATGCACGGTCACGGCCCGTCCACTTGTGGGGTGAGCCGTACCTAACCCGCCCCCGCCTCCGAAGCGGCGAAGCGCTCCAGGTGGTGCTCGGCGTCGCCGAAGGTCTGGCTGATCATGGTGAGCCGGCGGAACGTGTGGCTGACCTTGAGCTCCTCGGTCATGCCCATGCCGCCGTGCAGCTGCACCGCTTCCTGGCTCACGTGGCGGCACGCGTCGGCTATCTTGATCTTGGCCGCGGAGACGGCGTGGCGACGCTCGCCTGCCGCGGCCGTGTCCACCTTGACGCAGGCGAGATAGGCCATGGATCTCGCCTGCTCGTAGCTGATCACCATGTCGACCATCCGATGCTGCAACGCCTGGAAGCTGCCGATGGGCACTCCGAACTGCCGTCGGTTCTTGATGTATTCGAGGGTGGTCTCGTTGGCATAGCGAATCGCGCCCACCGCCTCCGCGCAGAGGAGCGCGGTGGCGTAGTCGGCGGCATCCTCGATGAGAGGGAGGGCGCGGCCTTCCGCGCCGAGCACGGCGTCGGCGGGCACGGTGACGCCGGAGAGCCAGACGTCGGCCGCCCGCAGCTCGTCGATGGTCCGGTAATCCTTGACGGTAAGGCCCGAGGCGCCGCGATCCACGAGGAAGAGGCTGATGCCGCTCGGGTCGGTGTCGGAGCCGGAGGTGCGCGCGGAGACGATCAGGGTGTCCGCGGCGGCGCCGTGCAGCACCGCGCGCTTCTCGCCCTCGAGCGTGAAGCCGTTACCCGATCGCGTGGCCCGGGCCCTTACATTGCCCAGATCGTAGCGGGCGGTCCGCTCCGTGTGAGCGAAAGCGAGGCGACGCTTGCCCTGGATCAGGGGCGGGAGGATCCGCTTCTGCTGCTCGGCCGAGCCGCCGCGCGCGATCAGGCGCCCGGCGAGGCCCACGTTGACCCAATAGGGCTCGACCACGAGGCCTTCTCCGATCGCTTCCATGACCAGCATCACATCCACCGCGGTGCCGCCGAAGCCGCCGTGCTCCTCGGCAAAGGGCACGCCGAGCAACCCCATCTCCGCGAAGGCCGCCCAGACCGTGTCGCTCCAACCGGTGGGCGAGGCCACGATCCTCGCGCGGGCGTCGATCGAGTATTCGTTGGCGAGGTAGCGCTTGAGGCTGTCGGCGAGGAGCTGCTGCTCTTCGCTCAGATCGAAGTTCATGACGTCAGAGACCCAGGGTGGCCTTGGCGATGATGTTGCGCTGGATCTCGTTGGAGCCTGCGTAGATCGTGGCCTTGCGCATGTTGCAGTAGCGCGGGGCGAGGCGCGCCGTGAAGTGATCGAAGTCCATGGCGTCCACGGGCCGGAAGGCCTGAGCGAGCGGGCCGGCCGCCTGCATCATCAGCTCGGTGATCGACTGCTGGATCTCCGTTCCCTTGATCTTGAGCATGGACACGTCGGCGCCGGGGGGGCGGCCGGTGCGGCGCATCTGGTCGAGGAAGCGCAGGTTGGTGATCTCGAGGGCCATCAGCTCGACTTCGACCCGCGTGAGGCGATCGCGGAAGCGCGGATCGTCGAGGAGCGGCCGCCCGTCCTTCATGTACTCGGCGGCCAGCTCCTTGAGCCTCGCCAGCTCTCGCTTGGAGGCGCCCACCCGGCCGGTGCCCATGCGCTCGTAGCCGAGGAGATACTTGGCCACCGTCCAGCCCTTGCCCTCTTCGTGCACCAGGTTCTCGACGGACACCTTCACCTCGTCGAAGAAGACCTCGTTCACTTCCTGGCTCCCGTCCATGAGGACGATGGGGCGCACGGTGATACCGGGAGTGTGCATGTCGATGAGGAGGAAGGAGATGCCGTCCTGGCGCTTGCCCGTGTTCGGATCCGTGCGGACGAGGCAGAAGATCCAGTCGGCGTAGTGGGCCAGGGTGGTCCAGATCTTCTGGCCCGTGACCACGTAGTGGCCGTTGTCTCTGGCCGCGCGCGTCTTCAGCGATGCGAGGTCCGAGCCAGAACCCGGCTCCGAATAGCCCTGGCACCAGAAGTCGGTGCCGTCGTAGATCCGCGGGAGGAACCGCTTCTTCTGCCCTTCGGTGCCGAAGTGAAGGAGGACGGGCGCGCACATGCGGAGGCCGAAGGGAATCAGGGGGGGCGTCGCCGCGAAGCCGCATTCTTCCTCGAAGATGTATTTCTGCACGGCGTTCCAC
>Ga0137379_10004736_pt1 | contig 12816 bp, 14 predicted proteins | sample SagtaG_18_FD_104812 | JGI IMG/M metagenome (GOLD analysis project Ga0137379, IMG submission 104812) | Vadose zone soil microbial communities from Sagehorn Ranch, Mendocino, California, USA - Sage2_L_80_16 metaG | ecosystem: Environmental > Terrestrial > Soil > Vadose zone | place: USA...
CGAGCGCGCGTGCGACGCCGACACGCTGCCGCTGTCCTCCCGACAGCTCCCACGTGCGGCGGTTCGCATACGTTTCGGGCAAGAGGCCGACCAGGGCCAGCACGTCGGCAACGCGCGCGGCGATGCGACGCGGCTCCCACCCGAGGAGCCGCGGCACCACGCCCACGTTGTCCGCGACGGTCATGTGCGGAAACAATCCGATCTCCTGCAGCACATACCCGATTCGCCGGCGCAGATCGAACGGATTCCATTCGCGCGTGTCGCGCCCCTCGACGAGGACGCGGCCGCGATCGGGGACGATCAGGCCGTTGATCACTTTGAGGAGGGTGCTCTTGCCGGCGCCGCTGCGGCCGACGAGCGCGATCGTTTCTCCCGCAGCGATCTCCAGATCGAGGCCGCGCAGCACGATCCCGGCTGCACCGCGCGCGACGCGGACGTCGTGCAGCGAAATCGCGCCACCTGGGCCGTTCATCAGCCGGACTGTATCGCACGGGCACATCGTTTGAAAGTTAATGGGAGACGGGAGACGGGAGACGGGAGGCAGGAGGCAGGAGGCAAGGCAGCGTGCATGAGGTGAAAAATGGCCGACCAGGACGAATCCAGCCGGAAATCGAAGATGGAGAAAGCGGAAGGCGATCGCGAGACCGCTGAGGCGAATCAGCGAGGCGACAGCGGGCCGGAGCCGGAATGGCTCTCCGATCCGCGCGATCAGGAATCGACCGCCGATTCCGTCATGCCGGGGGATGAATCAACGATCAGGACTCAGATCTAGACGGCGGTCGCGGACCGGTGGCCGGATTCGCTAGAAGACGCGCCAGCTCAGACCGGCTGCGAGCTCCGGCACCACGCGGCGCTTCTGGTCGAATGCGACGCTCCTGGAGCGCGACGACGCGACGCCGTCGAGGCGCAGCGCGAATGGATGTGCGCCGTGTGTCAGGCGGTATTTCAGCCCCGCCCCCGCGTGAAATTCCGCGCCGGTGATCAGGCCGTCATGGTCTTCGAGAAGCTGGCGAAGATAACCGACGCCGCCTTCGACGAAGGGATGGAGGCGTCCGTTCCCGAAGTGATACAGAGCGGAGCCGCCGACGACATACGAGGTGACGGTCGCGTCCGCGTCCGTGGGCGCGGCGGACTCGAAATCACCTCCCAGATGGCTCCGAAGGACCGGGCGGCTGAATTCGAGGACGCCTTCCATCGACACGCGCCGGCCGAGATACACGCCCAGCCGGCTCTCAACACCGGGCGCGCCGCGCAGGCGCGAGTCTGTCGTGAACAGCGTCAGCGGCGTGGATCTCGTCGAGGGGTTGCGCGTCTCGAGCGCTGCGGCGCTGCCGGCGTTGTACCCTCCGGTCCAGAGCAGGGCGGCCGCAATCTCCCACGAGCCAGCCCGTGGATCGCGGTCCGCCCGCGGTGACTGCGCCGCGGCAGCGATTGGAAACGCGATCGACGCGAGGAGCGTCAGCGCCGCACGGTTCCCCCGCGCGTTCACTTCGAGTGGACCTTGACTTCGATGCTCCGCGACGTGCCGGCGCGCGGCACCGTCACGAGACGGTTGTAGAACGCGGGCGTGAAGTCCAGATCGATATTCAGCGACGCATCCAGAAAGCTCCCCGGATCGCCGTCATCGAGCGGTTCGGCGCGGACGACCTGCGGACCGGGCTCGAGCCCCGCGATCACGAAGGTGCCGTCTGGAGAGAGCGCGAAGCCGCCCACGAGCTTGCCCGACGCGGGGTTGAACGCGGTGAGATGGGCCCCGAGAACGCCCGCGCCGTTCTTGGTCACACGTCCAGCGATGCTCCCCGTCGCACTGCGGAACCCGGCGTCGCCATAGATGTCCGAGATCCCGGCGATGTCGTCGGCGCGCAGCGTGCGATTCAGGTTGCCCGCGCTGAACGCGATCGGAAACATCACGGCCTCGGCGCCGATCACGCGCCGGCCGCCCGAGATCAATTCCGTCTCACCGAGGGCCGAATGTCCGAGGCCGTGCAGGTGACCGATCTCGTGCAGGACGATCGACTCCAGGTCCTGGCGTCCGGCCTCCCCGGCCGGCGCCACCGACCAGGGAAACGTCGAGTTCAGGAAAATATCGGATTCGAGGATCTCTCCCGAGACCGTGTCGAGGGTGAACGAGGTCGCGCCGAGCACGCGCTCGAGATCCGGACGATCCTGAAATCCGATCACATTGGCGTTATCGCCGGTCAGCGGAAGCGCCGACGTGAACCCGGCAAACTGCGACGAGAGCGCGACGTTCGGCACGGCGGCCCACGACGCGAACGCCCGATCCGCGGCGTGTTGGAGTTGAGGGGCGGTCACGCCTGGCACGTCGCGGTTGGTGACGAAGTAGCGAATCGGAAACGTGTGCCATCTCAGGTTGACCAGACGGCCGCCGGCGTTCGTGCCCAGTTTCAAGTACGCCTCGACCGCGGACGTCGCGGCGAAAAGACAGGTGAGCGCGACGCCGGCGATGAGCGCGCGTCTCACTGCGCCGCTCTCTGGCCCAGCGCCTGTCGCACGGCCGCGCGGAAGGCCTCGATATCGAGCGGCCGGCGCCGCACGTCTCCGCGGATGATTGGCTCCGGCGCGGCCCCTGGCGTGCTGATTAACACGGGCGCGGTGACCATCCGCCGGCCGCTTGCCGGATCCGCGACAATGCGAAACGCGCCCTGACTGAGGCCGATGATCCACGGCACCAACTGATCTGCGGTCCGAAGGAAGAGAACGACCTCGTCCCCTACCTGGAACGATGGCGCGCCAACGAAGATCGTCCGGTAGCGTCCGAGCTGGCCGCCCGGGACCCGGATCGTCACGCGCTCGCCGAGATCTCCTTTCAAGTACTCGCTCGCCTCGATCGTGACGAGCGTTTCGATCGAGCGGCGGTTCTCGATCCACTCCGCCTGCACGTCGACGATGCGCCCATGGACGATCACGGGCGCGGTCGTGACCAGCTCGCGGAATTCGATCGGAACCAGAACGGTCGCGTGAACGGCGATCGGGAGACACACGAGAAGAACGCACAGGATCATTCGACGCATGAGGGACAGTCTAGTCCTTTCCTTGACGCGCGCGAGCGACGTCGACGACGGCTTCCGCGGCCCGACGGCTCGCACCCGCGGTTCCCAGCTTCGTGCGCACATCCGCGAGGTCGCGCCTGACGCGGGCCGCGTGATCGGGGTCGGTCAGGACGCGCAGCGCCTCCGCGGCCGCGGCCGCCGGCGTGAAGGCGTCCTGGATCAACTCGGGGACGACGCGCCTGCCGGCGACGAGATTCACCATCGCGTATGTATCGACGTGCAGCAGCGGCTTGCCGAGCGTGTACGTGAGCGGCGCGACGCGATAAACCACCACCATCGGGCAGCCGTGCAAGGCCGACTGGATCGTAACCGTCCCGGAAGCGACGATGGCGACGTCGGCGCTTGCGAGCACGGCGTCAGTCGCCCCTTCGACGACGACCGGTTTCGAGGCGCCGGGTGGCCAGTCGGCAAGCGGCGCGAGCAGCTCGTCGCCCAGGTGTGGAGCGCGCGCGAGGAGGAACTGCGCGGACGGAACGTGCTCCGCGATGATCCCGGCCGTCCGGACGAGATCGGGAAGAATCGTCCGAAGCTCGTTGCGGCGGCTGCCGGGCAGCATCGCCACGACGGGACGTGACGGGTTCAGGCCGTGCGCGCGGAGAAACGTGTCTCGCGCGGGCGGGGCTGTGGAGAGCTCGAGCAGCGGATGTCCGACAAACGTTGCCGGAACGCCCGCCTCTTCGTAGAACGCCTGCTCAAACGGAAAGATCACGAGTACGCGGTCGGCCACACGCTGCATCGTCTTCAGACGCCCGCGACGCCAGGCCCACAGCTGGGGACTGATGTAGTAGACGATCGGGATGCGGCGTTTGTGGAGCGCGCGCGCCAGGAAGAAGTTGAAATCCGGAAAATCGATCGGTACGAAGACATCGGGCCGCTCGTCACCCGCCGCGCGCAGCAGCGCGCGATAGTTCTGCCAGGACCGCGGAATCACGCGCAGCGCTTCGGTGAGCCCGGTTACGGACACGCCGGCGAAATCACGTACCAGCGCTGCGCCGGCCGCACGCAGCCGCGCGCCGCCGAAGCCCGTAATGACGGCGCCGGGCTCGATTTTCAGAATCTCTGCGGCGAGAGCGCCGGCGTAGAGATCGCCCGACGGCTCGCCGCACGAGATCATCACGCGGAGGCGGTCGGCCACTCGAGTGAACTAGGACGGTTTCGCGAAGAGGCCCGCGGGCAGCGGGACGTTGAATCGGATGGTCTTCACATCGCGCTCGATGGGCGGTGCGCCGCTGCGGCGAACGACGGTATGGAAGGGGACCTGAATGCCGTTGACGTTGCGATAATCGCTGTACGATTCCTCGCTCCGCCCTGCCGCGCGGTCCTCATAGCGCGCCTTCTCGATCAGGCCGTTGTCGCGATTGATGAAAAGCGTCAGCGGCGCCGTGCCCGCACCCGAGACTTCGAGTCCGGCCAGCAGGGGATCGTCCGAATCGACTTCGCGAACCACGAGCTTCCCGGTACTCGCGCCGATCAGGACCTGCACGAGATCGCGCTGGATGCGCGCCTGCACTTCGCCCCGCGCGTCCGCCGGCAGCTCGCTGACGCCGGAGGGATCCTGAATCCAGAACCGCCCGTGGGCAAACACCTGCACGACCTTGCCGGCGGGCATGTCCGCGTCCTGCCGGAAACGATCCGGGTACTCAATCGACGTCACGATGGGAAACGGCGCCGGACTCATCGCCGGAATTCGCATCGTGCCTTCCAGACGAACCGTCCGGATTCCTTCCAGCCTCGTGAGGCCGCCCTTGGCAGCGATCGCTTTGTGCAGGAGCGCCTGTGGAGCGGACGCCTGTGGAATCCTGCGCGCGCGCGCCGCTTCCAGGAATGACACCGGCTGGAGGCCAGGCCGCCGGGACGCCGGATTCTTCTTCCTGAGATCCGGAGAGAACAGATCGAGGTCCGCCGCCGGAATCACGTCGACCTTGTCGAAGCCGGCGCCCGGAAGCTGCTTGAGGAACGCCGACGCGTCGCCGACGAGGACGATTGTGAGGCGATCCGGGTGCAGATACCCGCGCGCAACGCGCTGCACGTCCTCGGGCGTGACGGCGTTGACCCGTTCGCGGTACGTCTGCAGATCACTCAGACTGAGACCGAAGAAGACAGCGTTCAGGATCTGTGTGGCGATCTGGCTCGGCGTCTCGATCGTCAGGGGGAACGATCCCGTCAGGTACTCCTGCGCGCCCTCGAGCTCGCGATCGCCGACGCGCTCCCGCTGCAGCTTCCAGATCTCGTCGATCATCAGCCGCAGCGTCTCGCCCGTGGTTTCGGATCGCGTGTTGGTCTGCGCGACGATGTTGCCGGTCTGGCGCAGCGCGTTGAAATCCGCCGACGCACCGTAGGTCAGACCGCGCTCGGATCGCAGCACCCGATGGAGCCGATTGGCGCCTTCGCCGCCGAGGATTTTGGCGGCGAGGTCGACCGCCATGAAATCGGCGTGCTTGCGCGGAATGGCGATGTTTCCAACGCGGATCTCGGTCTGCACGGCGCCGGGCTTGTCGATGACCACCAGACGGCGTGTCGGCGGCGGCGGATCGACGGGCGGCACCGGTTCGGCGGCCGACTTCGCCCAGGCGCCGAACGCACGCTCAGCGCCCGCGAACGCCTCGTCCGGTGTGACGTCGCCGACGATGGCGAGAATCGCGTTGTTCGCGCCGAACCATCTGCGGTGGAACGCCACGAGATCCTCGCGTGTCAGCGCCGCAATCGTCTCAGGCGTGCCCGACTGCGGGCGGCCGTAGGGATGGAAGCCGAAGACCAGCCGGTTGAACACGAGGTCCGCGAGGAACTCCGGATCGTCGTAGCTCACCTGCATGCCCGAGAGCGACTGCTGCCGCTGCCGTTCGAGTTCTTCTTTCGCAAACGCCGGGTGCAGGGCGAGATCCGAGACCAGGTCGAGGCCCAGGCTGAGGCTGTCTTTCATGACGATCGCGCTGATCGACGTCATGTCGGCGCCGGCGCCGGTGCCCAGCGCGCCGCCGATCGAGTCGATCGTGTCCGCGATCTGCTCGGCGGACTTCGTGGTCGTGCCCTGATCCAGCAGCGTGGCCGCCATCGAGGCGACGCCCGGCTTGTTCTCCGGATCCTGCGCGGCGCCGGCCCGGACGATCAGCCGCAGGCTTACCGCCGGCTGCTCGTGGTGCGAGACGGCGATCACCTGGAGCCCGTTGGCAAGCGTCCGCATCGCGTACGGCGGAAACTTGACGTCGTGCGCCGCGAGCGGACGCGGGGGCCGCTCCGACGGCCAGTTCTTCTGCTGTTCCGCATACGCAGGAATCGCCAGGGCCGTCGCGACGAGTGCGGCGACAACCATGTGCCTCGCCAACGCCCTAGTGGCCTGTCGCATCAGCGCGCGCCTCCCTTGGCGGCGCTCTTCGGCAGAACCGTCAGCACCAGCCGGTTCTCCGGCGTGAAATACGTCTTCGCCACGCGCTGGACGTCGGCGACCGTGATGTTCTGAAAGATGTCGAACTCGCCGTCGGCGGTCTTGATGTCGTTATGGATGACGACGGCGTGACCCAGTTGCTCGGCCTTGCTCTGGTCGGTTTCGCGGCTGAGGATATAGTCCCGCGCGAACTGGTTCTTCGCCTGTTGCAGCTCGGCGGCGGTCACGGCCTCGGTGCGAAGCCGATCCAGCTCCGCGATGAGCGCATTGGCCGCCTCCTCCGTCGTGTGGCCGGGCTGGACGATCGCGACAGCGAAAAACAGATTGGGATCCTCGATGATGTTGCCGCCGCCGAACGCGGCAAGCGCAATCCCTTTCTCGTACACGAGCTTCCGATAGATCCGCGAGCTCTGGCCGTCCGACAGGATCTTGGACGCGATGTGGAGGGGATACGAATCGGGGTCGCCGTCATACGTGATGTGGTGCGCGACGACGACCGCGGGAAGCGGCCACTCGTCCTGCAGCGTGACGCGCTTCTCTTTCGCCTGCGGAGGCTCTTTCGGGATGTCGCGCGGCACTGGCTTCTCGGACTTCGGGACGCGGCCGAAGTACTGTGTCACCAATCCCAAGGCTTCCTTCGGGTCGAAATCTCCGACGAGCACAGCCGTCGCGTTGTTCGGTACGTAATAGGTCCGGAAAAAATCGCGGACATCGTCGACCGACGCCGCGTCCAGATCTTTCATGCTGCCGATGACAGGGTGTTTGTAGGGATGGACCGTGAAGGCCTGGTCGGAAATGATCGCCTGCAGCCGCCCGTACGGCTGGTTCTCGATGCGCATCCGGCGCTCTTCCTTCACGACCTCGCGCTCATTCTGAAAGGCCTTGTCGTCGATGCGCAGCGAAGCCATGCGGTCGGCTTCGAGCCAGAGCGCCAGCGGCAGGTACTGCGACGGCACCGTCTCCCAGAACACCGTCGCGTCTTCCGTCGTGTACGCGTTGCTCTGTCCGCCGACGCTGGAGATATAGGACGGATGGCCTTCTGGCTCCACGTTCTTGGAGCCCTTGAACATCATGTGTTCGAAAAAGTGCGCGAAGCCGGTCCGGCCCGGACGCTCGTTCTTGGATCCGACGTGGTACCACATCTGGAGGTGCACGATCGGCGTCGAATGATCTTCGAGAAAGACCACGTTCATGCCGTTGGCAAGCGTGGTCATCGTGTAATCGAAGCGCGGCGGCCGAACGGCGGCGTGCGTGAGCGGCGTCAGCGTGAGTACGCCGACGATGAGCGCCGGCGCCACGCTTCGGCGTAAGCCCCTGGACAGGAACATGGGATACCGATTATCCCATGAGCCATGAGCCGTGAGCGTTGAGCGTTAAGCCTTGAGCCGCCCTTCGAGCGCCTCGAGCCGGCGCTGGAGATCCGCGACGGTTTTCTTGAGCTCCGGCAGGCGCCGGAACACGGCGGACGACTTCAGCCAATCGCGATTGTCGATCGCGGGATAACCGGAGACGAACGATCCCGCATCCACGGAATTCGGGATCCCGGTCTGCGCCGTCGCGATTGCGCCCTTCCCGATGATCAAATGCCCGGCCACACCAACCTGGCCGGCGAGCGTCACGTTGTCTTCGACGCTCGTGCTGCCGGCGATGCCGACCTGCGCGGCGAGCAGGACATTGCGGCCGATCGCGACGCCGTGCGCGATTTGGACGAGATTGTCGATCTTCGTGCCCGCGCCGATGCGCGTCTCGCCGACCGCCGGGCGATCGATCGCCGCGTTCGCGCCAATCTCGACGTCGTCTTCGACGACGACGCCGCCGATTTGCGGAATCTTGTGGTGCGTACCGTCAGCGGCGCGCGCGAAACCAAAACCGTCGCTGCCGATCACCGCGCCGTCCTGAACGATGACGCGATGGCCGAGGGTGACGCGTTCGCGAATGGAAACGCGTGCGTGAATGATGCAGTCGTCTCCAATCGAGGCGCCCGCCCCGATAGTAGCGTGCGGATAGACGATCGACCGTGCGCCGATGTGGGCGCCGTCTCCGATGCTGACAAAGGCGGCGATCGAAGCATCAGGAGCAATCGTCGCGGTGGGCGCGACATCCGCGAGAGGATGGATGCCGGCCGGCACTGCCGCGCGGGGCGCAAACAGCGCGACGGCGTGCGCGAAGGCCAGGTAGGGATTCGACGCCACCAGCCTCGCGACGCCCGCGGCCGGGACCACTTCGACGCGATCACCCATGATCACCGCGGATGCTGTCGTCGCGCGCAGTTCCGTGGCGTATTTGGGATTCGCGAAAAACGTCAGCTCGCCCGCGCCCGCGCGCTCGATGCCGGCGACGCCGTGAATCTCGACCTCGCCGTCACCTTCGAGGCGGCACGTCAGGTGTGCCGCGATGTCTTTGAGTTTCAACGGCAGCAGTATACCTAGCCTCCCGCTACCTGCCTCCCGTCTCCCGTCTCCCGTCTCCCGTCTCCTAAGGAATCGCGGTGCGCTGGAAGAAGCTGGCGAGATGTTCGAGGCCGAGGCTCGACGCCACTTCGAGGACCAGACCCGCGCGCGCATCCGGCGGATCGGCGACAACGCGTCGCAGCGCGCTGAGGGGCGGGCTCGGCTGAAGCGTCCAGGTGGTCACGGAGATGCCTTGCCGTGCGCCTCGGACGGACAGAAAGTGGCCGACAATGCGAAATAGAAAGTAGTAGCCGATGAAATTCGGGCCAGGCAGCAGGATCAGGAGGACGGAGCCGAGGCCGCATAGGCTGTCGACCGCGAGCCAGAAGCGATGCCGCTCCCAATCGCGCTGGAGCGATCGGCGCAGCACCTGGCGCGCCTGCACATCGCTGAGATCGTCGGGATGAACGAGGAGCGCGCGGTCGCGGCCGCGCAGCTCCCAGAGCAGCCGCTGCTCGGCTATCGACTCGGCGATCCAGCGCAGCGATCGCGCCTTGAGATGGGCCAGCAGCGGCGCCCGCGGCTCGCCGGGCGCCGGTCCTCCGCGCCGCCGCTCGCGCTCGGCTTCGGCGAGTTGCTCGCGGAATCGGAGCGTCATGCGTCGCACCACTCCAGGGTGCGGAACGGCGTCGTCCACGGCTGGCGCCGGTTCGTCGGCCCCTTCGCAATACAGCTCGTAGCGATCCGGAGCCACCGGCACCAGGAACACGTCCATCGCGCCAATATAGCGCGGAGATCGGCCGCTAGACTCGCCGTCCGGTGAGCAGCCGGAGCACAATGATCACGAGCGCGACGACGAGCAGGAGGTGAATCAGGCCGCCCGCCACGTGCATCGCAAACCCGAGTACCCATAGGATCAGCAGCAGCATTACAATCGTCCAGAGCATTGGACCTCCTGTGCCGGTGATAGCAATCAAAGTGCCACGCAACTGATGACTCCGCCTCTGTCGGATCTCGAGCTCGTCCAGAGACTGCTGCTGGCTGCCGCGATCGGGGGAATGCTCGGCGCTGAGCGGGAGCTCCGCCGGAAGAGCGCGGGCTTCAGGACGAACATCCTGATCGCACTCGGGTCGGCCGTGTTTACGATCGCCTCCCTGACGCTCGCGGGCAATCCCGGCGAACAGACGAGAATCGCCTCACAAATCGTGACCGGGATAGGGTTCCTCGGCGCCGGCGCCATTCTCCGCCATCGGGACGGCGTGCATGGATTGACGACAGCCGCGACTGTGTGGGTCAATGCGGCGCTCGGTGTCGCCGCCGGGGGCGGTCAGTATCGACTCGCGGTTCTCGCGGCGGCCATCACGCTTGTCGTTCTGCTCGTGCTTGGTCCGATTGAGCGACGCATCGAAGAACGCACAGGCCTCTCAGGCCCCCGTGAGCCCTGAGCGATAAGCCCTGAACTCCTGAACCCTGATCCGTCAGCGTCTTATCGGACGGGGCTGCCGCGGCCCCATCTCGGCAGGCAGCGGCGGCCTCCCCGCATCCACCCATGCCTGCCTGATGATCGCCGCGACGCCCGTGATGGCGCCCGCCAGGCGCTGCTCCATGATCGGACCGGTCTTCGCCCACATCCGCGCGAAGTACTCGTCGTCGTACTCCGTCAGCCCTGTGACGGCTTCGCGATCGGCGGCAAGGATGGGTTCGACCTGCTGGAAACTGTCGCCCAGCGTGGCGAAGATGAACTCGCGGGCGCTCGGAATCTGCATCAGCGGCGCGGGCCTGATCCGCAGCTTCGTCTGATACCGGTCGAAGAGCTCGGATTCGAACCGCGCGTGAATGCCCTGCTGATTCGTAAGCTTGCCGTCGTAGTTCACACAGGCGTGAAAGGGCTGGAAGGCGTCGGCGACATAGTGCGACACCACCGCGGAAAACAACTTGATGTTGTCCCGCGAATACTCGGCCGTCGCCAGCCGGCTGAATGCCTCGCGGAGGTGATCGTACATCTCCTGCGTGCGCCACGGGACGGTCCCGTTCTTCGTGACGAAATCGGCACCATACTTCGCGATGGCCGCGTTGTAGTCGTGCGGCAGATTCTTGAACGGGAACGGTCCGTAGGCGTCCATGTCGACGAAATGACGAGGCGGTTCGTCGACGAACCCGACGGTCCGGTAGGTATCGGGATCGATCGACCGTTCGACCAGCATCGGCCGGAACTTCTGGAAGAAAGGTTTCAGTTCGGCCGGAAGGATGTCGATCGCGCGGTCCGTGATGAACTTGTGGCCGTTTGATCCCCAGGCCGCGACCCTGACGGGCGATGCCGCGGAGGACGCGAGGGCGACAAGGGCAATCGCCGTAAGCCTGCGCATGGGCACGTACATAGCACAGTCGAAGGTATCCTCTGTCGCATGCCGAGAATCGGCGCCCATCTCTCGATTGCCGGCGGACTGCCACGCGCGGTCGATCGCGCGGAGGCAAGCGGGTGCCAGGCGCTGCAGATCTTCACGAAGAGCGCCGGGCAGTGGCGCGCGCGCGACATCCCGCCGGAAGAAATCGCCCTGTTCCGCCGACGGCTCCGGCAGACGCAGATCCGCCCCGTCGTTGCCCACAACAGCTATCTGATTAATGTCGCCGCGGCGGATCCGCTGCTGCGGCGCAAGTCGATCGATGCGCTCCGAGACGAGCTGGACCGGGCGGAGACCCTCGGACTCGACGGTCTCGTCATGCATCCTGGCTCGTACACGTCCGGCACCGAACGGAGCGGACTGCAAATGATCGGCGACGCGCTGGCGGAGATTCTGGAATCACGTCCCAGCGTGCGCGCGCGAATCCTGCTGGAGCAGACCGCGGGGCAGGGCACCAATCTCGGCCATCGCTTCGAACATCTCGCCGAAATCATCGACCTGCTCGGCGGTTCGCCGCGCGTCGGCGTCTGCCTCGACACGTGCCACCTGCTGGCCGCGGGATACGACATCTGCTCGCCGGAGGGCCACGAGAATACGTTCGAGCACTTCGGCCGCACCGTCGGGTTCTCCCGTCTCGAGGCGTTTCATCTGAACGACTCGAAAAAACCCTGCGGCAGCCGCGTCGATCGGCACGAACATATCGGCAAAGGGTGTCTGGGTCTCGCGCCGTTCCGGCGCATCCTGAACGATCCGCGCTTCGCCCGTCTGCCGATGCTGCTCGAGACGCCGAAGGTCGATACTCCGCAGACACGCCGCGCCAGCGACATCGACCCTCTCGATCGCATGAATCTGCGAACGCTCCGCCGGCTGCTTCAGCCGCCGAAGACCACCGCGCTGAATCGATAGACCACCGCGCCGCGCTGCCAGGCATCCGGCGGCAGGCCCGCCTTGATGCACGTCTGCGACAGAAACATCTCGCAATCCCATCCCCACTCGGTGGCGACCTGCGGCAGCAGGAGCCCGCGGCGGCGCCCCTGCTCCACGACGAGCCCGTGGCGCCCGATCACGACGGCGCCCGGATCGCGTGGATCGATCGCTTCGAGAGGACCAAGCACCGAGACTTCGACGTCGAGACCGTCGAGCTCCGACGGCGAGAGCGGCGCGAAGCGCGGATCCTCGCGCGCCGCGCTGACGGCCACGCGCGCGACCTCCTCGGCGAGCGGACGCCGGCATTCAAGCGTGCCGATGCAGCCGCGCAGCCGGCCACCCCGCTTGAGCGTGACGAACGCGCCGGTCGCCTCGGGCAGATCCGGCGGATCCGGCTGCACCACGCTGCGGCCGGTCGTCGACTCGGTGACCGCCGCGCGCGCGATGTCGAGCAGCGCGCGCTGCTGAGCGTCAGTGAACATCATGCTCGACCGGGGGACTCACTGTCGCTCGTTCGTCTGTGAAGCTCCCAAGCGCGCCCGCCAGGTAGCCGACCACGCCGCTGTTGTCGCCGGAGACCTGTCCGGAATGCATGTACTTCAGGACGCGTCCGTGGCGCGCGCCGCGCGCGCGTGCCGCCATCA
>Ga0137379_10004738_pt1 | contig 12812 bp, 12 predicted proteins | sample SagtaG_18_FD_104812 | JGI IMG/M metagenome (GOLD analysis project Ga0137379, IMG submission 104812) | Vadose zone soil microbial communities from Sagehorn Ranch, Mendocino, California, USA - Sage2_L_80_16 metaG | ecosystem: Environmental > Terrestrial > Soil > Vadose zone | place: USA...
ACCGCCCCCTCCTCCTCCGCCCCCGCCTGCGCAGCCGCAGAGCGCCACGACCACCGCCGCCACGGTTCCCAGCCTGGCGCTCTCCAAGGCGTCCCCCTCCGCCGGCCCGTGGGACCGGACACTCCGCGCCCGGACGAGCCCGGCCGACCCGTGCGTCGAGGCGCGCGGAGGCGAGTATCACACGCGGGGTGTGTACAGTGGTGCTCCGCGTGTCGCGGCCGCGCTCGGGCGCGCGACCCGAGGCCCGGGCTGCGTCGCGCCTGCGTCGGCGGCGCCGCGCGGCTCGAGAGCCGCGCCGCTCGATCGTGGGCCGAGGTCGCCCCGGGGCGCTACGCCGGCACCGGCTGCGTCGCCGGGGTCACGAGGAGCTTCAGCTTCTTCCCGTCGTCCTCGACCTCGACCCGCACCGTGCCGCCGTCGCGCAGCTCGCCGAACAGGATCTTCTCGGCGAGCGGCTTCTTGACCTCGTTCTGGATGAGCCGCGCCATCGGGCGCGCGCCCATCCTGCGGTCGAAGCCGCGCTCGGCGAGCCAGCCGCGCCCCTCCGCGGAGAGCTCGATCCGCACCTTCTTCTCGGCGAGCTGCACCTCGAGCTCCTTCACGAGCTTGTCGACGACCTTGAGGATCACCTCGGGCGGCAGCGAGTCGAAGGCGACCCACGCGTCGAGCCGGTTCCGGAACTCGGGGCTGAAGGTCCGCTCGATCGCGTTCCGGGCGTTTCCCGGATCCGACAGGTCCGTGCCGAACCCGACTCGCCGCGCCGAGAGCTCCTGGGCCCCCGCGTTGGTCGTGAGGATCAGGATCACGTGCCGGAAGTCGGCCTTGCGACCGTTGTTGTCGGTGAGCGTCGCGTGGTCCATGACCTGCAGCAGCAGGTTGTAGACGTCCGGGTGGGCCTTCTCGATCTCGTCGAGCAGCAGCACCGCGTACGGCGTCTTGCGGATCGCGTCGGTGAGGAGCCCGCCCTGGTCGAAGCCCACGTACCCCGGCGGCGCGCCGATGAGCCGCGAGACCGTGTGCTTCTCCTGGTACTCGGTCATGTCGAACCGCATGAACTCGACGCCGAGGATCCGCGCGAGCTGCTTCGCGAGCTCGGTCTTCCCGACGCCGGTCGGGCCGGAGAAGAGGAAGTTGCCGATGGGCCGCTCCGGGGAGCCGAGCCCGGAGCGCGAGAGCTTGATCGCGGACGCGATCGACTCGATCGCCGGGTCCTGCCCGAAGATGACCTTGCGGAGGTCGGGCTCGAGGTTGAGGAGCGCGGCCTGGTCGTCCGCGGTGACGGTCCGCTCGGGGATCTTCGCGATCTTCGCGACCACCCGCTCGACGTCGCGCCCCGTGATCTTCCGGTGGCGCTTGTCCTCCGCGCGCATCCGGTCGCGGGCGCCCGCCTCGTCGAGGACGTCGATCGCCTTGTCGGGGAGGTGCCGGTCGTTGATGTGCTTCGCCGACAGCTCCGCCGCCGCCCGGATCGCCTTCGGCGTGTAGACGACGCCGTGGTGGTCCTCGTAGGCCTTCTTCAGGCCGCGGAGGATCTTCACGGTGTCGGCGACCGACGGCTCGTGGATCTCGATCTTCTGGAACCGGCGCGCGAGCGCGTGGTCCCGCTCGAAGGTCGCCTTGTAGTCCTGGAACGTGGTCGAGCCGATGCAGCGCAGCTCGCCGGAGGCGAGGCCGGGCTTGAGCAGGTTCGACGCGTCCATCGAGGAGCCGGTGGTCGCGCCGGCGCCGACGATGGTGTGGATCTCGTCGATGAAGAGGATCGCGTGGGGCGTCTTCTTCACCCCCTGGATGACGCCCTTGAGCCGCTGCTCGAACTCGCCGCGGAACTTCGTGCCGGCGAGGAGCGCGCCCATGTCGAGCGAGTAGATCGCGGCCTTCTCGAGGATGGTCGGGACCTTCTTCTCGTGGATCCGGAGCGCGAGCCCCTCCACGATCGCGGTCTTGCCGACGCCCGGGTCGCCCACCAGGACCGGGTTGTTCTTCCGGCGCCGGCAGAGCACCTGGACCATCCGCTCCACCTCCGAGTCCCGGCCGATGAGCGGGTCGATCGCCCCCTGCGCCGCACGCTCGACGAGGTTCACGGTGAAGGTCTTGAACGGATCTTTCACCGGGCGTGGGCCGCCCTCCTCGCCCTGGTCTTCGCCCGGCTCGCCGCCTCCCTCCTCGCCGCCCTCCTTGCCGATGCCGTGCGAGATGTACTGGAGGATGTCGAGCCGGCGGACGCCCTGCTTCTCGAGGAGGTAGACGGCGTGCGAGCCCCGCTCGCGCGTGATCGCCACGAGCACGTCCCCGGCGTTGAGCTCGGTGCGGCCGGAGCCCTGGACGTGCCAGGCGGCCCGCTGCAAGACCCGCTGGAACGCGGCGGTCTGCTCCGGATCGGAGGAGGCGGAGAGCGACTCGAGGGTGCGATCGAGGTACTCCTCGAGGTCCCGCTCGAGCGCCTTCAGATCGGCGCCACAGGCGAGCAGCACCTCGGACGCCACCTTGTCCTTCACCATGGCGTGGAGCAGGTGCTCGAGCGTCACGTACTCGTGGCGGCGCCGGCGGGCCTCGCCCACCGCGCTCTGGAGTGTCTGCTGTAGCTCCTTGGACACCGTCACCATCGATTCTCCAACGCTACTCCGGCTCGAGGGTCGCGAGGAGGGGGTATTCCGCCTCCCGGGCGAGCTCCATCGTCTTCTGCGCCTTCGTCTCCGCGATCTCGTACGGATAGATACCGGCGACGCCGACGCCGTGCATGTGAACGTTCAGCATGATGCGGTGCGCCGACTCCGGGCCATGGCTGAACACGTTCATCAGCACCCAGTCGACGAACTCCTGCGTCGTGAAGTCGTCGTTGTGCAGGAGGACCTTGTAGAGCGGCGGGCGCCGGGTCTTCTTCTCCGACTTCGTCTTGGGGACGACGACGGCGGTATCGCCGCTTCGCCGGTGGGGGTCCGCCATGTCCCGTCCATTGTAAACGCGCGCGGACACGACCGCGCGGTCGCTCGCCAGGGAGCGGGCGAGAGGCACCCGCCCGGCCGGGGGTCAGTTTCCGATCACGACCTTGCCGACGCCGCGCCGCTCGAGCCAGCGGGCGACCCGCTCTCGCTGGTCGCCCTGCAGGACGAGCGCGCCGTCCTCGACGACGCCACCGCAGCCGAGCGCGCGCTTCGCCTCGTCGAGCCACGCGCCGAGCGCCGCGGGGGAGAGGCCGAGCTTCTCGACCAGCGTCGCCTCCTTCCCGCCGCGCCCCTTGCGCTCGAGCCGGACGACCGCGCGGGCCGGCGGGGCGGGCGCCCCCGGCGCGGCCGCCGTGGAGGTCGCCGGCGGGGTCCATCCCGCCGGGAGTCGGTCGCGCAGGCTCCCGAACGCGTCGTGGAAGCGCCGCGGGGGCGCGGCGGCAGGCTCGGCGGGCGGACGCTTCTTCCTCATGCGCTCCATCCTAGGACGGGCCATACTGCCGCGTCGCTCCGGATGGAGCGCCGAACCCACATCCTCGAGGAACGACCGACATGACCCTCCGCTCCGTGCTCGCCGCCGCCGTCCTCTTCGCCTCGCTCTCCGCCCGCGCCGCCGACCCGGGCGCCGAGTTCGCCGAGAAGGCCGCCAAGGAGAAGGGCGCCGTGAAGACCGAGTCCGGCCTCGTCTACCGCTCGCTCAAGGACGGCACGGGCGAGAAGCCGCTCACGACCAGCACCGTGAAGGTGAACTACAAGGGCACGTTCATCGACGGCACGGTGTTCGACGCCTCCGACAAGCACGGCGGCCCGGCGACGTTCCCGCTGAACCGCGTCATCCGCTGCTGGACCGAAGGCGTCGCGATGATGAAGGTCGGCGGCAAGGCCCAGCTCGTCTGCCCGCCCCGGATCGCCTACGGCGAGCAGGGCGCGCCCGGCGCGGTCCCGCCGAACTCGACGCTCGTGTTCGAGGTCGAGCTCCTCGGCGTCGTGAAGTAGCGATCAGGCCGGGCCGGTGGGACCGAGCGCCCACCGGCCCCGCAGCGTCGGCGCGGAGACCGCCTCCGCGACGTACGCGAGGAACGCGCGCCGCGGGAGCTCGCGCGCGCCGAGCGACACGAGGTGCTCGGTCCGCACCTGGCAGTCGACGAGCGAGACGCCCCGCTCCCGGAGCCACTCGACGCCGCGCACGAACGCCGCCTTCGACGCGTCGGCCGCATCGGCGAACATCGACTCCCCGAAGAACACCGCCCCGAGCGAAACCCCGTAGAGGCCGCCCGCGAGCTCGTCGCCCTGCCACGCCTCGAAGGAGTGGGCGAACCCGAGCCGGTGCAGCTCCACGTAGGCGTCGATCATCTCCTCGGTGATCCAGGTTCCGCGCTGCCCCTGGCGAGGCTTCTCCGCGCACCGCCGGATCACGCGCTCGAAGGCCTCGTCCGCCGAGATCCGGAACGCGCCCTGCCGCAGCGTCCGCGCGAGCGAGCGCGAGACGTGGAGCTCTTCCGGGCGCAGCACGAGCCGGGGGTCCGGCGACCACCACAGGATCGGGCTCCGGTCGTCGTACCAGGGGAAGATTCCCCGGGCGTACGCTGCGAGCAGCCTTCCGGGGGCGAGATCCCCGCCCACCGCGAGCAGGCCGTCCGGCTCCGCCCGGGCGGGATCCGGGAAGGCGAGCGACGGTCCGAGGCGGTGGATCGGCACCCCCCGAGTCTAGCGGGAGCGGGCGGGGATGGCGTTCGGCCCGGTGCAGACCAGCGAGAAACTGCTGGTGAACGCCTGGACGTCGCGGGCGGTCCGCGGCGGCCGGCCGCGCCGCGGACCCCGGGATTCGACCGATCGCCCCTTCCGAGCCCTACCGCGGAGGGCCTGAGCCAGACAATTTACGCCCCCAGCGCGGCGAGCGGCCGCCCGGAGGAGACCCCGTGGATCAGCCGGACGGACTCTCGTGCAGAGGGGGGCGGCGAGGCCGATGAGCGCGCTCTTCACGCCGAAGGCGAACGCGGTCTTCAAGGCGACCCTCGTCCTTCTCGTCGCAGGGGCGGGCGGGACGGTCGGCGCGCTGATGCTCTACCCGCGCACGCCGTACGGCACCTCGATGCAGGACCAGGTCACGCAGCCGGTCCAGTTCGATCACCGCCACCATGTCGTGGACGACCTCATCGACTGCAAGTACTGCCACCAGACGGTGGACCGGGGCCCGAGCGCGGGGATCCCGCCGACCGGCCTCTGCCTCAACTGCCACTCGCAGGTCTGGAACAAGTCCCGGCTGCTCGACGTCGTCCGCGCGAGCTGGTTCTCGGGCGAGCCCATCCCGTGGGTGCGGGTCCACAAGCTCCCCGACTTCGTGTACTTCAACCACGCCATCCACGTGAACAAGGGCGTAGGCTGCGTCGAGTGCCACGGGCGCGTCGACCAGATGCCCGCCATCGAGCAGGTGCAGCCGCTCACGATGGGCTGGTGCCTCGACTGCCACCGAGATCCCTACGCGCGCCTCCGCCCGCCGGAGGAGGTCACGAACATGACCTGGAGGCCGGACGGCGATCCGGTCGCGCTCGGCAAGGAGCTTGCGAGGAAGAACGACGTGAAACCACGAACGAGCTGCTACACATGCCATCGCTAGGCCTCCCCATCTACGGACAGCCGTCGGGCCTCGACGCCCGACGGTGGCGCACGCTCGAGGAGCAGTCCGCCGCCGGCGCGCGCGACGAGTTCCCCGACGGCGCCGCGACCGAGCCGCCGGAGGGCGTCTCCCGGCGCGGGTTCCTCCAGGTCCTCGGTGCGTCGGTCGCGCTCGCCGGCCTCGAGGCCTGCAAGCCGCCGCGCGAGAACGTCGTCTCCTACGTCCGCCAGCCGCCGTCGGTGACCCCGTCCATCCCGTCCACCTACGCGACCGCCCTCTCGCGGGACGGCTACGCGATCGGCGTCCTCGTGACGAGCTGGGAGGGGCGGCCGACGAAGGTGGAGGGGAACCGCGATCACCCCGCCACGGGCGGCGGCACGGACGCGATCCTCCAGGCGGTCCCGCTCGACCTCTACGACCCGGCGCGGCTCTCCGGCTTCGCGGGGAAGGGGCGCTCGTGGGGGCTCACTGGCCTGTTCACCGAACTCTCCGCGATCGCGCGCGAGCACGCGGCCGACGGCGGCGCGCGGCTCCGCTTCCTCGTCGAGCCGACCACCTCGCCGACGCTCGCCGAGCTCCGCAAGCGGATCCTGGCGCGGTTCCCGCGCTCCCGCTTCGACGCCTGGTCGGCGGCGGGCGAGGACGCGGGGCGCGCCGGCGCGGCGCTCGCGTTCGGCCGGCCCCTCGAGGCGACCTGGCACCTCGCGGACGCGGACGTGATCCTCTCGCTCGAGGCCGACTTCCTCGCGCTCGAGGGCGAGCCGCTCCGGCAGGCGGCGGAGTTCGGCGCGCGCCGCGAGCCGCCCCGGATGAACCGGCTCTACGTCGCGGAGGCGCCCTACACCGTGACCGGCGGCGCCGCCGACCACCGGCTCCGCATGCGGTCGTCGGAGGTGGGGGCGTTCGGGCGGGCCGTCGCGGCGGAGCTCGCCGCGCGTCACGGCCTCGCGCAGCTCGCGCCGCTCGGCGCGCCCGCCCAGGGCGAGCGCGCGAAGGCCGCGGCGGCGATCGCGAAGGATCTCGCGGGCGCGCGTGGCCGGTCGCTCGTCCTCGCGGGCGTGCGCCAGCCGCCGGCGGTCCACGCCCTCGCCGCGGCGATGAACGACGCGCTCGGGAACTCGGGGAAGACCGTGCGCTGGCACGCGAGCCCGGTCCTCGATCCAGACGCCGGGACTGCGACGATCGCGCGGCTCGCGAAGGAGCTCGAGGCGGGGCAGGTGGACACGCTCGTCGTCACCGCCTGGAACCCGCTCCACACCGCCCCGGCGGACGTGGACCTGCGCCGCGCGTTCCGCAAGGCGCCCCGGTCGATCGTGCTGGCGCTCCGAGACGACGAGACCGCGCGCGCCGCGACGATCCGGCTCGCCGCGACCCATCCGCTCGAGTCCTGGGGCGACCTCCGCTCCCGCGACGGCACGGTCGCGGTGGTGCAGCCGCTCATCGCGCCGCTGCACGAGACGATCACCGAGGTCGAGCTCCTCGCCGCGTTCGTCGACGACGCGGTCCGCGGGCCGTGGCGCATCGTCCGCGACGGCTGGCGGACGCGCGGCGGCTTCCCTCCCGCGCCGCCGACGGCGGTCGGCCCGACCGGCTCGACCAGCCCGCCCGACACGAACCGGACGCTGCGGGCCGATCCGTTCGACCGCGCCTGGGAGGGCTGGCTCGCCGCCGGGGTCGTCGCGAAGAGCGCGGCGGCCGCCGAGGCGCCGAAGGCCGACCTCGCCAGGGTGGCGCAGGCGCTCCGGACGCTCCCCGCGCCGGGCGCCGGGCTCGAGGTGGGGTTCGCCCTCGACGCCAAGGTGCACGACGGCCGCGGCCTCGAGAACGCCTGGCTGCAGGAGCTCCCGCACCCGGTCACGAAGCTCACCTGGGACGCGGCGGCGATGCTCTCGCCCGCGACCGCGAAGAAGCTCGGCCTCGCGTCGGGCGAGGTCGCGGAGCTGAAGCTCGGGGAGCGCCGGCTCGACGTGCCGGTGCTCGTCGTCCCCGGCCACGCCGACGACGCGGTGACGCTGCCGCTCGGCTACGGCCAGGCCGGCCCGGGCGCGGTCGGGAAGGTCGGCGTGCAGTTCGACGCCTACCTCCTCCGCTCCGCCGCCGCGCCGTGGATCGCCGCGGGGCTCGAGGTGAAACCGACCGGCCGCCGGGTGGACCTCGCGATCACGCAGGGTCACTTCGACATGGAGGGGCGCGCCATCGCCCTCGGGCTCGACCTCGGCGAGCTCGACCGCGCGAAGGCGGAGCTCGACGAGCACCGCGGTGCCCAGGCGTCGATCCTGGCGCCGGTGGACTACTCGCAGCAGGAGTACCGCTGGGGCATGGCGATCGACCTCAGCCGCTGCATCGGCTGCGGCGCCTGCACCCTCGCGTGCCAGGCCGAGAACAACATCCCCGTGGTCGGGAAGGAAGGGGTGCTCCGCAGCCGCGAGATGCACTGGCTGCGCGTGGACCGCTACTTCACCGGGACGGCCGAGGACCCGCAGTCGGTCTCGCAGCCGCTCGCCTGCGTGCACTGCGAGGCCGCTCCCTGCGAGTACGTCTGCCCGGTCAACGCCACCGTTCACTCCGAGGAAGGGCTGAACGAGATGGTCTACAACCGGTGCGTCGGGACCCGGTACTGCTCGAACAACTGCCCGTACAAGGTCCGCCGCTTCAACTGGTTCGACTACCGCGGGGAGATGGCCCCGACCCTCCAGATGCTCATGAACCCGGACGTCACGGTCCGGGCGCGCGGCGTCATGGAGAAGTGCACCTACTGCACGCAGCGGATCGAGCGGGCGCGCATCGGCGCCCGGACCGCCGGCCGCAAGATCGGGCCGGACGAGGTCGTCCCCGCGTGCGCGCAGGCGTGCCCGTCGCAGGCGATCGTCTTCGGGAACCTGAACGACCCCGCGTCGGCGGTCTCGCGGAAGCACCACGACGCGCGCGCGTACGAGCTCCTCCACGAGCTCGGCACGCGCCCGCGCACGGCCTACCTCGTCAAGCTGCGGAACCCGAACCCCGAGCTCGCATGAGCACGACCGCACACGTCCCGGCGCCGCCCGGCGACCCCCTCGAGAGCGCGCCCGTCCTGGTCGGTCGCCCGGACGACCGCGCCCTCACCGAGAGCCTCCTCCGCCCGGTGCTGGAGCCGACGCGCAAGGGCTGGGCGGCGCTCCTCCTCCTGCTCCTGGGCGGGATGGGGTTCTGGCTGCTCGCCCTCTACAAGACGCTCTTCGTCGGCATCGGGGTGTGGGGGAACAACATCCCGGTCGCGTGGGCCTTCGACATCACCAACTTCGTCTGGTGGATCGGCATCGGCCACGCCGGGACGCTCATCAGCGCGATCCTCCTCCTGTTCCAGCAGCGGTGGCGCACGTCCATCAACCGGTTCGCGGAGGCGATGACGCTCTTCGCGGTCGCGATGGCCGGCATGTACCCGATCATCCACCTCGGGCGGCCGTGGCTCTTCTGGTGGCTCATCCCGTACCCGTCCACGAACTACCTCTGGCCGAACTTCAAGAGCGCGCTCCCCTGGGACGTGTTCGCGATCTCGACCTACGGCACCGTCTCGGTCCTCTTCTGGTACATCGGGCTCGTGCCCGACCTCGCGACCCTCCGCGACGCGGCGAAGGACCGGACGCGGCGGATCGTCTACGGGATCCTCTCGTTCGGCTGGCGCGGGTCGGCCCGGCACTGGCAGCACTGGCGCGTCGGCTACCTCCTCCTCGCCGGCCTCTCGACGCCGCTCGTCGTCTCCGTCCACACCATCGTCTCCTTCGACTTCGCGATCTCCCAGCTGCCCGGCTGGCACACGACGATCTTCCCGCCCTACTTCGTGGCGGGCGCGATCTTCAGCGGCTTCGCGATGGTGCTGACGCTGATGATCCCGGCGCGGAAGGCCTTCGGGTTCGAGCAGGTCGTCACGCTGCGTCACCTCGACAACATGGCGAAGGTGATCCTCGCGACGGGGCTCATGGTGGCCTACGGCTACGTGATGGAGTGGTTCATCGCGTGGTACTCGGGCAACGCGAACGAGTGGTTCGCGTTCTGGAACCGGGTGGCCGGGCCGTACCAGCTCGTCTACGCGGTCCAGATCTTCTGCAACGTGGTCGCCCCGCAGATCCTCTGGGTCCGCGCGGCGCGCACGAACGTGCTCGTCCTCTTCTGCGTCGCGATCCTCGTGAACGTCGGGATGTGGGCGGAGCGGTTCGTCATCATCGCGGTCTCGCTCACGCGCGACTTCATCCCGTCCTCGTGGGCGAACTACTCGCCGACCTGGGTGGACTGGACCCTGCTCTTCGGGTCGATGGCCACCTTCGGCGTGCTGTTCCTCCTCTTCCTGCGCTTCATACCGGCGATCCCGATCTCCGAGGTGAAGGAGCTCCGCAAGGAGCTCGAGCACGAGGACCACCACCGCGCGGCCACCCGGGCCGCGGGGGAGGGCGCATGACGAGCCTCGTCCTCGGCGAGTTCGGTGAGGAGGCGGCGCTCCTCGAGGCCGCGCGGGTCCTCCGGGCGAAGGGCATCGACGGGGTCGACCTCCACTCGCCGTATCCGCTGCACGGGGCCGAGGAGGCCCTCGGCCTCCGGCGCTCGACGGTGCCGCTCGTGGCGCTCGTCGCGGGCGTCACCGGCGCGGTCTCCGGGTACCTCCTGCAGTGGTGGACCGTCGGCGTGGACTGGCCGCTCAACGTCGGCAACCGGCCGCCGCACAGCCCGCCCGCGTTCATCCCGGTGACCTTCGAGCTCGGCGTCCTGTTCGCCTCCCTCGCGATCTTCGTGGGCCTGCTCTTCGCGTACTTCGGCTTCCCGCGCGTGCACCACCCGGTGTTCGAGGTGGAGGCGTTCCGCTCCGCCACCATCGACGGGCTCTGGCTCTCGGCGGCGGTGGGGCGGACCGAGGCGGACGGCGTCGCCGCGGATCTCCGGCGGCTCGGGGCGCGGCAGATCTCGATCGTGCCGACGGAGGAGGCGCCGTGACGGGCCTCCGGCTCCTCGCCCTGCCGCTCGCCGCGCTCGCGCTCGCGGGCTGCCCCCGGCTCGACCCGATGCAGCGGCAGCAGAAGGTGAAGGCCTACCAGGCGAGCCCGTACTACGCCGACGGCCTCGGGATGCGCGCGCCGCCGCTGGGTACCGTGCCGCACGCGCCGCTGCTCCCGGCCGAGGTGGCGAGCGGGCTCGGGCCCGACGGAAAGCCGGTCGCGATCTCGCCGCTGCCGGTGGACGCGCGGCTCCTCGCGCGAGGCCGCGCCCGGTTCGACGTGAGCTGCGCGGTGTGCCACGGCGTGCTCGGCGACGGCGAGAGCCAGGTCGCCCTCAACATGTCGCTCCGGCGCCCGCCCTCGCTCCACGCGTACCGGGACGTGCCGGACGGCCACCTCTACCGCGTCATCTCGGAGGGGTTCGGGCTCATGCCCTCGTATGCGATCGAGCTTCCGCCGGAGGATCGCTGGGCGATCGTCGCCTACGTGCGCGCGCTCCAGCTCAGCCAGTACGCCACGCTCGACGAGGTCCCGCCCGAGGAGCGGCGGAAGCTCGAGGAGGAGCGGCGATGAAGCTCGGTCCGTGGCAGGGCGGCGTGCGCACCCGGAACCTCGCCGGCGCGATCGGCGCGGCCGGCCTCGCGCTCACGCTCGTCGGCGGGCTCGTCGGCGACCCGCGCCGCGCGCTCTTCGCGTACCTCCTCGCGTACGTCTACTGGCTCGGCATCGCGCTCGGTGCGCTCATCCTCCTCGGCGCCTTCCACGCGTCGAGCGCGAAGTGGCCGGTGGTGCTGCGGCGCTTCCTCGAGTTCGTCCCGTCGTCGCTCCCGCTCTTCGTGGTCCTCCTCGTCCCGATCCTGCTCGGGCTGCGGCACCTCTTCTCCTGGATGGACCCGTCGGCGCTCGCGGCGGAGGCGAGGCGCGCGGTCGAGCACCGCGGGCGCTGGCTCAGCCCGACGTTCTTCGTGGTCCGCGCCGCGATCTACTTCGCGGTCTGGATCGGCGTGTCCTGGCTCCTCCGGTCGTGGTCGATCCGGCAGGACGCGGACGGCGGCCACGAGCTCACCCGGCGGCAGCGGCGGCTCGGCGCGGGGTCGCTGCCCTTCGTCGCGCTCACCATGACCTTCGCGGCGTTCGACTGGATGATGTCGCTCGACCCGCGCTTCTACTCGACCATCTTCGGCGTGTACTGGTTCGCGGGCTCGTTCATCTGTACGTTCGCGGTGCTCGCGATCGCGGGCACCGCCACCCGCGCCGACCCCGCCCAGTTCGGCGCACACATGAACCTCGACCACTTCCACTCGGTCGGGAAGTTCATGCTCGCGTTCGTCGCGTTCTGGGCCTACGTCGCCTTCTCCCAGTTCATGCTCATCTGGATCGCGAACGTGCCGGAGGAGGTGCCCTGGTACCTCGTCCGCATCCGGGGCGGTTGGCTCCCGGTGTTCGCGTTCCTCGCCGTCTTCCACTTCGTCGTCCCGTTCTTCCTGCTCCTCTCCCGGCCGCTGAAGCGGGACCCGCGCCGGCTCGCCGCCCTCGGGGCCTGGCTCCTGTTCGTCCACTGGGTGGACCTGTACTGGCTGATCATGCCGGTGCTCCACGAGGCCGGGCCGCGGCCGTCGCCCTGGGACCTCACCGCCGTCGCGGGCGTGGGCGGGCTCGCGGTCGCGTTCGTGCTCTGGCGGATGCACGGGGTCGCCGCCGTGCCGCTCCGCGATCCCTACCTCGACGACTCCCTGAGATACCTGCCGCCATGACCGATCCCCGCACAGAGAGCCACGAGGCGGCGCACGAGCCCGGGCACGGACGGGTCCGGTCCGAGGAAGACCGGGTCCCCGCGATCCCGATCCTCGCCGTCGGCGTCGGCGCGCTCGTCCTCTTCTTCCTCGCGTCCTTCGTGACGATCTCCTTCCTCCGCGTGAAGGAGGGGGACCGTCCGCCGCTCCCCGTCCCGCAGGAGATCGGGCAGTCCAAGATCGGCCTCGTGGAGCAGCAGCTCTTCGAGTCCGCGACCCGCGGCGCACGGGACCGGGAGGCGCGCAGGAGCCAGCTCGGCTCGTACGGCTGGGTGGACCGGAAGGCCGGGGTGGTCCGGATCCCCATCGACCGTGCCATGGAGCTCAGCGCACAGGGCGCCCGCCCGCGGGCATCCGCGCCGGGCGGGGCCGTCCCGGAGGCCCAGCCTTGACCTCGCTCCGCCGCCGCCGGGCCGCCGCGCTCGTCGCTGCCTCCGCCTTCGGCTGGGCCGCCGCCCTCGGCTGGGCCGCCCCGGCGCACGCCCAGTTCTGGCGG
>Ga0137379_10004742_pt1 | contig 12808 bp, 8 predicted proteins | sample SagtaG_18_FD_104812 | JGI IMG/M metagenome (GOLD analysis project Ga0137379, IMG submission 104812) | Vadose zone soil microbial communities from Sagehorn Ranch, Mendocino, California, USA - Sage2_L_80_16 metaG | ecosystem: Environmental > Terrestrial > Soil > Vadose zone | place: USA...
GAAGAAGTTTCGAGAGATTTTCGAAGCTGAACGCTGAACGCTAAGCTGAGTGCTGACAGCTGGTAGCTGACAGCGCGCGGCAGCCGAATCTTCAATATTGGTTGCGGCCTCGGCCGCGCTAAGGCAAATAAGCAGGGTCAATTTAGAGTTCAGCTGCGTCCGCTGCGGGGATGTCCCATAACACGCCTATGACATTGCCGGCCGCACGCTGCGCGTCTTATATTACCTACATTCTGAACGTCAGCTTAATGGCTTAGCTTCGCCTGGGTTTGGTCACTCTTCGTCCGAGACGCCGCTGAGACAGTATCCGTCACCATGCGCCGTGAGGATGAATGCGGGATGGTGGTGGTCCACTTCTATTTTTCTGCGTAATCGAGCGATGGCGAAGTCGACTGTTCGCGTGATCACATCCGTGTCCAGATACCCCCAAACCGCGCGGAGCAATTCATCGCGGTGTACGACAGTGTCGCGACGTTCGGCGAGGTACCTCAGGAGCTCGAACTCGCGATAAGAAAACGGAATGGAGCGCTTCCCACGCGAGGCGCGCTTGTTCAGAAAATCGATGGTCACGGCACCCAGACGTATACGGCTGACGCTTGGCCGTGCGCGCCGAAGCACTGCACGAATGCGCGCGAGTAGTTCCTCCATATCAAACGGTTTTGTGATGTAGTCATCCGCCCCGAGGCGCAGCCCGCTCAGCTTTTCCACCTGCTGCGTACGCGCTGTCAGAATGATGATTGGAATCTGCCCGCCGAGCCTCAGGATCGGGAGGAGATCCAATCCGTCGCAGTCCGGGAGCGTGAGGTCGAGGACGATAAGATCGGGCGTGGCCGCCCGGGTCTGCCGGATTGCACAAGCACCATCGGCGGCTACATCAACGTCGTAGCCTTCGGATCCGAGATTATCGTGGATGACAAGTCGAAGCGTCGGATCGTCTTCAACAACGAGAACACGGTGTGGCATTGATTGATGGCTGCGCGCTATCGCGCTTGCATTACTTACGGCTGCGGCCTGTCGGCCTTGCGCTTCGCGCGCTCCGCTCATGGTGTCAACAAGCCGGAAGCCCGATGACGCATCGGGTTCCCGTCCCTAGCACACTGTCAACGGTGAACGTTCCACGGTGATCAGCGACCACCTTGCTGGCAATCGCAAGACCCAGCCCACCTCCATCAGAAGGCGAAAATTCTCGGCTGGCAATGCTTTCACGAAGAGCGGCGAGCTTTGTCGTCGAAATGCCGCATCCGTCATCCTGCACTTCAATGAACACCACCGAATCAATACAGCTTGTGGAAATACGAATGTGTCCATTGTTGCGGACGTGGCGCACCGCATTCTCGATCAGATTGGTGAGGGCTAACGTCATCGCCCTTTGATCGACGCACACGAAAGGGAGATCCGGGGACATTTCGCCCTGGACTGTGATTCCATTTTCCGAAAGTCGCGGCTGAAAACTCCTGAGCGCTTCGTCGACGACTTCGGCAGCGGCCATGGGTTCAAATGCATAGGTCTCGCTCACGTCGGTGATCCGCGCATACGCGAGCAGGTTGTCGACGAGGCGGCTGAGGTGATTCGTCTCCCCAATCAGCAGATTCGGATATTCTCGATAGCGTTCGGACGGAATCTGTGACCGACGGGCCAGCGTGGCCGCCAGCGCATGGATGTTGGCGAGCGGCGTTTTCAGCTCGTGAGTAACCGACGACACGAAACGCGATCTCATTTCCGAAACCTTCGCCCTAGTGAGGACCGCCTTGTGCGTCACCATCAGACTGAGTCCGCAGAGAATAACGGCAAAGCTGGTGGCGAGCAAGGCGGTGTCGACTCGCCGCTTTGCCGAGAGCAAAATCGGGTCACGAGACGCGCTGATGCGGATTCTCCACTGCGTATGCGCCAAATCCGGGGGAACGTCCGACGCGGTGTCTGAGGAATCCATGAAAAGAAGCGGGAATGCCCGCTGCGCCACCGGTTGGTCCTCATTATTCGATCCCAGTACCGTGCGGTTGTTCTCATCAAGCAGCACGATGTCCTGTGTGAGTCCGCCGCTCACGCTGGGCCAAACTTCGGAGAGTATGTCCGCGAAATACCACTTTCTGACCCAATCGAGATTGACCGTGAACCCGCTGACAGATTCCAGATGCTCACGCACGGAGTCGGCATAGCTGATCCTCGCAATAATCTGGTATGGAACTCCGGCCAGTTCGGTGTTGAAGACGGCATATCGCCGTTGCGCGGCAACGCTTGCCAGTACGCGACGTCGCACCTCATCGGCTACGGGAGGATCGGCCGCGAGCGTAATGGGCGAGTTGACACTGGAAGTCTGCGGTGGCATCCATCGCGGAAGGCGCGTGGTGCGGCTGAAGAAGAGCATGCTTTGTTGCCCGCCGCGCCAGATAAAAAACGATTCGGGGTAGGGGTACCGGGCGAAGGTCGTGGCCACTTGCTCGGTCATGTCCCGGGTGAAGTCGGGTGTCAGGGGAGCGTCCCAATCGCGGTTGGCAAGGATGCGCACCTGAGCGCCTCGCATGTCACGGGTGATCGCCTTGATGATCAGGTCGGCACTCTCTTCGTTCTGATGGGCTATGCGAACCACCACTCCCTGCTGCCATTCGCGCGCGACGCGGTATCCGAACGCCAGCAGCGCGGCAATGCCCAGAAAGACGAAAATGGTAAGGAAGTTAGAAGCCCGCAGCGCGAGGCGAGTGATCCGTTCGGATTTCATCGGCTCAGCTCACGCTCGCGGTAGTATCGGGCGGCTCCCGGATGCAGTGGAATCACGACTGCCGGGGCCCGTTGAGGATCTGTTTGATTCCGTACGTTCTCCGGACTTTGCTCAAAGTAGGCGCGCGTCAGTTCGTACACAAGCTCGTTGTCGAGATCGGCACGGCAGACCAGCAGCAGATCGACTCCGATCGTATGCACGGCGACGTCCTGGCCCGGGTAGGTCATGCGCGGAATCAGCATTCTTCCCAGAAGCGGGTAGTACAACCTGAGACGATCGATTTCCGGGCCGTCAATGTCCAGCAAACGCGCGCCGCCCTGGAGCGCCCGCACCACGGGTTCCTGTGGCGGCCGTCCGATCACGATTGCGGCGTCAACCTCTCCTTTCAGGAGTCTTTTCACTGCCTGGTCTCGGAGAACGAATTCGCCCCGTATCTCGGATCTGGCGATTCCCATGCTGTTGATCAACCGTTCTCCAAGCGCGGCATTAGCGCCGATAGGGTTGCCCAGCACCACTCGCATGCCTCGGAATCCCCGTCCCGGATTCGCCGCCGGCCCTGCCAGAAAGTGAACGGCGGCGGAATGAAGCAGCGCGATTCCGCGAACCTTGTCCATGGGCTGGGAGCGGTCTGGCAACAAACCGTTAAACGCCAGATAAGTCGCGTCGGCCGTAGCGACCGCAAGGTCGATAGAGCCCTGTTGAAGAGCAGTGAGACGCTTCTCGGAGTCACCGATGTCGGTTAACTGTACTGAGAACTGCGGCAGATTGAGAAAGGCGGAAACGACGGTTGTCTCCGCCGACGACATGCGCACGATTGTGCGCGGCGTAGCGGCGTTCATGGCAGGTCTGGCGTCACAGCCTGCAATCGTGATCGCCGTGCTGAGCACCAGCGCCGCTGCTGTCGTTCGCCACATGATTTGGAAATGATTCATACCGCGGCCCGCACAATTTGCAACAATGTTTGCTGGCCACTTTAATACAATTCGCCAACCTTTTTAAGACAACTTGTTTAATGCAACTTCGATACTCCTGAAGACTGGAAGGGAGGTTTTTCATGAGGAACGGCATTTGGCTCCTTCTGGGCGCCGTGATCTTGATGTGCGCCCTGGCCACGCTGGCAGCGGCGCAGGGAACCGCGGACATGGTCGGCCGCGTCGCCGATTCCAGCGGCGGGGTTTTGCCCGGAGTTACCGTGACAGCTCGCCATCTGGCCACCAACCTAACTCGCACGACCGTGACGAGCGAAACTGGCGACTACGCGTTTACTGCGCTGCCCATCGGCGAGTACGAGGTCAAGACTGAACTCTCCGGCTTTAGAACGGAGACTTCGCGCGTCACCCTCGCCACCGGCGACCGGGCCCGCGTGGACTTCAGGCTCAATGTCGGGGCTGTCAACGAGAACGTCGTGGTCACTAGTGACGTGCAGCAGTTGCAGACCGATGCATCACACATCGCTTCGCAACTCAACGTGGAGATTGTGCAGAACGTTCCAATCGTCGGCCGGAACATCATCAATATTATCCAATTGACTCCAGGAGCAGCCGAAGGAGCCGCAACGGCAACGATCAGCGGTAATCGCCCGGATGACCGCCGCCAGACATCGGCCGTGGCTGTGAACGGAATGCCCGAAAACGAGAATCGGCAAATGATTGACGGTGTGGACAACGAAGAGCGCGTCATGGGCGGGATGGGAATCAAGCCGTCCCTGGAAGCGATCCAGGAGGTGAACGTCAAGACCAACAGCTATTCTGCGGACAACGGCAGAACGCTGTCGGCGGTGATCAACATCGTCACGAAATCAGGAGGCAATGACTTTCATGGCTCCGCATACGAGTTCTTGCGAAACCAGAATTTCGACGCCAGAAACTTCTTCGCGGCCACGAGGCCGCTGAATCACCAGAATCAATTCGGCGGCAGCCTGGGCGGGCCGATTAAAAAGGACAAGACATTCTTTTTTGTGGATTACGATCAGGACCGTATCCGCAACGCTATGGCCTCGGTTGTGACGGTGCCGACCGCGAAAATGCACGTTGGCGACTTTTCAGAGCTGAGCACGCCTATTTACGATCCGATGAGCCGTCCGCGAACGCCATTTGCCGGCAACATCATTCAACCTTCGCGTTGGGATTCGAGGGCTGTGAACTTAATGGCCCTGTACCCCCTGCCCAATCTGCCCGGCCTTGCGAACAATTACGCCTATAACGGGCCCGGATGGCAGACGAATCAGACCACTGATGCGCGTATCGATCACCACTTCAGCGAGAAAGATACGATCTTCGGGAGGTACTCGTATAACTTGACCAACGGTGTCACGCCAAGCCAGTGTCCGCCGGCTCAAGTACTGGGTCGCACATTCGACGCCACCTGTAACACGGGCGGCGTCAGTGGAATCTATTCCGGACCGTACCACACGTTTGCCCATAACGTCGTCGTGAACTGGCTGCGCGTCTGGAGTTCCAACTTAATATCATCGCTGACGTATAACTTCAACCGGCCTCTCACTTCGGCAAGCCGGCCATTGGCGAACCCTTTCAATGCCGCCAGCCTCTTTGGGTTTCAGAACGTGAATTACGAGAGCGATCCGATTACAGGAGGGTTGCCCTGGTTCCAAATGAATCCGACCACTTACGCGGCAATTGGCGATCCGACGTTTATCCCAATGGAGACTGAGGATCACAATCATCAGATCGAGGGATCATTAACCAAAACCAGGGGCGCGCACAGCATCAAAATCGGCGGCGGTGCGGTCTTCCGGATGTTTGCCGTTCAGCAGTCGCAATATCCGAGAAGTACGTATCAGTTCGATTCTTCTCTTACCAGCAACGGCAGTGGCTCCGGAGGGAACACGTTCGCGTCGTTCCTTCTCGGCTTTCCGACCACGGAACAGCGAACCCATTTTCCCATTCATCCGCTCAACCGGTCCAAGGAGCCAAGTGTCTACATCCAGGACGATTGGCGCGCCAATTCCTGGCTGACACTGAACCTGGGCCTCAGATACGAAATCTTCACGCCGATCACCGAAGCGCAAAACCGGATCTCCGCATTCGATCCCGCGCTCGGCAAAATTGTTGTGGCGTCGAAGTCGAATCCAACGGCCGGCGTTAAGACCGATTACTCGGACATTGGGCCGCGAGCTGGATTTGCGGCAAGCTTATCTCACCGGTTCGTCTTCCGTGGCGGCTTCGGCATTGTTTACGATCCCATGCTCCGCGGCGCAGGTTCGTTCCTCAAGAATCCTCCTTTCACGCAGAACTTCGGGCCGTTCACCAGCGCCGGCTCCTCGGGTGGGTTGCCGAGTTTGTTTCTATCCGACGTTCCCCCGCCACTGGTCTTTAATGATCCGATAAATCCGGCAGGAGTATTGACACAACAGGTTACAGACTACAAGACGGCCCGGTCCAGACAGTTCAACGGCGTTCTCGAGAAGCAGTTGGGCGGCTTCGTGATATCGGCGGGATACGTCGGGTATCGGGCGGATCGCTTGCCTTTCGGGGGAGGGACAAATCTGAACATCAATTTGCCTCCGGTTGGGCCCGGACCTGTGCAGTCGCGACGGCCCTACTATTCCCAATATCCCTTATTGACCAATATCATTATGATCTCCAATCTGGGCGAGAAGACTTATGATGCCGGTCAGTTCAAGGTAGAACGCCGTTATTCTCGCGGCCTGACGATGTCGTCATCCCTGACCTGGGCACATGCACAACAATCTACTTTGGCGCCTTGGGACAATCATATAGTCGAGTGGGGTAATATTCCGACCTACGACATTCGACGCAAGTGGGTTGGAATCGCCAGCTATGACTTGCCTTGGGGAAGTAACTTGCACGGTATCGCTCATGGGTTCCTGGCAGGATGGCAAACGAATTTCGTGGCTTTCTGGTCAACGGGCCTGGCTTACTCCATCGTTAATGCATCCCCCCAAACTAATGTCGGCGGCAGCGATAGGCCCAATTTGGTTGGCGATCCCAATTCGGGTCCACAAACGGTCCAGCGTTGGTTCAATACGGCGGCATTTGAACGCCAGCCCCAATTCACGGCGGGTAACGCCGGCACGGGCACGATGCACGGACCTCCTCAAAGGCGTTTGGACATCGCGCTCAGCAAGTCTCTGCACGTGACCGAAAAGCAGACCGTGCAAATCCGCATCGAGAGCTATAACATCACGAATACCCCAAGCTTTCAGCCGCCGGACGGAAATTTTGGTTCGACGACGTTTGGCAGTATTTCGAGTACGGGAAATGCGCCTCCGCGGCAAATGCAATTCGGGGTCAAATATTTGTTCTGAAGGAGTTGAAAATGAATCGTCGACTTACATTGCTGGTGCTCTCCGCAGCACTCGGATTTGCGCTGTTGCCGGTACTAGGTCAGCAGCGGGGAACCTCAGGGCAGAGAGGCCAGGCGCCATCCACGGCCGATCCCTATGCCAACAATCCCGATGCAGGAGCCCAGAAGTTCCCGCTGGCAGCGCCTGCCGGCAAGGATTCTGGCGCAATCGATCATGCGCTTCCAAGTGGAGTCAATCAGGGCAGGATCGATGAGAAGACATGGAAGTACGGCCACGCTTTCGACGCACCCCCCAACAGCAAGATCTGGAATCCAGTGAAGCTCAAGATGATGCGGGGCGAGAAAGTAACGGGCGGAACGGTCTTCGCCTCGTCGGACCCCTCGACATACTGCGCCATGGCAAACGCCGGCTATGACTTTATCTGGACGGAGATGCAGCACGATTCTCGCGATTGGGAGAACGTCGCCAAAATGTGGCAGGCTTGCCCGCACGCCAAAGCGGTTCCCGGCGTCCGGGTGGCCTATGCGGACGAACGCGAAATTCAGCATGCAATGGATGCGGGCGCACTCGTGGTCGTGGTCCCTACCGTGAGAACGGTTGAGGAAGGTAAGGCCGCGAGAGACTGGACCTATTTCCCACCACTCGGCAAACGCAGCCAGGGCGGCGGGCCCGCGTTCTCACCCGACTTCTGGGGCACCGTTCTGGGCGGCTATCGCAACACTATCAACGACAACGTGGTTCTGATCGAGATGATCGAAACCGTAGGCGGCGCTGCGCAAGCCTACGAGATCGCGGAGATTCCCGGCGTCGATGCTGTGTTTGCGGCCAGCGGAGATCTCGGCAATTTTTCTGGCTACAAACAGGGCGAACCCGATTACGAGCGCTTGATCAATGTTGTGCATGATGCAGCTCTAGCGGCCGGGAAACGGCTCTGCGGACCGTTCGCCTGGCGCGATCGCGCCGACTTCACGTGTTTCCAAGCTGGCAGCGAGACCGCAGCTATCGCCCGGGGGGTGGCCACGGAGCTTGGAAATCTGAAAGACACACAGGGCAAACCCGAAGTCGGTCCGTACGCTCCGACGAAGTAATCTGAGCCAGGTCCATAGGCACTGCCACGGCTGACAGACGTTGCGAATCACGCAAATTATTGTGCCCCGTCGTTCCAGGGCATCGTTCCGTCGATCACGTGTCCGGACAAGAACTTCAAGTCCGGCGTTCGGCAAGTGTGTTGGCATGCGATCCTAGGAGCGGTATCATTTCTGACGACCGTCACTCTCTCAAATTTCGCGCAACGAAAACGGGAGGAAGCTTGACCAGGCGAACAATTTTCGCATCGATGATTTGGGGATTGGCCGCGGCGGGATGGGTTGTCTCTTTGTCCAGCACTTTGTCCGGTGCGCAGGAACCTGTCTCCTTCACAAAGGATATTCAACCGATTCTTCAGAATAGTTGCTGGAAGTGTCATGGCGAGGCCATGCAGCTTTCGAAGCTCGACTTGCGCACGTTTGAAGGCGCATTGAAGGGCGGTGAAAAGGGCGCTTCGATCGTTGCCGGCAAAGCCGAAGAGAGCCGGTTGTACCGGCGTGTCGCCGGCCTCGAACGTCCTGCCATGCCGATGGACGGCAAGCTCACCATCGAACAGATTTCGACAATCAAAGCCTGGATCGATCAAGGCGCGCACTGGGACGTGGGAGCTGAGGCCAAAGTTCCATCTGTCGATCCAGCCGCGCTGGCCGCGTTGGAAAACATGGAGATCTCGCCGGAGGCGCGAAACTATTGGGCATTTAAGCTGCCGGTACAAGCAGCCGTGCCGAGCGTTTCAGCGAACCCGAGAAATCCGATCGATCGTTTTCTCGAAAAGACTCGCCAGGAAAAGGGCCTCAAAGCGGCTCCGCGAGCCGACCGGCTCACGCTGCTGCGCCGGGCTTATCTCGATCTGATCGGGCTGCCGCCCAGCCCTTCAGAGACTGCGGAATTTCTATCCGACAATTCTCAAGGCGCGTGGGAACGTTTGATCGATAAACTTCTCGCCTCACCGCACTATGGTGAGCGCTGGGGACGGCACTGGCTGGACGTGGCGCGATACGCCGATTCCGATGGCTTCGAACAGGATTTCGACCGGCCGAATGCCTGGCGGTATCGAGACTATGTCGTTCGCTCCTTTAACGAGGACAAACCCTATAACATTTTTATCAAGGAACAGATCGCCGGCGACGAACTAGAAACGAAGAGCGCCGACACGATGATCGCCACCGGCTTCCTCCGTGCAGGACCTCGAGTGCACTTCAGGGAGGCCGACACGCCCGAGCGCCGGTTTGATTACCTGGACGATGTGATGGCCACAATCGGCCGCGGCATGCTGGGCCTTACGGTTCAGTGCGCGCGGTGTCACAACCACAAATTCGATCCGATTCCGCAGAAAGATTATTACGCGCTGCAGGCCGCCATCTTTGGCTATGTCGAAACAACCTACCCGCTGGTATCGAAAGACGAAGCTGACGCCTATAACAAGAAGGTCGCGGAAATCGATGCGCAAATCAAACCGCTCAGGGAGCGAATTGCACAGATCGAGGCGCCTTATCGGGAGAAATTGAAGGCGGAAGCACTCAAGAATTACCCGGAAAACGTCCAGCGTGCGGTTGCGAAACCCGAAAATGAACGGACCCCGGGTGAGAAGTTACTGGCAACGCAGGTCATCGAAGGCGGCCTCAATGTCAACGCACGTACTGTAGAGCGCGCTCTGACTCCCGAACATGCCGCCGAACGGAAGGCTCTCAACGACCAGATCGCGGCTCTTCAAAAGGAGAAGCCGCAACCGATACCCGGGGCCGACATCGCCACCGATGGCGACTATCGATTTACTCCACTCGGCCCTGGCGATGACGTCATCGGCTGCGTGAAGTGCAGAATCCGGGAAACCGAAGGAACGTTCCTGCACACGGGTCCGGGACGCTACCAGGTTCCGCCATCCTATTTTTTGGTGCGAGGCGATCCCAATAGCAAGGGATCTCTGATGAAGCCCGGATTTATCACGGTGGCCACCTATGGGAATCCACCCACAGAAATTCCTCCGGCCGATGGCCATACTTCCGGACGGCGAAGGGCGCTGGCCGAATGGCTGGCTTCGCGGGAAAACCCGCTGACGCCGCGCGTCATCGTCAATCGCGTCTGGCACCACCATTTCGGACGCGGCATTGTGCCCACACTCGATAATTTCGGAAAGATGGGGGATCCGCCGACGCATCCGGAACTGCTGGATTGGTTGGCGGTCGATTTCATGAACCGCGGTTGGAGCATCAAGCAGCTCCACAAGCTGATCATGACCTCCGAGGCGTACCAGATGGCGTCGGCGTACACAGACGCTGAAAATCTCGAAAAAGATCCGCAGAACCAGTATCTGTGGCGCTATCGCACGCAGAGGCTCGATGCGGAAATCGTGCGCGACAGCATTCTCGCAACGAGCGGCGCCATCAACTTGGCCGTCGGTGGCAAGCCCGTTCGTCCAGCTCTTCCGGAAACACTGATCAAATCGACGATCTACAACGTCTGGAAAAACCAGGACGACGGGCCCGAGGTCTGGCGGCGCAGCCTGTATGTGTACCGCAAGCGTGGCATGGCGTTCCCCATGTTCGAAGTATTCGACATGCCCGACCCCAATTTCAGCGCGGGCAGGCGCTCGGTTTCGACAGTCCCGACCCAGGCGTTGACGCTCATCAACAACGACTTCGTCCTGAAACAAGCGCAGCTATTAGCGGACAGAGTAAAGAAGGAAGCCGGAGATGATCCCGTCAAACAAATCCAACTGGTGTATCGGATCGCCCTGACGCGTCCTCCTGACGAGACGGAATTGGCGCTGGCGACAGATCTGCTGGGATCGCATTCGTTGGTCGATCTGACGCACGTGCTGTTGAATTTGAGCGAGTTCCTCTACATGAGGTGACCCTATGAAATATTTTTGGTCTCGACGCGATTTTCTATTCCAGTCTGGCGGCGGCATCAGCGGCCTCGCGCTTGCTTATTTACTCCGCAACGACGGGTTGCTGGCGGCCGAATCGGACGCCTGCAACAATGCGCCGCTTGGCGGAAACCCCTACGCTGCGAAACCGCCGCACTTCAAGCCGCGCGCCAAAGCGGTCATCTCTCTGTTCATGACCGGTGGTCCGAGCCATGTGGACACGTTTGATCCCAAACCCGCCTTGGCAAAGTACGCGGGAGAACCGCTTACCGGCAAAGGCGACGTCAACGTTCGCCAGGGCTGGCCTGGGCCGCTGATGCCGAGCCCATTCCAGTTCGAGAAATATGGGCAAAGCGGACTCGAGTTCGCGGAAATCTTTCCAAACCTCGGCCGGCACGCCGACGATATGGCGATCTTGCGATCCATCTACGCCAGGTCCAACGACCATGTTCAGTCGACCTATGAACTGCAGTCGGGACAAATTCGCGCAGGCTATCCCACCATGGGCGCCTGGATCACATATGGATTGGGTTCGGAAACGAGCGGTCTGCCGGCATTCGTCGTCATACCGGATCTCCGCGGTGGGCCCATTGCCGGAGTCAGCAACTGGACCGCAGGCTTCATGCCCGCTGCTTACCAGGGAACAGCCTTCCGCTCTTCGGGTGACCCAATCTTGGACTTGAAACCTCCCGAAGGATTAACGCCGGAACAGCAGCGCGCGCGGCTCGACCTGTTGGCGAAACTCAACGAGCGGGACCTCGCGAAGTATCCCGGTGACTCTGAACTGGCCGCACGCATTTCGTCTTACGAACTCGCGTTCCGCATGCAGGGTTGCGCGCCTCGCGCGGTGGACCTGAGCAACGAAAGCGAAGTCACGCGGAAACTCTACGGAATGGACGAAAAGATCACGGAGCCATTCGGCAGGCAGTGCCTGCTGGCACGCAGGCTGGTTGAGCACGGAGTGCGATTCGTGCAGGTTTTTTCAGGCGGGCTGGGCGACCAGAACACGGATACCTGGGACGCGCATGTCGACTTGAAAACCAATCACTCGCTACATGCCGCCGAAACTGACCGTCCCATTGCAGGTTTGCTGACCGACTTAAAAGCGCGCGGTCTGCTGGATTCAACGTTGGTCGTGTGGCACGGCGAGTTCGGCCGCATGCCGATCTCGCAAAGAGGCATCGGCCGCGATCATAACCCGGGCGTGATGGCGGTATGGATGGCCGGAGCGGGAATCAAAGGTGGTCAGATAATCGGCGCCAGCGATGAATTTGGTCTCAAGGCGGAACAGCAGGTCATGTCTGTCCACGATCTGCATGCCACGATATTGCATCTGCTCGGTCTGGATCACACGAAGCTCACGTATCGGTTCAATGGCCGCGACATGCGCCTTACCGATGTGTACGGCGAGTTGATTCCGCAAATCGTCAGCTAAGCTGGAACAGCACTTTAATTTTAGTTGTCCTTCGCCAAAACCTCGTATGAAAGTAACCGGTTGATCCCAACGCGACGTTGCCGAATCCCGCTAGAATGGGCAAACCCATCAGGGAGAGTGAAAATGAAAAAACTGACGTGTCATCAACTGGCATTGCTTTTGCTGCTGTTCCATTTTTCCGGGACTGGCTGGGGGCAGGTGACCGCCTCCATCACCGGCGTGGTGAGGGATGTATCGGGGGCCGTCGTGCCGGGAGCGGCCGTAACCGTCCAGCACGTGGAAACCGGGGCCATAACCTGGTTCAACGCTCGCTGCGCTTCCATTGACTCGACTCGCGTCAATACAACGGCGCATTTGCCGTCCGAGTCGAGATTGGAGTTCGACCCGTTGTTGTAGGTCGGTACCAAAGTCTTC
>Ga0137379_10004743_pt1 | contig 12808 bp, 9 predicted proteins | sample SagtaG_18_FD_104812 | JGI IMG/M metagenome (GOLD analysis project Ga0137379, IMG submission 104812) | Vadose zone soil microbial communities from Sagehorn Ranch, Mendocino, California, USA - Sage2_L_80_16 metaG | ecosystem: Environmental > Terrestrial > Soil > Vadose zone | place: USA...
CGAGGCGCAGCGGGCGCTTCGCCGCGCCCGCCCCGAGGCCGACGAGCCCCTCCTGCAAGCGCCGCGCGCCCTGCGCCAGGCCGACGACGCGCGCGATCCCGCCCCGAAGCGCAATCTCGTCGCCGACCCCCGGCCGGCGCTGGCCGAGGCGGAGACCGCGCGCGCGGCCGCCACCACTCCGCAAGCGGCGCCGCTCACGGTTCCGATCGCCGTCGGTTCGCCGGTGCACGTGGAAGGCGTCGCCGAGCCCGGGACGCTGCTCGCGATCGACGACCGCGGCATGGCGGACGTTGCGGCCGGCGCGCTGCGCCTGCGAGTGCCGGCGACGCAGCTCCGCCCGGCGCCCGAGTTGAGCGAGACGCCAATTCGCTCGACTCGTCCGGTAATACAGGGCTCGGCCTCCAGCGTCCCCTTGCAACTCGACATCCGCGGCGCGCGACCCGAGGAGGCGCTCGAGGTGCTCGACCGGTACTTGAACGACGCGGCGGTGGCAGGAGTAGGCCGGCTGCGGATCATTCACGGAAAGGGCACCGGCGCGCTACGGACGGCGATACGCGCCGCCCTGACCGATCACCCGCTGGTCCGGACCTACGAGGCGGCCGGGGCGTCGGAAGGCGGCGACGGCGCCACGATCGTTACGCTCTAGCGAACCCTGAACTTGCGCTCTTCAACCTCGTCGCCGACGTCTACGCCGTCCTCGATCCCGCGCATCCGATACGTGTAGCGGGGGCGGTCGCTCTAGAGCAGGCGCCGCATCCTGGTCCCGATCGCCGCGAGATCCCGAGCGAGCGCGGTGCGATCGGTCTCGATGAGCCCAAGATCGGCGAGGGCGACGGCCAGATTCGGGTGCGGGTCGATCTCGCTGGGCCGAGCCCACCGGAGTTCGCTGCCCGCCTCGGCCCGCGGCGTTCCATCGACGCCGCCGGCACGAAACAAGTGAACGAGGAAGTGAAAGCGTCCGGCGGGCGCGCTTCGCACCTCGTACCGGGCGACGGGTCGCAGGTCGCGGGCGCGATAGCCTGTCTCCTCGAAGAGCTCGCGTCGCGCGGCGTCCTCGAGACGCTCGTTTCGCTCCACGTTCCCGCCCGGCAGGAGCCACGCACCGGCGAACGGACCGGCGGTCTGCTTGACGATCAGGACACTTCCGGAGTCATCGACGCACGCGACCACCGCGCTGACTCGGTGGCCCTGCCCCGTCGTGGGACCCTGCCCCTGGGCCCGTTCGGCCACGCGCGCTACGGCGTCTTCTTTGGCGTCGGGAATGGTGGCAGCGTCCCGGTCGGGAACGGGATCGTCGGTGTCGCACCGGGCGTGCGCGTCGGCACTGGCGTGCGCGTCGGCGTGGGCGATCCCGAAGGAGTAGGGCACGGATCGGGACCCACGAGGTTCCACGTGTAGCGCCCGTACGTATGTTTGCCGGCCATTGCGTCGCGGACCCACTGGTCGGTGTATCGCTGGAACGCCGCGGGCGCGCGCGTGTCCTTGATACTCATGGCGACCTTCGCGGTCCCGTCGGGCTGCGGGCAACCAGCGACGAACCAGTCGTCGGCCTTCACCGGCTCGGTGCCCTTGATGAACCACTCCGTCATGGAGAACGGCGACAGCGCCGAGGGTGCGAGACCAGAGCCATATCCGCCGTACGCACCGGGAGCCGAGACGATTGTCCCGCTCACGACATTGGCCGGTCGTGGCCAATCCGAAGCGGGCGTGTCCGCAAGAGCTTCCTTCATGTAGTCGCGCCAGAGCTGGCCCGGGCCGGTCGCACTCGCGAAGTCGACCGTGCTCATCCGGTCGCCGTTCGAGTTTCCCATCCACACGCCGGTCACCAAGGTCGGGACATAGCCGACCGAATACACGTCCTTCAGGTTGTCGGTCGTGCCCGTCTTGAGCGCGGCGACACGGCCGATGTTCGTCCACGAGCCGAAGATGAAGTCCTTCGTGGGATTGGTCGTGTCCTTGAGGATATCCGTCATGATCCAGGCGATCCCGGCATCGAGTGCGCGCTTCTGCTCGTAGTCCTTGTGTTCCCAGATCACCTTTCCGTGCGAGTCCTCGACCTTCAGGATGTACGTCGGCGTCACCCGGACACCCATGTTGGCGAGGACGCCGTAGGCGCTCGCCATGTCGACGAGGTGGACTTCCTTGGCGCCGAGCGTGAGAGAGAGGCCGATGGTCGTCGGATCGATGGGTGTCGTGATGCCCAAGTCGTGCGCGGTCTGGATGGTGTCCTCGATGCCGGAGTACTCGGCGAGGAACCGCACGGCCGGCACGTTGCGCGACTCGCGGATCGCTTGCCGCATGGTGACCGGGCCGTGGTACTGGAGGTCGGCGTTCTCCGGGCAGTAGCCGCAGGCGGCCGGGCTCATGCGGGTCGGGTCGGCCTTCCCGCCGAAGTCCGTTCGAGCGTCCACGACCACCGTGGCCGCAGTCGCGCCCTTCTTGAGCGCGGTGACGTAGTTGAACATCTTGAACGAGGATCCTGGCTGGCGGAGGCCGATGCCGGCGACGTCGAACTGGCCCTGGACGCGCGGGTCGTCCCGGTTGTTGTAGTCGACCGAGCCGACGTACGTGAGGACCTCGCCGGTCTGGGGATCGATCGAGACGAGCGCGGCATTCCACACGTTGCGGTTGTGCAGTTTCTCGACCCACTCGCTCACTTGCCGCTCGCCGATCTCCTGCTTGGTCATGTCGAGGGTCGTGGTCACGCGGTAGCCGCCACGTGACACCGCCGCCTCGTCGCCGCCGAGTATTTGGGTGAGCTGGTTGCGGACCTGGAAGACGAAGTGCGGCGCCTTGATCGTCGCGACGGGCGCCTCAGCGACCTTGATGGGCACGGCATTCGCGGCATCGGCGGCGTCCTGCGTGATGGCACCGGTGTCGACCATCTGGTTGAGGACATAAAGACGGCGTTCCTGAGCGCGGTCGGCGTTCTCCGCCTGCGTCGGGTCGAGGATCGAGGGCGACTGCGGCAGACCGGCGAGGAGAGCGGCCTCCGCCAGGGTGAGCTTCGAGAGGTCCGACTTCCCGAAGTACGTTTGGGCGGCGGCCTTTACGCCGTACGCCTGATTCCCGTAATAGATCTGGTTGAAGTAGAGCTCGAGGATCTGCTGCTTGGAATACGTGTTCGTCACCTCGATCGCCAGGATGCCCTCGCGGATCTTTCGCTTGATCGAGACCTCGTCGCCGACGATCCGTCGTTTCACGAGCTGCTGCGTGATGGTCGATGCGCCACCCTGCCCGCTGCCACGACCGGTGACGTCGGCGAAGACCGCGCGCACGATCCCCAGCACGTCGACGCCCGGATTCGTCCAGAAGCTCTTGTCCTCCGCCGCGACGGTCGCGTCTATAAGGACCTGCGGGATCTCCTCGTAGCTCACGACCTCCCGGTTCTCCTCCGAGAACTGATAGAGGAGCTGCGTGCCGGTGCGGTCGTAGACCTTTGTCGACTGCGGCAATGGATCCTTCGCGAGGTCTTGCGGTGAGGGAAGGTCTCCGGTGAAGAACGCCAGCGCCGCTCCGCCGCCGATCACGAGGAGCGCCCCGGTCGCGATGATCAGGGCAAAGAGTCCCGATGGCAGTGCGAGGCGCCAACCGCTGAACGCTCCGCCGCCCCGGCGCCGCTTCGAGCGATATGTGCCGCGCCGGAGCGCGTGGTCATACGTAGTCTTCGAACGGGCGATGCGTTCATGGTACCCGCCGCCGAACGTATCCTTTGACCGTGCCGACACGTCCATCGCAACGCGAGCTCGATGAATTCCTCACGCGCGGCGTGAGCGACGTGAGCGTGCTCGGCGATCTGCACTCGGCGCTCGCCTCAGGGGAGCGTCAGTTGCGTATCAAGCAGGGATTCGACCCAACGCACGCGAACCTTCACCTCGGCCACGCGATCCCTTTACGCAAGTTGAGAAAGCTGTCGCAGTGGGGCCACGAGATCGTGCTCATCGTCGGCGACTGGACGACTCAGATAGGCGATCCGACGGACCAAGATCTCACCCGACCGCTCCGGTCACGCGACGAGGTCATGGAAAACGCCCAGACCTACCTCGACCAGTTCCATCTGATCGTGCCGCGCGAGAACACGAGGATCGTCCTGCAGGACGAGTGGTACGGGAAATTCGGCCTGCGCGACGTCATCCAGCTGACATCAAAGTTCACCGCGCAGCAGATCCTCGCACGCGAGGAATTTCGCAAGCGTCTCGATAAGAAGACGGCGATCCCGATCAAGGACCTCCTGTACCCGTTGCTCCAGGCGTACGACTCGGTCGCGATCGAGGCGGACGTGGAGTTCGGCGGCACCGACCAGCTCTTCAACATCCTCACCGGGCGAGACCTGCAGGAGATGGTCGGGCAGCGCCCGCAGTCGGTCTTCATCGTCGAGCTCCTCGAGGGACTCGACGGCGAGAAAATGAGCAAGTCGAAGCCCGCGCAGAGCATCTGGCTCGTGGATCCCCCGAACGAGGTCTACGGAAAAGTGATGGCCATCGACGACAAGCTCATGCCTCACTACTTTGAGTGGGCCACCGAGCTCCCGATGGAAGAGGTGCGGGTCACGCTCGACGCGCTCGCGCGCAAGGAGCTGCACCCGCGCGAGGCCAAGCGCAAGCTCGCGCGCACCATCACCGCCGAGCTGCACTCCGCGCCCGCCGCGGACGAGGCGGAGCGCGAGTTCGACCGTGTCCACAAAGAAGGAGCAGCGCCCGACGCGGTCCCGACCGTCGACGTACCAGTAAATGGACAGAAGGAAGTCGGCATCGTGGACCTCGTTGGCGTGGCCTTCGCGAAGAGCAAGAGCGATGCGCGGCGCTTGGTAGCGCAGAACGGCGTGCGGGTGGACGGCGCCGTGGCGAGCGAGGACACGAAGGTCCCTGTGAAGGGCGAGCCATTGCTCCAGATCGGCAAGCGCCAGGCCGTGCGCGTCCGCTTCCGGTGACGACCTCGCGCCCGGTCGTCGCGGTGGTCCCCTTCGGCGCGAAGGGTCGCGACGCCAAAGCCGGCGGGATCGGCCGTCAGGTCGCGCGCCGTCTTGTGGAGCGGTTCGCGGACGACCCGAACATCGAGCTTCGTCCCGTTTTCCTGGTGGCCATGCCCGAAACGAAGAGCGCCGCCGGCTACCTCGTGTTCGGCTCGACGCCCGATGCGGATCTCGCGGCACGGTATGGCGAGTCGCTCGGGACCACGCACGCGCTGACCGGGCTCTATCGCGACGACGAGAAGGGCCGCGTGTTCGTCGTGACCCTCGTGGACGTGAAGGATCGCAGCGCGGCCGCCCAGCGCGAGTTCGCGGTGACGGCGAACGAGCTGCACCGCGCGGAGCCGGCGCTCGCGGCATGGCTCGCCGAGGCGCTCAGCGTGCCGGCGCCTAGCCTCGAGCCCGAGACCTCGAACGAGCGCTCATACCAAGCGCTCCTCGCGGGACTCGAGGACGAGACGGATGCGACGCTGCTGCGGGGTGGGGATCCGGTCGCGGCGGATGACGCCCGCTCGCGGGCGTTCGACGAGTACGTCACCGCGATCCAGCTCGACCCGGAATCCGTCCGCGCCGAGGATCGTCTCCTCGTGCTCGCGGCGGAATCCGTTGAGCGCGGCGATGAGGACCGAGCGGCACGCGCGCTCGAGGACGTCATCGAGGCAAAGCCGCGGTCCTGGCGGGCCTATTACATGCGGGCGGAGCTGCTTCGCGGGATCGGGGAAACGAATCTTGCGATCGTCGCCCTCGAGCATGCGCATTCGCTGCGCCCGCTTCGTGATGCCGACGTCCTGGTGCTCGCCGAGCTGTATATCGCCGAGCAGGCACCGGGGCAGGCCGCTGCGCACCTGCGACGGATCGCCGCTGGCAGCGAGGAGTTCGGGCGTGCGCAGGAGCTCCTCGGAATCCTCGCGCTCCAGAAAGCCGATCAGGCCGCCGCCCGCGCGTTTTTCGAGCGCGCCGCCGCGAACGGCCGGTCCAGCGCGCGCGTCCACCTCGCGCGAATACTTATCGCGCGAGGAATGCGGGACGAGGCAGCGCGCGAGCTCGACCAGATCCTGGCCCAGGCGGACGGCGACCGCGAAGCGCGCGCGCAGGCGCATCGTCTAAGGCTCGGGCTTCAGCGACCCGATCTGGAGACTGAACTCGAGCGAGCCGGCCGTGCGGCGCTGTCGACCGATGCGATGCGACTCGACGAGGTCCGCGCGGCCTTCGAGCGGGTCCTCGCATTCGACGCGGAGATCTGGGAGGCGCACTTCGGCTTAGGGCTCGTCGCGCGACAGAAGGAAGCGTTCGTCGCCGCGGCCAGCTCGTTCCGCCGCGCGCTCGAGCTCGCGCCGGAGCAACCCGACGTGATGCACGAGCTCGGCGTCGCGCTCCTCGCGTCCGGTTCGAAGGCGGATGCGCTCGGCCTGCTCGACCGCGCCGCAGCTCTTCGTCCTGGCGAGGCCGCCTACATCGCGGATGCCGGCTTCGCGCATCTGCGCGCGGGCGATCTCGACGCGGCCCGCGAGCGGCTGCGCATCGCGAGCACCATTGACGCGAACGATCCGTTGACGCGCGCGTACCTCGCCGAGCTCGAGCGCATCGAGGACGCATCCGGGAAGGCGAATTGAGCCCGGCGAAGCAGGTCGTCGTGGTTGGCGGCGGGTTCGCGGGCCTGCACCTCGTCCGTCGGCTCGAGCGGCGTCTGCAGCCCGCCGAGGCGGCGGTCACGCTCGTCGATCGGCAGAACTACCACCTCTTCACGCCGCTCCTTTATCAGGTGTGCACCGGCGAGCTCCCGCCGCACGCCGTCGCCTATCCGTTGCGTGACGCGACGGCGCCCGCGGGCTACCACTTTCTGCAGACCGAGGTGACGGCCATCGACCTCGAGCACCGCCGAGTGGCCACCGCCGACGGCGAGCTCCCGTACGACCACCTCGTGATCGCCGTCGGCTCGGTGACGAACGACTTCGGCATCGCGGGCGTGCGCGAGAACGCCCTGCCGGTGAAATGGCTCTCGGACGCCGAGACCCTGAAGCGTCACGTCCTCGACATCTTCGAAAGCGCCGCGACCGAGACCGACGTCGCGCGGCGACGCGAGGCGTTGACGTTCGTCATCGTCGGCGCGGGCCCGGTGGGGGTCGAGCTCGCGAGCTCGCTGCGCGACCTGATGGATCACACCCTCCGCAAGATCTACCCGTCGATCGACTTCTACGACGTCGCGATCCACCTCATCGAGGGAACGGATCGCGTTCTGCCCGCGATGGACCCGCGGCTATCGGCGATCGCGGCGAAACGGCTCGCGCAGCAACGCGTCCGCGTCCTCCTGAACACGCTCGTGTCTGAGATCGGGCCGGGTATCGTGCACACGAAGGACGGCGCACAGCTGCGAGCGCGGACGATCGTCTGGTCGGGCGGTGTGAAGGTGAATCCGCTCCTCTCCTCCCTCGATCTGCCCAAGTCGAAGGACGGCCGCATCGTCGTCGACGACCGCTTCCGTGCGAACGGCCGCGACGACGTGCTGGTCCTCGGCGACGCCGCATATTTCGGAAAGGGTCTGCCGCAGCTCGCTCAGGTCGCGGTGCTCGAGGCGCCGGCCGCGGCGCGCAACCTGGTCGCGCTCGTGCGAGGCGAGCCGACCGAGCCCTTCGTCTATAGACGTAAGGGCGACCTCGTGGCCCTCGGCCGTACCCAGGCCGGCGCCGAATTCGCGAAACTCGGGGGGTTCGTAATAGGTGGGCTGCCCGCCTGGACCGTGTGGCGCGTGAACTACCTCATGCAGCTCCTCGGTGTGCGCAATCGCGGAACCCTCCTGGTCGAGTGGATCCTCTCGTTCTTCGCCGGACGTCTCATCGCGAATACACCATGACAGAGGAGCGGACATCGGCGCTGCGCGAGCTCCGTGCTGCCGTAGACGAGGCGCTCGCGCTCTCGCGGGCCATGGATGAAGAGGACTGCCGCCTCGCGAGCGTGGCCGAGGGCTGGCCCGCGGTGATCGTCGCGTATCACATCGGGTTGGGCCTACGACGTCAGGCCGGCTTCATCGCCCGCGCGCTGACCGGGGAAGAACCGTTCGAGTTTCAGTGGGAGCCAACACACAACGTCAATGCGGTGAACGCGCTCGAGCACGCCTCTATGTCGAAGGACGATGCCGCCGAGGAGATCGACCAAGGTTGGGTGCGTCTCGAGGGCGTGGTCGAGCGGATGGACGAGGAGAGCTGGGCGCGCGACGTCTTTTCGTTCGGAGGAAGACCGCGGTCGGCGGACGTCGTCCTCCGGCGTATCGTGCTGCCCCACCTGAAGGAGCATCTGGAGAGCCTCCGCCGGACGCTGGCACGAAGCCCGGCAACCGCTTCTTGAATTTCGCCGAGCGCGCGCTTTACCACCAGATCCATCCGGCCAAGCTGTTCGTGCATATCGCCACCGCACTCGTCGCTATCGATCTGTTCTGGCGGCACGCTCTCGTCCCCGGCCTGATCATCGCGCTCGTTCCGCCTCTCCTTGTGTCAGCGGTACTGATGCGCGAGGCTGATTTCGAGCGCTACCGAGCGAGCCTGATGGGGACATATGTGCGCCAATTCATGCCGCCGTGGGTGCAGGCGCTGCGGTTCTTCGGCGTCGGGGTCGCGTTCTACGCCGCCTGGTACCACTTCCCGGCTGGTGTGATCAGCGGGCTCGCGCTCGTGGCGATCTGCTGGGCCAACGGGATCGGCCGAAAGGGGACGTAGCTCGCAGGGTTCGCGATCTGTCCGCAGGTTGTCACCACCGTGGGTGAGCCCGTCCCCTAGAAGAGTGCGTTGCAATTATGGCATCATGTGTTGCCAAGATGGCAACAATCATCGGCGGTGCCTCTGAGGTACGAAAAGATCTCCTTCGGTTCTTTCACCTCCGCCAGGGCGCTGCCGGTCACGTTCGCGCGATCGCGCGCCAGATCGGTCGGGACCCCGGCGCGGTCTCGAGAGAACTGCGGCGTCTCGAACAACAGGGCCTGATCGTCTCCGAAACCGTGGGACGCAGTCGGGTCTATCGGAACGCACCGAACTCGCGCTCCACACGTGAGATGCGGGCGGTGATCCAGCGGACACTGGGAGTGGAGGCTGGTCTCCGGCAAGTCCTCGCCGATCTCCCTGGCATCGACGAGGCCTTCATCTTTGGGTCTTACGCGGCGGGCTCTGACCGCGTGGGCAGTGATGTCGATCTGCTAGTCGTCGGGTCTCCCGGGAGTGACGAACTACGTCGCCGCGTTGGCAGAGTCGGGCGCGACATTCGTCGTGACGTGAATCTCGTCGAGCTGAGTGCGGCGGAGTTTAGAAAACTTCGTGAAAAGCGAGATCCGTTTATCAGGGACGTGTTGTCGCACCGGCGCCTCGTACTGGTCGCTGGCAAGAAAAAGCGTGGCTAGTGCAAGGACGCTCCGGCAACTCGTGGACGAGGACCTCATCGAGCGACGTGCCGTCGGTCAAAGCCAAATTCGCCGATGGATCCAGCGGAGCCGCATGGATCTCGATCTGGCATCGCACGCTGCGACGAACGGAGATCCTGAGCGGGCTATGACGCTCGTTTACGAAGCCGGCCTTCGCGCCTGCATTGCGATCCTCGCAAAAGCTGGTTATCGGCTACGGAGCGGCGAGGGTCATCATCGAGCGGCTCTTGAAGCCGCCCTCGCAATTGTCGGCCTGGAGATAGAGGTCGGGATTTCCCGCCTGGACGACGCGCGCCGGCAGCGAAATCAGAGTCTTTATGGAACCAGTCGGCCGGTTGGCGCCGATGAGCTGCAGCGACTCACCGGGGACGTCGAAGGTCTCATGGCGCGCGCACGATCTCGCCTCTAGTGCGGAGCTCCGCGGTCCTAACGACGCGCGTTTGTCCGGCCGCCGCAGGCTCGGCGACGCCCCTGGCGGGATCGGGCCGACGCGCTAGCCGGTTCGGTTTACGCTGAGTGAAATCTGACTAGACTCCTCGGCGTGCCATGACACTCGCGATCCGTCGTGGCGGAAAAAGGGGTTCAGGTGGGAAAGATCATCGCGACACTCGTCATCGCGGCGGCGGCGTTGCTCGGCTCGGGAGGAACCGCAAACGCGGCCTACTGCGATGCATCGAGCAACGGCTGCGACCACTCGAGCGACAACACGATCTGCTACGCACACGGAGCCTTCGGAGCGTTTGGCGACAAGGCGGGACCGGGAGCTCCCCACGACTGGCGCGGCGGAGCGGACGGCGCTGCGACGGGGGCGGCGAACAGCAACCTCTGTGGCAACCCCCAGGGCGTTCCAGGCCAGTAGGAAGCACACTCGGGGCGGGTCACCGGATCCGCCCCGAGACCTTAGCGCGCCGCCGCCGGCTCCTCCGCTTGCTCTTCGTGCGCCGCGATCACCTTCTGCGCGATGTGTGACGGGCACTCTTCATAGCCGAGCACTTCGGCGCTGAACGTTCCCCGTCCGCCGGTCATCGAACGCAGATCCGTCGCATAGCGGAAGGTCTCGGCCATCGGGACGTGCGCCTTGATCCGCTGCAACCCCGCGCCCTCCGCCTCCATGCCGAGCACCCGTCCGCGACGCGAGTTCAGATCGGCGAGCACGTCGCCCATCTGGTCCTCGGGTACGAGGACCTCGAGAGTCATGATCGGCTCGAGCAGGAACGGCTGCGCCTCTTTCACGCAGTTCTGGAGGGCCAGCGATCCGGCGATCTTGAAGCTCATCTCGCTCGAGTCGACGGCGTGGAAACTGCCGTCGAAGAGCGTCGCCTTGAAATCCGAGAGCGGATATCCGGCGATAACTCCTCGGAGAGCCGTTTCGCGGACACCCTTCTCCACCGCCGGCCAGAAGTTTCGCGGGACCGAGCCACCCACGATGCGCGTCGCGTACACGACGCCCGATCCGGCGGGCTGCGGCTCGATCTCGAGGAACACGTCGCCGAACTGGCCGTGGCCACCGGTCTGTCGCTTGTAGCGACCCTGCGCCTGCGCTTTCCCGCGGATCGACTCGCGGTAGGGGACGCGCGGCGTGCGCATTTCGACCTGGACGCCGAACTTGTCCTTCAAGTGATGAACAGCGACCTCGATCGCCGGCTCGCCGATCGCGGAAAGGATCGTCTCGTGCGTCGCGTCCTCGCGGCGCACGTGCAACGTCGGATCCTCGTCGGTCAGCTTGTGCAGCGCGGTGGCGAGCTTGTCGAGGTCGGCCTTGCTCGAAGGCTCGATGGCGACGGAGAACGAGGGCGGTGGAAAGTGAATCGGGTCGTAGAGGATGACGGCGTCCTTGTCGCAGAGGGTCGCGTTCGTCGTGGTCGCGGTGAGCTTCGGAATCGCGCAGATGTCGCCTGCACCGACCGCGTCGGTGATCTCCTGCTCCTTGCCTCGGAGGAAGAAGATCTGGCCGACCCGCTCGGTCTCCTTCTTCGTCGCGTCGAAAATCTGCGTGTTGTGGTGGAGCGTTCCCGAGTACACGCGCACGTAGCTCAGCTTGCCGACGAACGGGTCAGCCAGAGTCTTGAACACGAAGGCCGAGAGCCTGTCCGACGGGTCCGGCTTCCGCGCGACCTCGTCGCCTGAAGGGGACTTGCCGATTAGGGACCCTGCCTCGGCGGGCGAGGGGAGCATCTCGCGCACGGTGTTGAGAAGCGCTAGGAGTCCCACATGTTTGTGCGCCGACGATGCCGCAACGGGTATGACGCGCCCCTCGCGCACCGCCTTGTGCAAGGCGTCGCGGAGCTCCTCGTACGGCAATTCCTTTCCGTCGAGGTAGCGCGTGAGGAGGTCCTCGTCGGTTTCCACGATCGCCTCGACAAGCTGCTGCCGATAGGCACCGACGCGGTCGGCCTCTTCCTTCGAAAGCTCGGCGACCGGGTCGTTCGGTCCCTTGAGGATCTGCCCATGCAACAGATCGATCGTCGCCTTGAGCTCCTGGTGCTCTCCGACGGGCACGTGCAGAGGCACGACGCGGATCCCGTAGGCCTCTCGAAGCTGCTCCAGCACCCGGTCGAAGTCGGCATTCTCGCGATCGAGGCGCCCCGCGACGACGATGCGGGGAGTTTCGGCGTTCTCGAGCTCGGACCAGACCGTCTGGGTGCCGACCTGCACGCCGGCGGAGGCATCCACAAAGACGATCGCGCCGTCGGCGACGCGGAGCGCGGCGTGCTGGTCGCCGGCGAAGTCGGCGAAGCCGGGGGTGTCGATGAGATTGATCTTCGTTCCCGCGTGGGTGAAGGAGGCCAGTGCCATGTTGATGGTGATGTGGCGCTTCTGCTCTTCGGGGTCCGTATCCAGGATGCTGGTGCCGTCATCGACCTTGCCGAGGCGAGTCGTCGCCCCGACCGAGTGGAGGAGGGATTCGACGAGGCTCGTCTTGCCCGATCCTCCATGGCCGACGACGGCCACGTTTCTGATCTTCGTGGGCTCCGGTGATGCCATCAAGACTCTCCCCAGGGCGTGATGCGTTGGTAGTATCACCCGCGATGTCGGGGCACTCAAAGTGGAGCCAGATCAAGCGTCAGAAAGGTGCCGCCGACGTCAAACGAGGCGTCGTTTTCACGAAAATGACGAAGGAGATCATGCTCGCCGCGAAGGAAGGCGGCGGCGATCCCGACGCGAATTTCCGGCTCCGTCTCGCGATGGACCGGGCTCGCGCCGTGAACATGCCCCGCGACAACATCCAGCGGGCCATCGATCGGGCGACGGGCGGCGGCGAGGGGGCGGCGCTCGAAAGCATCGTCTACGAGGGCTACGCGCCGGGCGGCGTGTCGGTGATGATCGAGGCCGCCACCGACAACCGGAACCGCACCGTGTCGGAGATCCGAGCGGCCTTTACTCGGGGCGGCGGGAAGCTCGGCGAGGCGGGTTCGGTCCAGTGGCTCTTCGAG
>Ga0137379_10004751_pt1 | contig 12800 bp, 8 predicted proteins | sample SagtaG_18_FD_104812 | JGI IMG/M metagenome (GOLD analysis project Ga0137379, IMG submission 104812) | Vadose zone soil microbial communities from Sagehorn Ranch, Mendocino, California, USA - Sage2_L_80_16 metaG | ecosystem: Environmental > Terrestrial > Soil > Vadose zone | place: USA...
GCTGTTCGAGATACGGAGTGAGCCCGGCGGCCTCGAGGTAGCGCGTCACGACGCGCGAACCTGGTGCGAAGGTTGTCTTCACGTGTGGCTTCACCGAGAGGCCGCGCTCGATCGCCTTCTTCGCGAGAAGTCCTGCGGCGATCATCACCGACGGGTTCGACGTGTTCGTGCAGCTCGTGATCGCCGCGATCACGACGGAGCCGTCGCTGACCTGGAGCGTGCGCGGCTTGTGCGCGACGGCGGCGGTTTCGGGCGTCGCCGTCGCAACCATCGTCTGCGCTGCGTCGTTGACCTTCTTCGGCCCCTCGGTCTCGCCGGGCCGCGGAAGGCCTGTCGTCGGCTTCGGTCCGGTGAAGGAATCCCAGATCATCGGGAGATCGACGCGGTCCTGCGGCCGCTTCGGCCCCGAGACGGACGGATGCACAGTCCCGAGGTCGACCTCGATGAGCTCGTCAAACGACGGCGTCGGGTCGCCGTCCGAGCGGAACATGCCCTGCGCCTTCGTGTAGCGCTCGACGAGGTCGATAAGTTCCTTCGGCCGGCCGGTCTGCTCGAGGTAGCGGAGCGTCTGGCGGTCGACCGGGAAGAGCGCGCTCGTCGCGCCGTACTCAGGGCACATGTTCGAGACGGTCGCGCGCTCAGCGACGGCGAGCGAGGAGAGGCCATCGCCGGTGAACTCGATGAACTTGTTCACCACGCCCTTCTTTCGGAAGAGCTCGGTGAGCGTGAGCACGAGGTCGGTCGCGGTCGTGCCGACCGGGAGTTGGCCCTTGAGCTTCACACCGACGACGACCGGCCACGGGAGGTACGTCGGCTGGCCGAGCATCGCGGCTTCAGCCTCGATGCCGCCGACGCCCCAGCCGAGCACGCCGAGGCCGTTGACCATCGTAGTGTGCGAGTCGGCGCCGAAGAGCGTGTCCGGCATCGCGACGCCGTCGCGCACGACGACGACCTGCGCGAGCCGCTCGAGGTTCACCTGGTGGCAGATGCCCGCGCCCGGCGGGACGACGCGGAAGGTCTTGAATGCCTGGCCCGCCCAGCGGAGGAGCGCGTAGCGCTCGCGGTTGCGCTCGTACTCGCGCTCGAGGTTGCGCTCGTAGACGTCCTTCGCGCCGAAGAAGTCGGCCTGGACCGAGTGGTCGATGATCAGGTCGACCGGGATGAGTGGCTCGATCTTCGCCGGGTCTTTGCCCGCGCGCTGCATCGCGGCGCGCATCGCCGCGAGGTCAACCGCGGCCGGAACTCCCGTGTAGTCCTGGAGAAGGATTCGCGTGGGACGGAACGGGACCGATGCGTTGTCATGCGGATACCGCGCGAGCGCCTCAGCTGCCTTCTGCTCGGAATCGCCGCCGACGCGCCTGACGCCCTCGAGGAGGATCTTCACGGTGACGGGAAGCGCCCGGCCATCGTCAACGCGGACGAAGCGGTGGGCGGTTCCGTTCAGAGGCTGAGCGCTAGGGATCACGGGCATCTAGTACGACTCTAAATCCTCTCGGGCTCTAGGCCGACGCCGCTCGCGTCCGCGAATTATCAGGAGGTTTGTGGCTGAAGCGATGGACGTGCCAGGATCGCCCGGATCGCCTCATGAGAGGCGTCGTCGGGCGATTCGGAGATCACCGTCGCCGGCCGGGTGAATCGAGCGAGCGCCTCCGCGAGGGGCTCGGCGCGAAGGGTGCCCCGGCCGTACGGGATATGCGACTTTTCGTTCCGGTTCGCGTAGCTGACGTCAGAGAAGTGGATGTGGAACGGCACGTCCGGCGGCAGAGCGCGGTCGACCGGGTCGAGTGCCGCGGCGAACCGTTCGACCGTCGTGAAGGCGCCGTCGCTGGTCGCATGCATGTGGGCGAAATCGGGAACGGGGCGTACCCACTCGAACGGACTTGAGATGGCGATCACGTCATCGAGACTGCCTAGGTCCTGCACGCGGCCCATCACCTCGATCCCGAACGGCACGAGGCGGCCCTTGGACTCAAGGCGCTGGCCCAGGTCGGTGAGCTGTTGCACGACTGCATCGATCGCCGCTTCGCGCGTGCGGCCGAGGAGGAAGCCAGGGTGGATCACGACCGGCGCCGCACCGGATGCTTGAGCGAGGCCCGCCGTGTGGTCCAGCATCCCGACCGCCATCTGATGCTTGCGGCCCCCGCGCTCGACATGACCCATGAAGCCGGCGAGCGGCGCGTGGACCGAGAGACGGATCGCGGCTTCGCGAGCGAGCTCGCCCAGACGCCGGGCGAAGTCCCAGTCCATCCAGAAACCGTCGCCGAAATCGATCTCGCACGCGTCAAATCCGCCCCGAACCAGCTGCTCCACTGACGCCTCGGGGCTCTCGCGAGAGGGCAGCCCGCCTGGGCCGACATGAACGGTGGCCACGATGAATAGGAGGAAATTAGCGCTCCGGACGCGAACCGTTCCTAGGCATTTCACCAACGGTTGCCCGTGATTTGGCCGCCGCCTACGACGGCGCTGCCGATGCTCGTCCACCCGAAGGTTGCTTTGAAGGATGAATCTTGTCGCGACGGCACGCGACGAGAGGCCGTCGCCGGTGAACTCGCTCGCGCGTTGCGTTTGACGCTTGTCCGAAGTCGATCTCGAGCCCAAAAGGTCGTGGCCTGCCTGCCCACGTGCACCTAAAGGCGGTGGCCCGGGCGGTCGAGGTGCCGGTGCGACCGCCCGGGTTCAGTGTGCGGCGATCCTAGCGCAGCCGAAAGTGCCTAGTCGTTGCGAATCGGAGTCTCTACGGCCTTCACTATCCGTGGTTCCGCCACAAGATTCCGCTCAGCTCACTGACGGGTCGACGCTCTCATGGAGATCGACCCTGGCTCTCCTGTTGGTGAGCCGAGACAGGGGATCAAGTCCGCCTTGCTGCGCGAATTGTCAGCGCAGGTCCGAAAAACTGTGCTCGGTGAAACCATTGACTGGGACTGCCATCGGGTAGACCTAGTGTCTCCGCTTACGCTCTAATTCTCCCGACGGGATGAAGAGAGGAAAGTGAGCTGCCACAGGTAGTAATCGAGAACCCGGTCTTGAATTCGGCCTATCGCGAACCTTCCAAGCACTTTCGTTTTGCCGATGATGGGATCACCGACGAAGTCGTCGACGCACGGCGTCTCAGTTCGTACTTCATCCCGATACCACCGCCGAAGAAGCGCGGCCCGCAACTTGTCCTGTCAGGCGATTGGACCGCCGAGCGGATCCAGGCGAACGACTACATCAACCGCATCAGGGAGCGTGTTGGTCAGTGGCGCCGCTCCGGCCACCCCGAAGTTACGGCGGCCACCCGTGATCTACTGGCTTATTGGAGCCGGGACGATCGAGAGCCGCGGCAGCGCCTCTTCTTTTGTCAGATCGAGGCGGTTGAGACAGCGATCTACATCGGCGAGGTAGCTGAGCGCTTCGGAGATCAGTGGATTGAAAACTCATTACGCGAAAGAGGCAACGCAGCGAATCCGGGACTGTTCCGAATCGCGTTCAAGATGGCCACCGGATCGGGAAAGACCGTTGTAATGGGAATGCTCGTGGCGTGGCAGGCGCTCAATAAGGTCTCGAATCCGCAGGATTCTCGCTTCAGCGAGGCCTTCCTTGTTGTGACGCCTGGCATCACCGTCCGCGATCGGCTTCAAGTACTAATGCCGAACCACCCGAAAAGTGTCTACAGCGAGCATGATCTGGTTCCCCCTTCAGAGCTTGCGCGTCTTCAACAGGCTCGCATCGTTGTTACCAATTTCCACATGCTGAACCGGCGCGAAAAGCTTGATGCCCCCATGCTGACGAAGAAGGTGCTCGCCGGACGCGAGGGCGCCACCGAGCAATTCCGCGAAACCCCTGGCGAGATGGTGAACCGCGTCGTGAAGTCCCTCGGACCGAGAAGGAACATCCTGGTTATCAACGACGAGGCGCACCACTGCTACCGCGGGAAACCGGAGCTGCCGGAGGAAAGGCTGGCGGCAGAGGAAAAGGCCGAGGCGCGGCGTAACGCGGAGGCGGCTCGCGTGTGGATCTCGGGTCTGGAAGCGCTGAAGACAAAAGTCGGGATCCGCGCGATCTACGACCTTTCGGCTACCCCGTTCTTTTTGCGCGGTTCCGGCTATCCGGAGGGAACCCTTTTTCCATGGGTCGTTTCCGACTTCTCCCTCATCGATGCGATCGAGTCGGGGATTGTGAAAGTACCGCGGGTTCCCGTAAGCGACGACCAGATGGCAACCGGACTCCCGACGTACCGGAACCTCTGGGCACGCATTGGTCGTGACCTTCCGAAGACCGGCCGTTCGCTCGAGAGCGTTGCTGAGCCGAAGCCACTGCCGGCGGAGCTCGAGGGTGCACTTCGCAGCCTCTACGGTCACTACGAGAAGGTTGTAAGAGTGTGGCGTAACCGTGGGAGCGGAACGCCTCCCGTGTTCATTGTTGTGTGCGCGAACACTGCGGTGTCCAAGATTCTTTTCGATTGGATCGCCGGACGTGAGCGGGTCCTCCCGAATGGAAACAGAGTTGTAGTGCCGGGCAACCTTCCGTTGTTCAGTAATGAGGACGGCGGTCGGTGGAGCGACCGCCCAAACACAATTCTCATTGACTCCGCGCAGCTAGAGTCCGAACAAGCTATGGATGACGCTTTCAAGCGGATAGCCGCGGCAGAGATCGAAGAGTTCAAGCGAGAGTGGCGGGTCCGCCATGGCGAAGAGGAGATAACCGATCAGGACCTGCTTCGTGAGGTGCTTAACACCGTAGGGAAGCCTGGGCGGCTCGGAGAGCAAATCCGTTGCGTAGTCTCGGTCTCAATGCTCACTGAAGGATGGGATGCGAACACGGTTACGCATGTTCTTGGCGTTCGTGCATTCAGCACACAGCTCCTCTGCGAGCAAGTTATCGGCCGGGCCCTGCGACGGGTTGGCTACGAGACAGACAGCGGTGATCTGTTTGCGCCTCAGTACGCGGATATCTATGGCGTGCCTTTCAGCTTCATTCCCACCGCAGGCGGCACGACCGAACCCGGATTGGTCAAGGAGCCACATCGGGTCCGGTCGCTCGCGGAGAGGAGCGCGTTAGAGATCACTTTCCCTCGCGTTGTCGGTTATCGCTATGACCTCCCGGCGGAGCGGCTTAGTGCCGACTTCGGCGAAGAGTCACGCGTAGCACTTTCAACCAGCGAAGTGCCGACCTTGGTTGAAGTGGATCCGATAGCCGGCGAGCGCGTGGTTCATGACCTGAACGACCTCAAGAGCCGACGGCTTCAAGAGGTCGCATACCGCATCGCTAATCTCACGCTCGATCGACACTTCCGCGACGACGAGGGAAGCCCGCGGCCCTGGCTGTTTCCACAATTGCTCGCAATCACTTGGCGTTGGCTCAACGAATGCGTGTACTGCAAAGACGGCGCATTCAAGCAGATGCTCGTCCTCGCCGAGCTCGCGAACGACGCCGCCGAACGGATCCAGCGAGCGATCGTGCGCGCTACCGAAGGTAGAGGCCGAATCCTCCCGGTCCTCCGCTCTTACGATCCGATCGGTTCCACCGGAACTGTCGACTTCACGACGACCAGAGACGTGTACGCGGCCGACCCGACGAAGTCCCACCTGAACTACGTCGTCCTCGACAGCGCCTGGGAAGCGAAGCTCGCCCAAACCCTTGAAGGAATGCCCGAGGTCGTCGCGTACGTGAAGAATCAGGGATTAGGCTTCCAGATTCCCTATTCGTTCGGTGGCAGCAGCTCGAACTACCTACCAGACTTCATCGTACGCATACGCGACGCTGGCGGCGACGTGCTCAACGTCATCCTCGAGGTCACGGGCGAGCGCAAGAAGGCAAAAGCATCGAAAGTTGCTACCGCGACAGACCTTTGGATTCCCGGGGTAAATGCTCATGGCGGGTTTGGGCGATGGGCATTTATCGAAGTTGCTGATCCTTGGGATGCGGCTCATCTGATCAGAGGGATCGTTCTCTCCGCTGAATTGGCGGAGGTTTAGATGGCCACAGGTCCTGTACGCAAGTCAGCGCCGAGGTTACGAGCATCCAGACCCAAGGTGCCAACGCCGGTGGAGGCGACGAAGCACTTGACCGCACGACGGAAGAACATCCCGACAACAGAGCTCGAGGCGTTCGTGGTCGAAGCCGAGAAGAAGCCGCCGACGGCACTATACCCGCGCAATCCGTCGCTCGATCCACAACTGGTGTGGAACGGCAAAGACACGCAGGACCGTCAAGATCTCCAAGTCCCGGTCGTTCCGATTTACATCCAAGAGAAGATTGCTCCGCGCGCGATTGTTGAGGAATTGCGGGCTAACGCACGCAGTAGAACGTCACAGGTCGACCTCTTCGGCGACTTCAATGGCCTGGAATTCGAACAACTCATTGAGTTTTACGAGCACAGTCAGCGCTGGTCCAACCGCATGATCCTAGGTGACTCCCTCCTTGCAATGACCTCGCTTTCGGAGAAGGAGGGCCTCCGCGGACTGGTTCAAATGATCTATGTGGATCCGCCCTACGGCATTAAGTTCGGATCCAACTGGCAGGTCTCTACGAGAAAACACGAGGTCAAGGACAGGCCGGAGGACGTGACCCGCCAGCCCGAGCAGGTTCGCGCTTTCCGCGACACATGGCAGCTAGGTATTCACTCATACCTAAGTTATTTGCGAGACCGTTTCATGGCCGCGCGAGAGCTCCTTGCCGACAGTGGTTCGATTTTCGTTCAGATTGGGGATGAGAACAGTCACCTCGTCCGCGCTCTGCTTGACGAGGTCTTCGGCAGCAGTAACTTCGTGGCGTTCATCGCTTTCAAAAAGAAGAAGATGCCCCTTGGCGAAGCGCACCTCTTCACGACATCCGATTATCTCCTTTGGTATGCCCGTGACATTCCTCGCTTGAAGTTTCGGCGTCTGTTCCTGCCTCGCGACAAGGGCACTGATGGTGACTTCAACCTTCTGGAATTGGAAGACGGGAGCGTAATCTCGGTTGCGAGCCTCGAAGACCATGCCGACCGCCCAGCAGGTGCGCGTCTCTTGCAGTCGATGGATCTCAGATCGGCGGGCCGCACAGAGAGCTGCGTTTTCAATTTCACATTTGCAGGAAAGGACTACTTTCCATCTGAGGGCAAGAGTTGGAAGACGAACCTCGAAGGCATGAACAATCTCCGAGCAGCGGGACGACTACTAGCTCTGGGTGAGAGCCTCAGGTACAAGCTCTATTGGGATGACTACCCCGTCCAAGAGCTCAGCCACATGTGGATGGATACGCAGGGCGCCACTGACAAGGAGTACGTAGTCCAAACGTCAACGAAGGTAGTCGAGCGATGCATGTTGCTTTGCACGGATCCAGGCGACCTGATTCTTGATCCCACGTGTGGCAGCGGAACGACCGCGTACGTCGCTGAACAGTGGGGACGACGATGGATCACCATCGATACGAGTCGAGTCGCCCTCGCCCTCGCCCGAACCCGGCTGATGTCGGCGCGTTTTCCGTACTACATTCTCAAGGACTCTGCAGCGGGCATCGTCAAAGATGCCGAAATCTCGGGTTCGCTGCCGGTCGTACCGATGGCCCCAAGCACCGGTGATGTTCGCCATGGATTCGTTTGCGAACGAGTCCCCCATGTAACTCTCGGTTCGATCGCCAACAACACCGAGATTCGGGAGGGAATGTCCCGCACCGAAATCGAGGCTGTAATCAAACGGACGGCCGAGTCGGAGAGACTCTACGACCGACCAGCCGTTGACCCGAGAGTCGTGCGGGTTACGGGCCCTTTCACAGTTGAGGGACTGTCGCCGCATCGGGTTCTTTCCGAAAGCGCGACGCCGACTTCGGACGCGAGCGCGTTCGTCAGTCTGATTCTTGAGAACCTCAGGACATCCGGTGTGCAGAACACTGTCAAAGGAGAGCGGCTGATCTTCGATCGCCTCGAACCCTGGCCTGGGGGCCTGCGGGTTCAGGCTGCCGGTGAGTACAGGGAAGACGGAAAGTCGCGACCCGTCGCTGTCGCGATCGGTCCCGAGTTCGGAACGGTGGGGGTTGAGTTTGTGCGAGAAGCCGCCAAAGAAGCGATTCGCTTTGCCGACTTGCTTGTGGTTTGCGGTTTCGCATTCGAAGCGAATGCGATGGAAACCCAACGACTCGGCGCTCTTACCATCCTCCGCGCCCGGATGAACCCTGATCTCGCGATGAGCGACGAGCTGCTGAAAAGGACGGGTAGCGGCAATCTCTTCACAGTCTTCGGTGAACCTGACGTCGCAATCAAACCCGCCGGCCAAGACCTCTTCACGATCGAGATTCGTGGGGTCGACGTATACGACCCGACGACCGGCGTAGTACGTAATCACACGACCGATGACATCGCTACTTGGTTTGTGGATACGAACTACAACGGAGAGAGCTTCTTTGTGCGTCATGCCTACTTTCTGGGTGCGGATGACCCATACGAAAAACTCAGGCGCGTGCTCGGCTCGGAGATCGACCGCTCGGCCTGGGACTCCCTTTACAGCACAACGAGTCGTCCCTTTGCGCGTCCAACTACCGGCAAGGTCGCGGTCAAGGTAATCAACCACTATGGCGACGAGGTCATGAAGGTGTACGACTGCTAGGATCTCAAGTCGGCTATCCGAGTGGGGGAAAGTTTTGGCACTCAGGGGTGACATTTGGTATCTCGGCCGGTGCCTCACCGAAGAACGCCGTCGCGGTCCAATAGCCCGCCTGGCCAGTCGAGCGCTAGATCTTGGTCTGCGACGGACCGACCGGACTCGCGGGCACATGATGCAAGCGTTCGGTGCGGCCCAGTCCTTCCTCGCGAAGTATCCGATCCACGCGGCGACGATTCGCCGTGCGGCGCGAACCCGGCCCTACGCCTTGACCGGCCGACTATTGGACGACTGGCTTGACTTCGTCGACAGCAAGACCGGGCAAAACGGCCGGAAGTCGTTTGGCTACAACTGGAACACCTTACGTGGATATCTGACACCCCGCTACGGCGGAGACAGGCGGCGCGGTGGTGGCGGGGACAATGAATTCGAAATTGCCCTTCGTCTTGTGGCGGAATTCGCCTAGGGAGACCCGCCGGCGACGAAAGTCGCCTAATCCCCGGTGGGTCACATGTTCTCGAGAGGTCCCCACGCTGGAATGACCTCCGAAAAAGATCGCCCCGGTTCTGAATTGCTGAGCTGACTTCGGGCCCTCAGGGTATTAGTAGACTCGCGAAGTAAGGAAGAAGCAGCTCCTGGGCCCTGCGCGAGTCTTGATCGTCGTCGACCAACCACTCGCGAATCTCGTCGCTCTGACTCTCGCTCACGGCAAGTACGTCACGCATGTTGCCTCCGACGCGAGGAGCGCCAGTGCCGAGCTCGAGACGTGGCGGCCGCACCTTCTCATCGTGGATCTCGACGCGGACGACACCAACGCGCCCGGCCTCATTGGCCAACGAGTGGTGAGCCGACGGGTTCCAACGATCGTGTTGAGCGTGCGAGGCGATCTCAAGGCAAAGCTCGCCGCCTTCGATCGAGGCGCGGACGACATCATCACGGTGCCGTTCGTGCCCGAGGAAATGGTGGCACGGACGCTGGCCCTGATGCGGCGAAGCTACGGCGACGATGTCGCTTTCATCCCTGTCATCAAAGTTGCCGGGTTGGAGGTCGACCTCCTGAATCAACGCGTGAAGGTCGGTAGATCCCATCCGGAACTGACCGCCATGGAGCACGCGCTCCTCTATCTGCTCGCGTCCAATCCGGGCCAGACGCTCGGGCGCGAGGAGATCCTCGACGCGCTCTGGGGTGCGGACTACGTCGCGGGGAGCAATGTGGTGGATAGCCATGTGCGGAGCCTACGATTGAAGCTAAGAGATCACTCGCGGAGCCCGCGTTTCATCGGGACCGTTCCGGGCAAGGGGTACCGCTTTCTCGCGGGCCCATGAGTCCGCGTTCTTACGGAGCTTGCGACGCGTTGGCGCATGACCTGCCGGAAGGTGCGGGAGTGTCGGCCTATTAGCGTCTCAGCTCGATTCGGCGGCACTACTCGCCGAACCCGGCATGGAGTACTTCTCAAAGAAGATAGCGAGCAGGATGATAGGCACACGGCATTCAGCCGGACCGGTTTAGAACGTTCGACTCATCCGGGGTCCATGCTCGAACGCATTACACACACCGACACGAAATGCTCCGTTGTCGTCGCACAGCGCCGTCAGATCGCTCAGATCGTGGCGCGGGAGAGCGCCGAGACCCTCGTTGGCCGCGCGGCGGGCTTTCGCATGGAGGTCGTGCGCCGGCTCATCGCGCCGGTCGCGGATCATGTTGCCGGGCGCTTCGTCACGTACGACGGCGCGCTCGGCGAGGCCGGAATGCGCCACGGCTCGTCGTGGATCGTCGACGACGCGACCGGCGGACTCACCGTCGAAGGGCGCGATCGTGTCCCAACGCGAGGGCCGCTTCTGGTCGTGGCAAACCACCCGGGCCTCTCGGATGCGGTGGCCCTCCTTGCGGCGCTCGGGCGCGAAGATGCCTGGATCGTCACTGCGAACTATCCGTTCCTCCGCGCGATGCGTCTCGCGAGTCGGCGGTTTCTGTTCGTATCGGACGATCGTGCTGACCGCCTGTCCGCCTTCCGCAGCATCGTTTCGCGCCTTCGCTCAGGCGAGACGGTGCTCGTCTTTCCTGCCGGCGGCCTCGAGCTCGATCCCGCATTCTCACGCGACGCTGCGCTCGCGTCTCTCGCTACGTGGTCACGCAGCATCGAGGTCCTCGCGCGACTCGCCGAAGGCACCCTCGTTGTTCCCACGGCCATCAGCGGTGTGGTGTCGCGGTCCGCGTTCGATCATCCACTCGCCAAGCGCCGCGGCACGCCGAAGGAGCGTCAGCGGATGGCGACGCTGCTGCAGCTCGCGCTCCCGGCGTATCGGGCGAATCGCGTTAGCATTCGGTTCGGTCCTCCGGTCGTTCCCCGTGTGGGGTTCGACGTCCACGCGGCAATCCTCGAGGAGATGCAGGCGCTCATCGGACTGGTATGAGGATCGTCCTAGCGACCGCGCTCGCCCTGATGATCGCGATACCGGTGGATCTTGCGATCGAAGCGTTCGCGGGGCAGGCGTTTGCGGTGTCGCCGCAGTTCGAACCGTTCCAGGGAACGGTCGCGCCGTATACCGCCGGCGGGCTGGTCCTTGCGGGTGCCACATTCGCGGTCGTGCAGCGGTTCTTCCGCGACGCCGTCGGGGTGTACCTGCGCCTCGCGGTCGTCGTGCTCGTGCTCTCGTGGATTCCCGACATAGCGCTGCTCTTCATCAACGAGCCGGGAGCGACCGTACCCGCGGTGGCCTCACTGATGGTCATGCACGCCGCGCCGCGGCGATGGTGGTGACGCTGCTCGTGCGGATCGCCGCGCCCTCGAGATCGTGAGCTCTACCGCTTCGGCCGCCGCGTCGAGGCCAGCGGGCTCCGGCTTCTCGATCTTCACGCGGACCTCGGTGACGTGTTCGAATCGCTCGAGGAGGGCGCGCGCGACATCGGACGTCATTCGTTCCAGAAGCACCCGTGGGGGGCCCGCGACCTCCTTACGCACGCAGGAGGCGACCTCGGAGATGTCGAGAGCGGCCGCGAGGTCGTCTTTTGCGACCGCATCGGCGATATCGACGGAGAGCCCGACGTCGACCAGGTAGTCGTGCGCTTGCTGCTGATCTGCGGGCGTAATCCCCTGTCGGCCGCGACACCGGAGGCCTCGGATCTCGATGCGACCGGGAAGGGCTGGCATACAAGTCGCACCGTATCTGTTGGATAGATAGCGTGCTTATCGACTCTCCCACTGAAATATCCCGCGCCGACGCCTCATTGCCGACGCGCTGGGGCGACTTCCGCATCAGCATCTTCCGCTTCGACGGCACCGAGGTCGTCGCGCTCGCGCGTGGCGAGCTCAACAACGCAGAGCCCATCCTCGTCCGGCTCCACTCCGAATGCCTCACCGGGGACGTGCTCGGCTCGCTCCGCTGCGACTGCGGCGATCAGCTGCGCGCGTCCCTCGCCATGATCGGCGCCGCCGACCGCGGGGTCCTCCTCTATCTTGACCACGAGGGGCGGGGGATCGGGCTCTTCGACAAGGTCCGCGCGTACGGCCTCCAAGACGGCGGCCTCGACACGGTCGACGCCAACGTCGAGCTGGGTCTGCCGATCGACGCCCGCGATTACTCGGCCGCGGCGTCGGTCCTTCAGGAGCTCGGGATCCGCTCGGTGCGCCTCATGACGAACAACCCGGCGAAGATCCTCGGGCTCGAGATGCACGGTGTCGACGTGGTCGAGCGGGTTCCGGTCGAGACGATTCCCAACGAGATCAACGCTCCGTACCTGCGCGCGAAGGCGTTGCGCATGGGCCACCTGCTCGACGACCTGCCGGATCCGCGCCGCATCGAGGAGACGACGATGCCGGTCGGCCGTCCGCTGGTGACGGTGCACTACGCACAGACGATCGACGGGCGCATCGCATCGCGCACCGGCGATTCGCGGTATGTGAGCGGCGATGGATCGCTCCGCCTCGCGCACGAGCTTCGCGCCGCCCACGACGCCGTCCTCGTCGGCATCGGGACCGTCCTCGCCGATGATCCGCAGCTCACGGTCCGTCTCGCTCCGGGCGCGTCGCCCGTGCGCGTCATCGTCGATAGCCAGCTGCGTATCCCTCTCGACGCGAACGTTCTGACGACGAAAGGCACGCGCACCATCGTCGCAACGACCTCGCTCGCGCCCGAGGAGCGTGCCGCGGCGATCCGCGCGTGCGGGGCCGAGGTGCTCCGCGTGAAGGCCGACGCCGACGGTCACGTCGATCTGAAAGAGCTTCTAGCCCGCCTGCGCGAC
>Ga0137379_10004755_pt1 | contig 12797 bp, 8 predicted proteins | sample SagtaG_18_FD_104812 | JGI IMG/M metagenome (GOLD analysis project Ga0137379, IMG submission 104812) | Vadose zone soil microbial communities from Sagehorn Ranch, Mendocino, California, USA - Sage2_L_80_16 metaG | ecosystem: Environmental > Terrestrial > Soil > Vadose zone | place: USA...
AGCAGCGCGGCGTACTGGTCACGGGCCGCGGCCGCATCCCCGGCCCGCCCGGTCCAGCCGGCCAGGTTGCTGCGGGCGGTGAGCATGTCGGGGTGTTCGGCACCCAGGACCCGTTCCAGCACCGGCCATAGCGCGGCGAACTGGTCACGGGCCGCGGCCGCGTCCCCGGCCTGCCCGGTCCAGTAAGCGAGGTCGGCGCGGGCGTTGAGCGTGCGTGGATGCTGGATGCCCAGGACTCGTTCCAGTACCGGCAATAGCGCGGCGAACTGGTCACGGGCCGCGGCCGCGTCCACAGCCTGCCCGGTCCAGCGGGCCAGGCTTTCGCGGGCGGTGAGCGTGTCGGGATGCTCGGCGCCCAGGACCCGTTCGCGTACCGGCAGCAGCGCGGCGAACTGGTCTCGGGCCGCGGCCGCGTCCCCAGCCCGCCCGGTCCAGTGGGCCAGGTGGGCGCGGGCGGTAAGCGTGTCGGGATGCTCGGCACCGGACACCCGTTCCAGTACCGGCAATAGCGCGGCGAACTGGTCACGGGCCGCGGCCGCGTCCCCGGCCTGCCCGGTCCAGGTGGCCAGGTTGTCGCGGGCGGTGAGCGTGCGGGGGTGCTCGGCGCCTAGGCCCGCCACCTGGGCACGGAGGACCTGCTGCTGAAGGGCGCGCGCTGCGGCGTAGTTGCCGATAGCGCCCAGATAGCTGGCGATTTTGCCCATGCCGTCACTGGCGGGGGTAAGTGCTGCCTGGGCATGGGGCAACAGCGCCGCAAAGACAGGCCAGGCCGCCGGGGCCGCTGGGTCGTCGGGGAGTGCGGCTTCGATCACCACCGCGGTGGCCCGCCGCCAGTCGTCCGCCAGATCCGCAGGCAGCTGGGCCAGCGTGATCGCCTGGACCAGGCGGTGCACCGACACCAGGCCATCATGCGGCGCGCTGATCAGCGAATACCGCCGCAACCCGGCCATCGCGTCGTCGCGGGCGACTGCATCCTCAAGCAGCGGCACCAGCAGCGGCGCCACTTCCGCGGCGAACGCCCAGGCGAGAGCGGGCCGGGGTTGCAGCAGCAGGCGCAAGGGGATGTTCTCGGCGCCGCAACATGCGGCGAAACGCAGCAGCGCGGCCGTCGGGCTGGCTCGGTCCAGCTCGGCGAAGGCCAGCGCCCAGGTGGTGGTGACCCGCTTGTCATACCCGGCAGGCTCCCCCCGGGCCAGTAGCTCCGCCCGCCGCTCTCGGAACAGGCTCAGGTACTCAGGGATGCTGCGGCCGACGGCTTGCATGTAGGCGGCGGCCTGTTCCAGTGCCAGCGGCAGCCCGCCTAGGTCTACCGCCAGCTCACCCGCCGCTTCTTCCTCGGTGCTGGCGGCGCCAGTGCGGGTCAGCAGGAACGCTGCTGCCGTGGCCCGGTCCAGGACCGGCACCTCCAGGGCCTGTCCGCCCGGCCAGTGCGGGTACTGACTGGTGATCACGATCCGGCCGCCTCCCGCGGGCGGCAGCATCCCCTGCACCGCCGCCGGGCCGGACACGTTGTCGAAGATCAGCAGCCAGTCCCCCCGGCGCGCCAGCACCGCGTGCACCTGCGCCACCGGATCGCCGGCATCGGGCAAATGCCGGGCACCCAGCTGCGCAGCCAGCTCACTGAACCCGGCCGCCAGCGCCGCGGGTTCCTCGGCCGCGAACTGCCACGTCACCGGGGACCGCGCCAGCTGCCGATGGGCGTACTCCACCGCGACGCTCGTCTTGCCCGCACCGCCCAGCCCGCACAACGCCACCACCCCCGGCCCCGCCCCGGCCTGTGCTGCATCGACGAACTGCGCATCCAGCTCCGCGAGGAGCCCGTCCCGGCCCGCCAGGATCTCCGGCCGCGGCGCCAGCCGCACCGCTACCGGCGACGGGGCATCATCAGGTGACACCGCGCCGCGGTCAGCCGCCGTGCTGTGGGCCTGCCCCGGACTCCTCCTGCGGTGGACAAGCGGGACAAGCCCGAACACGATCGCCGCCGCGGCGCCCACCACGCCCGCGACCGAGCCCACCACGGTCCAGCCGAACGCGCCCACCCTGTGACGATACGCAAACTGCTAGCCCAGCAAACGCTAAGCTTGTTATTTAGCCTCTGCTGTCCCGTTTGGCTGGGATCGCCATGGTTGTCCGGCGTGTCACTGTGATGACAGGCGGCCACCGCGTCATCATCTTCGGGTTCCTACCACAGAACTTGAAGGCGAGGCGGTGGCCGCGGCGTTCAGTATGGCGTGGCTTGAGGCCGGGGTGGAGACCGGGGCGGGGCGGGGGCCCCCGACCACCGCCCGACCACCCCACCATGGCACTCCGGCTGGGGAGCCTCGCCATCACCTAAAGCGACCTGAGGTGGATAACCCACGCGTTGCCTCTGTACGAGCGGGCGCTGGCCATCGCCCTGGCGGGCCGGGCACCGACCATCCTGACACCGCCATCTTGCTGAGAGACCTCGCAGCCACCTACCGCGCCGTGGCTCGGAGCCGCGGACGCGCTGCCCTCCGACCAGCGGCGCGGCAGATCCGTAGTCGTCCCCATTGACCAGATAACCTTGGCTAGGACGCTGCGCCTTGACGTGCATCTCCTTGGAGACTACAGCGCTTATAGCTGGATAGCCTCTGAGCAGCTTGTCGCTGTCCCGTGGCGAAGGAGGCACGTCAGGGGAGTGTTGATCCAGGGGAAGTCGCAGGCATCGACGATATAGGCGGCCGGTTTGTGTCGGTCCTCCGAATAGAACCGTTCGCCGCCTGACAAGAGCGCGCGGCGGTAGCCATGCCTGGTCACCGCCGGCCAGCCGTGCGTTCTCTGCCGTGAGGCTAATGTGACGGCATGGCGCTATCACCATCACCATCACCCGCCAGGCCGACGGCACCTTTCACGTCCGGACACCCGCGGGCACCAGCCACGAGGTGAGTGTGCCTGCCGGATTTCCCGCCAGCCTCTGCGGTCACGTCGCCCCTGGGGAACTCGCCAGGGCGTCGTTCGAGTTCCTTCTCGAACGCGAGCCCGCCACCTCGATCCTGCGCGAGTTCAGCCTGGACGTCATCAGCCAGTACTTCCCCGGCTACCCAGCCCAGATCCGCGCCCGCCTGGGCAGCGGCGATCCTGACGCAGACCGGTAGACGATCAACGCGCAGCGATGTCCTGACCAGGTACCCCGGCACGGGATCCGGTAGCGGTAGATTGCGCCGTTTGCTGCGGAGCCTTTGACGGTCGAAGGTCTAGACCTATGGAGCAGGGCTGAGTGACTAACTGAGTGACAACCGCCGGGATCACCGGGGAACGCCAGTGCACGCCGGTACACTGTCCGCGCAGGTCAGGCATGCGAAGAGGGCAGGTCCGGAGGGTGCCGCGCTTGCTTCGGGACCAAGAAGTCGCTTGCACTGCCGAATCGGGCCGTAGCTATGTATCAAGGCGGCGCCGCTCCGCCGCCGCGCCCGGGCGCGGCCACGCCGGGCGTGCGGCCTTGGCGGCCGACCCGGCGCGGCGCGCCGGGCCATACACGCAGACCCGCAGATCCGCCGCGTTCAGACGGCACGCTGCGCCAATTCCGCGCGCAGCCGTCTTCCTCGGTCCCGAGCCCGAAGGCTATGCCCAACAATCACGAGTCGCTGGTTTGGGCACTAGGACGACCTGGCGGGACAGAACGCGACTGATCGTCTGGGATGGTTCCCCGATACGCCTCGCCGAGTTGAGACGTACCGCCTTGTCCTGATTTGAGGCCCGCATACCCGCCAGGGATCGGAGCCATCTCGGTGAGGGCCTTCTTTACCGGAACCTTGGCGAAGTACCCGGCGCCGAAAGCGATGCATTGCAGCACATACCAGAACTGCTCGGCGCCGGTCATCTCCGCGAGGCCGACCTCCGAGAGGGCCTTCTTCACAGGAACCTTGGCGAAGTACCCCGCGCCGAAAGCGATGCATTGCAGCACATACCAGAACTGCTCGGCTGCTGTGAGCCGTAGCCTGCCGACAGTCGATGTCATTGGTTATCCCTCCCCATAGCCACGGCTGGCGCCCCGGCACTCCCCAGTAAATGCCCATCTCAGGCGCGCTTAACGCGGGCGTCGTATGGCTGATAACCGAGAGACGGGCCGGTTGATGCCTCCGACGGGGGCGCTCCGGCTTCAGGATGATCAGGGGGACAAGCGAAACCCTGGCCGTATGGGACTGAGGTTGGGGCCTGATCACCCCAACACCATCGACCCCCGCAAGCCAAGCGGGCCGTCCCACAAGCGTGCCAGAATCACCGGAAACCAGGGTCACTGGCGGTCACTCACGAAGAAGCCATTATCCGCCCGACCTTGGCGCACGTCCGGGCGCCGGGCTGCCGCTGGTCGCCGAGGGCACGGGTGAGCGCCTGGCGGAGCCGGTCGCGTTCGTCGCGCAGTTCCCGGATCTGCTGGTGTGCGGCTTCGAGGCGGCGCAGAAGCGAGCTGGCTGAGGCACGCTGGCTGGCCGGGACGGGCGGGGCGGGAGCCTGCCGGGCGGCGTCTCATCTTGTGCCGCCTTTTATTTGATCTTCATTCAGCAGTGCGTGGGACTGACGCCTGTGCGCGGGCCGCTGTCATCCCAGACATATTGTTCCGTCCAGTGATACAGTAGCAAGAAAGAATGAACCTACTTCCCGGTTAGACTTGCTGTCCCGTTGCCAACATGTTACCGATGGATTACCTAACGCCCAGACGTCGTAACCTGCGGCACCCGGAACTGGCCGCCACCGGCGAGGGATACCGCGAACGGAACCTGAGCACCGTCAGCGATGGCCCGCGCCTCTTCCGCTTGGGTCCGGTCGTCGTCGGTCGTGCACCGCGTGCGCGCGGCGCGGTACCTCCTAGGGAGGTGATGGCCTGGCACTTCTCGACCTGTTCGAGAAGCCTGACAAGGGGCAAACGATGCTTCGTCACGATAGGTTATCTGGGAAAGGGCATGAGCCATGGCACTGCCAGTAGGTGATTGGGCCGTCGACGCAAACGGATTTCGTGGAAAGATGACCATCAGGGGTATCGATGCTGCGGGGAATCTTGATGCCGGCCTCCTCCGCCCCACATTCCATCCGCTCACTCGTGGGCCGCTAGACCCGGGGAGCCCGGCAGGATCCCACTAAATCCTGCATAATAACGGAAGAAGGCGGGAGTGATCCGGATGCCGGAGCTCAATCTTACTGGTATTTGGCACGCCGACGACAACGCGCTCTACTATATTCGCCACATGCCAGACAATACTGTGTGGTGGGCGGGGATGCACGCTCCTTGGCTTTTCCACTCGGGCGTGCAGTTCACCAATATATTCCGCGGCGTCGTGGATCCTGGCACTATGAGGATCCGCGGAGTGTGGGCAGACGTGCCCCGCGGCCGGAATCTACAGGGCGGCAACCTCAACCTCGACATCGTCAAGCTTGACGATGCGTCGGCGTCCCAGGTTTCCGCTCGAACGGCGTCTATCCCCCCGAATGGAGACGGAGATAGGGATGGAGATCGGCATCCCGTCTTTCAGCTCAAAAAGCGAGTAGCAGAGACCACCGGTGGGTTCGGCGGATCGGTCTGGACGCGGAGTCTGGTTGACTGGATGCCCCTGCCTCTGGACTATCGCTTTGCAAATACCCTCCACGGCGCTGATGAGTCGCTTGCTCATCACCTGACGCCATATAGGGATTTCACCGTCGTCTTCGCCGATCTTGAGGTCGCTGAGCTGGGCTGGGAGCCGATTGCCTGGGGTGTCGACTACTGCACCTGGATCAGCGGCAAGGGGGACGAAGAAGACGTCGACGGAGACCTCAGCCTGTCGGTACGCGTGGACAGGGCAGACCTGGATGAACAGCCCGGCTTCTGGGAGGCCGGGTGGGTTCGGCCACCCGGGCCCATTCGAGCGCGGCTCGACGTCCTGGCAGCCGACGGGCGTCCTAACAACCGCCTGCATCCCGAGCTCATGCCCTTTGGGCGCGACAACGACAAGGACCACTGCCGTGATGCGCCATCAGTGCTGATGCCGGGCTGGGCCGAGACGGGGGGGAACAGCGTGCTGGTGAACGGACAGCCTTTGGACGCGCAGGTACTCAAAGAGTTCGGCGGGCAGGTCGATATCGCGTTCCGGTCGCCCGACCCCTCCCAGTTTGTATACTTGCCACTTCGTCCGCCGCTTCGGCTCCGGATGACTGGCTGCATCGCACTCGATGAGCATGCCGACCCCGGCAGTAATGACCCCGAAGAGCTCCTGGCTCACCCTGCGGAGATTCATCCCGTCTATGCGCTTGACGTCGTGCAAGACTTCTCGCAGCCACGACCGCCGGCAAACCTTACAGGTGTCTGGCACTGTGACGACGTTGGGACCTATTATCTGCGGCAAATTGACGAGAATACCCTCTGGTGGCTCGGTCTCAGCCGAGACCAAGGGCGGAGCTTCGCCAACGTCTTCCAGGGAACGATCACCGCCGACGCAATCGCTGGTGCATGGGCAGATGTCCCGCTAGGAGCGGTCGGGGGGCGAGGAAGCGGTGAGTTGCAACTGGTGGCAGGGGCAGCTAGACCGTTGGCATTTGCGACCCGCCTGACAGCGAGGCAGCAGACGGGGGGGTTCGGAGGATCGATGTGGCAGAAGCTTTATGACCGGCGCCTTTAACTGATCAGCAGTGTGACGAAGACATTGTCATGTTCCGGTTAGCGGTTAGGAGCCAGTGCTCGGCAAGCCCTCGATGAGGCCGAGCCTCGTTTTAGTGGTTGACGTAGGCTCGAAGCTTGGTCCTGGCTCCTTGTTCTGGTGTAGATGAACACAGGTGTGTGAGGCATGAGTGAGGACAGGCCCGGCCAGGCCGAACCGGAAATCCTAAGGCAGCACTACGCGGACGTCTGCAAGAGTCATGACGCAATCACTGACCTTCGAACCAAGCTTCTCGGACTTCTTCCGCTGGCCGCTGGAACGGGTGTCTTCTTGGTGCTCAAGGAAAAGGACAAGACGCTCGCGCCTCACCTGGGCGCCATAGGGCTCTTTGGGTTCGCTGCGACCCTCGGACTCTTCTTCTACGAGCTTCGGGGAATGAAAGAATGCCTGCAGCTGCGAGACTGCGGCGAAGAACTGGAAAGGGCCCTGGGTCTCAGAGAAGATCTGAAGATAGGTCGGTTCCAGACCACACGTCCCGGAATCATTGGTCCTCAAGTAGCTGGGTGGATGATCTATCCGGCTGTCCTCGGCGCGTGGCTCTACGTTTCAGCCGTTGGATTCTCGTGGCCGCAGTGGGTTGGTCTGTTGCTACTGGCCCTCTACTTGGCCGTCGTGGCCTGGGGGTTCCACCTGGCGAGGAAGCGCTCTCGCCTCCATAATGAGACCATGGAAGGGAAGGCCCACGCCGACGTCCAACCCGGTCGGCCCGAACTGGTCGCATCGCTCGAACAGTCGATCGAATTCCTGTCCCAGGACGAGCATCTCCAGTCGAGGCGGCAACAGCTAGACGCCGCGATCAAGAGCCACAACCCAGAGGAAGTATCGCGGATTGCCGGAGAGTTGCGCAAACAGCTCGAATTGATCAGTCAGCTCACAGGTACCCTGGAGAAAATCCATCCGCATACCATCTCACGACAACAATTCGAGGACTTGAAGGACAAGTCACCGACGGAACTCACCGAAGACGCTCTCATCTTGGGCAAGATGAGAGAAAGACGGATGATCCTTCAGGCGAAGGACGCAGAAACCAATCGCAGGCTCGCCTGGGCAGCCTGGGCTGCGGCCATCGCTGCGACGTTGGCGGCCTTGATCGCGCTGATCGTGCCGTTCATCCATAAGTAACTCGGAGTCTAACTATCCTGCCAGATCAGTGGTGCTGCCTAATAAAGACGGTGCGGTCGCGCCGGGCGAGCCTCGCCAGGGCCCATCGCAGCGAGCGGCATGCGGTGCCGCGCAGCGGCGCGGCTTAACCGCTGGCCTGCGCTGGAGTCGCAGATCACATGTGTGTTGTTCCCTGTTGACTTGTCAAGTAGCTAGCGTCACGCTGCGCGCTTCATGCCCAATGCGTGCCCATAAGCTGCTGCACTTTGCCATTTGCGCAGGTTACGGCGTTATCGCCGGGGTCTGTAAAACCGTCGACCGATCGCGGGGGCGCTGCCCCCGCACCCCGGCCCTCCCTCAGAGATGGGGGATCAGTGCGGTCATCTTCTCGCTCGGCCAGGCATAGCCCTATCCCTGAACCTCCGGGGCCGCAAGGGCTCGCATCGCTCGGCCCTCCGGGCATACCCTTGCGGTCCCGGAGAACCCGGGGTAGCCAAGAAGGTGCCCGACCGAGGAGATGACCTCACGCCACACCGTGGCGTCGTGACGCCCTAGGGACCCGACTTGTGCACGGATTTGTGCACGAGACGCGGCGGGACAGACTGAGATGGGGGAGACGCAGAAGGCCCGAGGCGACTTTGCTGAGCAAGCCTGCCAAGGTCAGCACGGTGACTGGAGACTGCCCGAGACAGCGGAGACGGGCGTCGTCCACGGCTCATAAACCCAGCGACGACCGGCCGCGCTGCATCCGCACCAGAACGAGAAGGGCGAGCATGGCCATCAGCGGTCAGCCAGAGCAGAATTACGTCGGAAGGCGTGCCCAAAAGGCAGAAAGGGAGCACCGTACAGCAGGAAAGTACAGCAACCCGGCCGGACAGCGGGGGACAGGCGGGCATCTCCAGGGACGAACACGCAGCTGTGATCTGGGTAAACCCGAGTGATCTGCATCACTGTCCGCTAGTTCACACCGTGGAGGTCACCGGCTGGATCTCGGTATCGCCACCCAAGCTCATATCTCAGGGATGATCCAGGCCGAGCGCTGCCCGCCTGTAGCTGCCCGCTTGTGGCAGCTACCTGGCGCTATCCATCCCTCAGCGGTTCAGCGAGCAGATAAAACCCCGCGTCAAGCCCTATGCCGTATGTGGCCGGATGCATCGGCCTGTTCTTCTGGGCATGAAATCAGGGTCAGGCGGGGGGCCTAGATCCGGTCGCCTGGGCTGAGGCGCGCGTGGGCATCGTGGGCGCGGGCGATGCCGCGGGCTTCGGTGTACTCGCGGACCATGTCGTAGGTCTTCCAGCCGGTGATGTGCATGAGGTCGTCGGTGGATCCGCCGGATGCGAGCCACATGTCCGCGAAGGATCGCCGGAACCGGTGCGGGTGGACATTCTGGATGCCGGCTTGCTCCCCTCGCCGCCCGACCATGTCGCGGATGCCCGAGTCGGTCATGTGCGCGGTGTTGTGGCCCTGGACGCCGAGCCACAGCCACGGGGACGAGGCCTGGCCGTGGCGGGCGCGAACGCGGATGTAGCGGTCCAGCGCGGCGGCGGCCTTCTTGCCGATCGGCACCCAGGTCTCGTCGCCGCCCTTGAGGCGGATGCGCAGCCGGCGCTGGGTCAGGAACACGTCGTTGCGCGTCTCGTCGTCCAGGTCGAAGCGCAGGCCGGCGAGACCGGACACCCGGAGCCCGGTGTCGATGAGGATGCGCAGGATCGCGGTATCGCGACGGTCCGCGAACGAGGAGCCCTGGCAGGTCCTGAGGAGCCGCGAGAGTTCCCCGTCGGTGAAGTAGGCCTTCGCCTTCTTGGTGACCTTCGGCCCCTCGACCCGGTCCATGGGGTTCGGGGCAGATCGCTCCTCCTCACGGGCGAGCCAGCCGAAGAAAACACGGAGGTTGCGGAAGTGGACGGCGGCGGACACGGCTGACGTCCGCTTCTCCTCGGCAAGCAGGAACGCGCGAAGGTGCCCGGCCTCGACGCCCTCAACGTCGGCGGGCAGGCCCTGAGCGGTGAGGAATGCGTTCAGCGCCCTGACGGAGTCGAGGTAGGAGCGGATGGTCCGGTCGCTCTTGGCCGCGGCTTCGAGGGCAAGCTGCCATGAGGTCACGAAGGCGGTCAGGGGCGGGCCGGCGGCTGCCGGGGTCCTGGCCCGGCGTCCCCGGCTGCGCCGTGCCTCTCCCATGCTGGTGACGGACATGGCTTCCTCCCGCCGGCCGGTGTGACGTGCGCCCGTCATGCCCTACCCTTGAGGGGTGCGGCGGTCATCTGTCGGCGGCGAATCAGAAGCTCTATCACCGCTGTGCATATGTGGTATCGTAGCAGCTGCCTGCAAAACCGCAGGCAGGACAACTCAAGACCCGCGCTCGTAGCTCAACGGATAGAGCATCTGACTACGGATCAGAAGGTTGGGGGTTCGAATCCCTTCGAGCGCGCCAATGTATCCGCAGGTCAAGGCCTTATTGCCAGGGATCCTCAAGAGCCTGGCTCTTCGTCCTAGGGCCTGCCGTCTCACAATTTCTCACAGTCCTAAGCGATCTTGTGGATCTTGGCGAGTGCGGCCTGGCCCCGTTGCAGGTCGTCATCGCTCGCGTGGACGTAGGTCTTCTGGGTGAACGCCGAGTCGTAGTGACCGGCCCACTTGCTGATGATGGAGATCGGCACGCCCGCGTGCTCCATGAGCGTCAGGGTCGTGTGGCGCGAGTCGTGCAGGGTGATCCGCCGCAGCCCGGCCCGCCTAAGCAGACGGCCGAACTCGTCGGAATACCACTCCGGATGAACTGGAGTGCCAGCCTCGTCGGTGATCACGTACTCGCCCCCCTGGTACCACTCCAGCTCAGCGAGTCCTGACCGATAGGCCGTGCCCGCGATCGTGCCCTCTTCCAGCTGGCGTTTGCGCAGTGCGGTCAGCGCGGCCACCAGCTCGCCGTCGAGCGGCAGCGTCCGCTTGCCGTTACGGGACTTCGGCTCCTCGATGCGGACCCGGTACTCGACTAGGACCCGGGCCTGATTGACGGTGAGCATTCCGGCTCGCAGATCGATATCCGACCAGCGCAGGCCGAGCACTTCACCGCGGCGCAGGCCATAGAGCGACAGGCGCCATGCGACGTGGAGCCGGTCAGATGACGCCTTGGCCAGGAACTTCCTGACCTCCGCTTTGCTCCAGGTCTCGCGCTCCCGCGGGGTGTGCTCGGGCGGCTTGACAAGTCGTGCCACGTTGCGGACGAGCTTGCCTTCCAGGACAGCCGCCTCCAGTGCGGCGCTGAACCGACCCAGCGTCAGCCGTGCCGAACGACCGGATAGCCCCGTTCCGGGCTTGCCGCCGCGCCTACGGCCTGCCGTCAGTATCCAGTCGACAAGGTCCTCGACTTCGGACTTCGTGATGGACTGGAGCGGACGTGTCCCCAGTCGCTCACGGACCGGCCGCAGCGCGTCTTCGTAGTTCCGCTTGGTGGAGGCGCGCAGCCCGCGAGTCGTGCCCTGGAGATAGCCATCTAGGTAGGAGTTCACCGTCTCCTTGGACGACTTGACGTATGTCCCCAGATTGGTCTCATGCCGGATGCGCGACAGTTCCTCGCGGGCCTCGCGCCGGGTGTCAAAGGTACGCGTGAGTTGCTTCCGCTTGCCGCGCTCATCACGTCCTATGTCGACCACGAGACGGTATCTGACCGAGCCGTCTTTCAGCGTGATCTTGTTAATCGGCTCCTTCATCGGGGTTCTCCTTTCTCGGGGTTTGTCCTTAGGCAGCTGGATGCTTCGGCGATAGCTCACTGAGGTCGATTCCGAGGACGCGAAGCAACTCGGCAGTAGGGACGCGGTAGGAGCTACCGACATGCAGCACACGGCACGGGAACTCGCCACGCCGAGCGAGTTCGTAGCCGGTGGAGCGGCTGAGGCCGAGCGCTCGCGCCGCGGTGTTCACATCGACCATCAGGGGCAGTGCCAGCAGTTCGACCAGCGTCATCCCCTTGCTCCTCTGCCTTCTTGACTGTGGCCCATGGGGTCGAGATGCAGCATCAGCACCGGAGGCCCCAACGATCTTCGGGTTCTCTGTCGTCATGCCGCGCTGCCAGTTGCCGGAAGATCGGCCTCGGCTGCTCTGCGCCGGGCCAGGTCCAGGGCGGTCTGCCATTGGATGCGGTCGGCGACGACATGCAGCAGCCGTTGCCCGTTGGGCATGTGGTCCGGGTCGCCGGGCTTGACCGGTTCCCAGCTGTACCGGGCCGGATCGGTTGCCGGAAGCCCGAGCGCGCTGGTCAGCCAGGTCCGGCGGTCGGCGCGATGGTCGGCCAGGGTCTTGCCGGACCATTTGCGGGAGACCAGGACGCGGCGCCCGGCGTAGCCGAGGTATTCGCGGCGGTGGGCTTTGCCCTTGCAGGCCCCGGGCCGCAGGCCCGGCCGGGCGTTGCGCGGCTGGATGCCGAAGCGGAGCCAGTTCGCGCAGGTCGGCGAGCATGGCTCGTATCGCAGCACGTCGGCGAGCCGTCCGGCGTGGTCGGCCTGATTGCCGGTGGTCGCCTGGTGGCAGTCGCCGAGGTGCTTGGTCAGATATTTGGTGAGGTAGCCGATGCACCGGCTGGCATCTTTCGATCCGGCGAGGACGCCCTGGGCGTCGAACCGGGCGCCGAACCGGGCCACGTGCCGCGGCTCGTCCTGGTCGTCGATGGCGTCGAGGGCCTGGTCCCAGTCCGGCAGTACCTCGCCGGTGTCCGGGTCGAGGTAGGTGCCGGTGTGCTCATCCCACGCCGGAAGCCGGTCCCCGTCGTACTTGATGTTCGCGGTGGGCCACCAGACCTGGTGGTAGGTAGCGGCGATGACCTCGCGGAGCTCTTGCCGGGAGATGGTGCCGCGGATGGCGAGGTGGATGTGCGGGGCGAGGCGGCGCTGTGGTTCGATGGCGGCGAAGTACTGCAGGTCATAGCCGGTGAACCGGCGCAGGTTCTGGATGAACCGGTCGAATAGCGCGGCGAAGTGCAGCGCGTCGCGGGCGGCGCGGGTGTAGTCGTAGGTGTCCGGGTCGGCGGGTGCTCCGTCCTCGCCGACCCGGCCGTA
>Ga0137379_10004763_pt1 | contig 12788 bp, 8 predicted proteins | sample SagtaG_18_FD_104812 | JGI IMG/M metagenome (GOLD analysis project Ga0137379, IMG submission 104812) | Vadose zone soil microbial communities from Sagehorn Ranch, Mendocino, California, USA - Sage2_L_80_16 metaG | ecosystem: Environmental > Terrestrial > Soil > Vadose zone | place: USA...
ACGATGCGTTGCGGCTGCGGCCGCATCCGTATGAGTTTTTCCTCTACTATGACGTGTAGTAGAGGACGCTCGGGGGTAAGCGGAATGACGGCGCGGACGCAAGTCCGCGCCGTCTCGCTCTCTTGCTTTAACACTTTCGGAAGACTTTCCGGTTGCTGCCAGGGAGGAACCAGATTATTTTCCCGCCGTGAGCACCGTAACCGAGATCAAGCAAGCGGTGAGCAAGCTGCCGGCGCGCAAGAAACTAGCGCTCGCCCGCTGGTTCCAAAGGCAGGTGGCCGACCGATTCACCGACCAGGAAATGATGGCAATCGCAGCCGAGGGCGCACGGGCTTTGGACCGGCGGGAAGAAGCCCATGCTAAACGTAAGGCGCGGTGAGGTCTGGCAGATTGATTTTGGGATGGCCGCCAAGGTCAGACCGGCGCTCGTGCTGGGCTGCGATATCGCTGACGAGGATCGGGTGCTGGTCGCGGTTGTGTACCACACGACCGCGCTCCGTGGCTCGCGTTATGAAGCGCCGATGGCGGTTGCCGGTGTAGGCCGCGGAGGATTCGACGCACAGAGCATCTACACCGTGCCCGCCGTAAAGCTTGTTCGTCGTCGTGGGCTTCTCGATCCGACACAGCTCCGACAGGTTGAGGGAAAGGTAAAGCTCTGGCTGGGTTTGACTTAGCCTTTGAACTTTGCAGCAGCCTGGCCTATAACCAGCGCGTGTCCGGCCCTTTCACAGAACCGATTAACGCCAGCACTCGCTATTGCGCGGTCTTTGGGCACCCGGTCAAGCATTCGGCGTCGCCGGCGATGCAAAACGCTGGCATAGCTGCATTGGGATTGGACTGGCGCTATCTGGCGTTTGAGGTCCACCCGGATGACTTGTGCGCGGCTATTGAGGGCGCAAAGGCGATGAGATTCATCGGTATCAACCTCACCGTGCCGCACAAGTTGCTGGCCATGAGTTTCGTCAACCTGGCGGATAAAAACGCTCAGCTTTGTGGGGCGGTGAACACTATTCGCTTTGAAGGACTGGATGAGCAGGGTCAATGGTGGCCATTGCACCGGTTCCACAAGGGCGGCTCGGGCCGGGCCGACGAACAACGGCACCCAGAACTTCAAACAAAATCCCCGACCACAGCCCTCGCCCCGCTCTCCCAAAATCCCTCGCCCCCGGCCCCTCCTCCAATCGGATTGGGAGAGAGGAACCGATCAAACCGGGTGGTGGGGAAGACGGGCGCGGTTGAGCGGTCGGTGGAAGCGCCGCGGGAGGTTCGTTCCCACGGATTCAACACCGATGCCGAGGCAATTGCGCGCGCGTTGCGTGAAGATTTAAGCCTCAATTTGGCGGGCGCCAGGGTCCTGTTGCTCGGAGCGGGCGGAGCGGGGCGGACGGCGGCGCTGAAGCTGGCCGGCGAAAAGGTGTCGGAACTGTTTCTGATGAATCGCACACGGAGGAAAGCGGAGGCGGTCGCGAAGGAAATAGGCGACGGCCATCCTGACGTGAAGGTGACGATTGGTTATCCCTCCCAGTCGGTTGACTTGGTCCTTAATTCGACATCGCTCGGCTTAAAGGCGGATGATCCCTTGCCGCTTGATGAGAAGCAATTCTCGCTTGGCCGCGCAGGCGCAGTTTATGATATGATTTATCGGCCTGCGGAAACCTGGCTGCTGAAGGCGGCCAAAGCCGCTGGTTGCCGCACGGCCAATGGTCTGGGGATGTTACTCTACCAGGGCGCCAGCGCCCTGGAGTTGTGGAGCGGCCAGGCTGCCCCCGTCGAGGTGATGCGGCGCGCGCTGGAAAGCAACGTTTATGGTTGAACTCAGTCTTGATTCCCAGCCCAGCCATGCGTAATCCGATCTTCGATCCCGCGGTTTGGGCCGCCGTGCCATTTCATTTCTGGTCGCTGGTGTTTTTCGTGTTCGGTTCCATTATCGGCAGCTTTCTCAACGTGTGCATCCATCGGATGCCGCTAGGGCAAAGCGTCGTGTCGCCGCCCTCCCATTGTCCGCACTGCAAATATTCGATCCCGTCGTATCTGAATATTCCGCTGCTGACGTGGCTGTACCTGCGCGGCAGGTGCCGGAACTGCGGCGCGCCGATTTCGGTCCGCTACTTTCTTGTGGAGTTGCTGGCGGCGGGGACGTTCCTGAGTTGCTGGCTGGTGTTTGGGCGGCAATCGGCAGTGCTGGCGCTGATTTATGCGTTTTTCCTGGCGGGCTTGATTGCAGCGACGTTCATCGACTTTGAGCACTTTATCATTCCGGATGAGATCACCATTGGCGGCATGGCAGCGGGCTTGCTTTGCTCGTTTCTGGTCCCGGCTTTGCACGGCGAGAGCTCACTGACGGGCGCGCTGAGAAAGAGCCTGGTTGGCCTGGCGGTCGGCGCGGGGCTGATTTATGCCATTCTGCGAATGGGAAAACTCTTGTTCGGGCGGCAAAAGCTGGCATTGCCTGCCGAGACGAAGATCGTTTTCACGGAAACGGCGGTGCATCTGCCCGACAGAGACATACCGTACGAAGATTTATTTTACCGGCAATCGGACGTGATCGCACTGCACGCCCGAACGGTGGAGTTGGTGGACCGCTGCTACCAGGACGTGCTGGTCCGGTTGAGCCCGGCGCTGCTGCAAATCGGCGATGAAAAGTTGAACCCGGAAGAGGTACCGCACATGGAAGCGATGAGCGCGGAGATTGTGCTGCCGCGCGAAGCGATGGGGTTGGGGGACGTGAAATTCATGGGCGCCATCGGGGCCTTTCTGGGTTGGAAAGCGGTGGTTTTTTCGCTGATGATGAGTTCGGTCATCGGCTCGATGGTCGGGATCACGCTCATAGCGCTGCGCAAACAGGCCTGGTCGTCGCGCCTGCCGTATGGACCGTACATTGCGCTGGCAGCAGCTCTGTGGATTTTCGGAGGCAAACGCCTGGTAGAATGGTGGCTTGGCTTCATATAAAAAGCTGAAAAGCTGAGAGCTTTCAGCGTTCACATTTCAAACCTCCCATTTCAGCGTTTCAGCGTTTCAGCGTTTCAGCATTTCCGTTGCACCTACTGTCCACACTGAGCTTTATGTCTCAGCGCGTGGTCCAGCAGCACCAGCGCGGTCATGGCTTCGACCATCGGAACGGCCCGAGGCAGCACGCAGGGATCGTGGCGGCCACGGGCTTTAATGGTTGTGTTCCTGTGTTGGACATTAACAGTGTCCTGCTCCTGCATGACTGTCGCCACCGGCTTGAACGCGACACGGAAATAAATCGTTTGGCCGTTGGAGATGCCGCCCTGGATTCCGCCCGAACGATTTGAGGTCGTATAAACTTTTCCACGCCTGGCGCGGAACGGGTCGTTGTGCTGCGTGCCGGTCAGCAGAATGCCGCCGAAACCGGAGCCGATATCGAACCCCTTTGAGGCGGGCAAACTCAACATGGCCTTGCCCAAATCGGCTTCAAGCCGGTCGAAAACCGGTTCGCCCCAGCCGGGCGGCACACCGCGCGCAATGCCTTCGACAATGCCACCCACCGTGTCCCCGGCCTTGCGCACTTTTTCGATGAGGCGAATCATTTTCGCGGCGGTGTGCGGATCGGGACACCGAATGATGTTCGATTCGATGTCCTTGGCCTTCACCCGTTCCGGGTCAATGATGGCGGTGATCCGTTGGACTTGTTTGACGTAAGCCAGGATTTGAACACCGTACTGTTCGCGCAGGACTTTTTTGGCAATCGCGCCGGCGGCAACGCGTCCGATGGTTTCGCGCGCGCTGGTGCGCCCGCCGCCGGGCCAACTGCGGATGCCGAACTTGGCCTGATAAGTGAAATCCGCGTGAGAGGGTCGGAATTTGGTGGCCATTTCCGTGTAGGCCTCGGGGCGGGCATCTTCGTTTCTTACCCACAGACAAATTGGCGTGCCGAGGGTCCGGCCTTCGAAGGTGCCGGACAGGATTTGGACTTTATCGGGTTCCTTTCGCGGCGAGACAATTCTCGATTGGCCAGGCCGGCGGCGGTCCAGGTCGGGCTGGATGTCGGCCTCGCGCAACTCAACCCGCGGCGGACAGCCATCCACCACCACGCCGACTCCGCCGCCGTGGGATTCGCCCCAAGTAGTGATGCGGAAGAGATGGCCGAAAGTGTTTCCCACGCAAACAGAAAGGCAGAATGATTGCGCGGGAACAATCCTTTTTTGGGTCGGGAAAAGGCAGAATCGGCACCCTTGTCCCCAAAAACTCAGTACGCATTGCCACTAATCCATCTGCCATCAAATCAAAGGTGAAAGGCGACCGAGCCAATCGGCCCGGTCGCCTGTGTATTCCAAGAACTTAACTTCAGGAGGAGCGCATCAAGGATGCACTCGGTAGAATTTTCTGATCGCGCCGGGCGGCTCTACTGCAAAACGCGGAGCGATCGCGCCAGCAACTGGGGTCCATGGCCCAGTAACTTCGTCAGCCTCCTGCAACGTTCCAGCCTCCCAGATGAGCAGCAGGTTAGCGCCCGATTTGGCCACTGCCAGTCTCACCGTACAGTTGGTGTCGAAGCTGTCGAAGCTTGCTCCGTTGAGCCCGGCGCCATAGATCGAAAAGGCTTCCAAGTGCGTCAGGGCGCGCCGCCATACCCCGAGGTCATCAATGTCGTACCCGCCTGGCTCCGGGTACAAGCCCGTAGGATCCTGGCCGATGTTGTTGGTTTTGCCGGAATCAATACTGCCGAGGCCGGCAATAGAGGCTTGGTCCACCAACAGGCCGTCAAGGTAAGTTGTGCCGAGGGAAGCGGAGCGGTCGAAGGTATGGAGTATGTGGTGCCAGGCGCCGTTGTTGATGCTGAAGCTGGCGCCGCTTACGTCAAAATTTGCGTTGGTATCGGTCAAACTCCACTGCCAACCGCCGGTCTTGTACCCCGGCGCGAATGTGAAGCCAAAGTTGTTGGCAGAATTAGTCGCACTACACAAGACCGGCAGGTCACCCGGGAGTGCGCCGTTAGTCAGCCGGATCCAGTAGGACAGCGAAAAGCTGGTGCTCGTGCCAAACTGCAGGTCGGCGGGTTTACCCAGCGTGACATAACTGGAACTGAGCACGTCGTTGCCGGATATATTACTGATCGTCGTGGTGCTGAAGTGCAGCGCGCCGCTGCCGATCTTGCCTGGTGTGATGGCAGGCACGTCGTTTGTGCCCGTTGGCGTCCCGTTGTTGCCGCGACCCGAGGAATCGTTATAGTCTCCGTCGAACTTCAGGTGGAGGGCCAGTCCATTGGTGACGTTGGCCCATGACGCCGGAGCCAGCACCGTGACAGTGGCCGGCAGACTGTTGCTGACACCCGCCGCGTTGGTCGCCCAGAGTTGATAAGAGGCGCTATCGGAGTATTGCGCGTTGCTCAAGGCGACCGTCAGGGAATTGCTGGTTCCACCGGGAATTGGCGAGCTGTCCTTGAACCACTGGAAAGAAATCGGCACGCTGCCTTCGACGAAGGAACTAAAGTTCAGCGTGACCGCACTCCCGGCCACGACGAGCTGAGACTGCGGTTGGGTCCTGAAGATCGGCTTGGTATTGCTCCCGAAGAGCGCCGCCTGGTAATGGGCTTGAAGCCGGGCTTGTGGAAGCGCCGTGTTATAAACGGCGACTTCATCAACTGTGCCGTTGAACATTTCAGCCACGCCTGAAGGGGTTGCAACACCACCTACCGCGCCGATGAGGAATGGGGCAGTGCCGTTGCGGGCGAACTGGGCGTAACCGAATCCGTCCCACTGTCCATCCACATAAAGCCGCAGGCCAACGGAGTTGTCGGACACGATCACCACGTAAGACCATTGGTCGGGCTGGACGGTGCCACCGGGGGTAGCAGAGCCGGCCCCGTTTTGCATAAGCCATTGTCCGCCTGAGGTGAAGACCCAGCAGCCCTGGCCGCTCGGAGCGCGGCTGGAAGCCGGGCACATGGTCGCGCCTACCTGAGTGGTTTTTGCCCAGCATTCCAAGGTGAAAGCCGACGACTGCAAGCTGGGTGAGTAAGGAACCGTGCCGAAGCTGGCTGAACCGTCAAAGGACACTGCGGTGTCGGAACTGCCCTTGATCACGCCGGCAGCTCCCAGAGTGACAGGATTACCACTGACGTTGGTGTAGATGCCATCGTGACGGCCCATCGAATCAAACATGGTTGTGCCTGACGTTTCGTTTAGCCGCCACCAGGCTTCCGGAGCGTCGCTTAGGACTGCGTCTTCATAGCTGCCGGCGGCCGGCGTGAGCACGGTGATGATGGCAGGAGGGGCGCTGGTTGCTCCGCCCAGGAAGTTGGTGACGATGACAGTGTAAGACCCTGCGTCGTCAGTCGTGACGCTGGGAACGATGTAACCGGATGCCGTTGCGCCTGGCAGGTTGGTGTTGGATCTCTGCCACTGGTAACTGAGCTGGCCGCCTGAAGCCATCACGCTCAGGTTCAGCGTGCCTCCCTCATAAAGGATATGGCTCGAGGGATTTTGGGAAATATCTGGGGCCGTATCCGGGCCGACTGTTACGGTGGCGGTCTGACTAACCGCAGGGGATCCAATGCCGTTGGCGACGGTGACGCTATAGCTGCCAGCATCGCCAAGCCCCACGCTGGCCTTGGCGTAGGTGCTGGTGGTGGCGCCGGTGATGGGGCCCCCATCTTTAGACCACTGGTAAGTTAATGTAGGACTGCCGCCAGCATCCACAGACAGATTGAGCGGGTCGCCGACGAAGAGCGGAGGCGGCGACTGCGGATCGGCGAAGATCCGCGGTGGCACACCGCCGACGGCAGCGGAGTATTGGCTATAAACCTCGCCGGCGGACAACGAGCGGTCGAATATGGCAACCTCGTCAATCGAGCCAACAAAATTGGGGCTGTTGTAATCGTAGCCAAAGAGGGTGGTACCCTCGAAGGCTTGAGGAGCGTGACCGGCTGTGGGGAAGTGCGTGTCGCTCGTGAAGTTCAGATAATTGGTGCGATCGGCTATGTAAAGCGTGGCCTTAACTGGGTCAACAACCAGAGCAACGAAGGCCCAGTCCCCATCCGGTAGCACAGGAAAGCCGTCCTCGGCCGTTGGACTCCAACTGAAAGTGCCTGGGTCGCCCGCCCAGACATAGCTCAGCCCTAATCCCCCGGATTGGTCGATCACCAAGCCCGCGTATGTCGAGGCGCTGTCGCAGACGATCAGACCGGCGCCGGGTGTGCTGGCGCCGCCGCTCTGAGCGCCGTTGGCTTTGATCCAGCCAGTCATCGTAACAGTATCTGCATTGAGGTTCAGCGCCGGAACGCTGACTGCGGTTAGGCCGCCGCCATCAAACCCTACGGCTTTGTTGGCGGCATCGAATCCCGGATAGGCTGGCGATGCCGGGCCAGCCTGGCCCGGCGTCGCGTTGAAAGAATAGAACCCATTACCTGCACCGCCAAGGGTGCCCGCATTGGCTGCTACCGGGTCGGCGCGATCATCCAGGCGCCAGTAAAGAATCGGATTGGCCGCCGCAATTTGCGCGGCGTAGCCAACCGCGTTCGTGCTTGCGGCATCGTAATGCGCTTTAATGTCATCGGCGGTTAGCACGTTGGTATAATAGGCGACTTCATCAGCAGCACCCGACCAGGGAAATCCGCCGTCGCTGCGTACGCCCACTGAGAAGGCGGCGTCTGGGTTTTGAACGAAGTTTGTTGCACCGCTCGTAGCCCCGAGGGCGCCGTTGACGTAAATGCGTCCCACCGAACCGTCCCACGTCGCCACTACATGGTACCAGGTTCCGGGTGTGTTAGCGGCTGGAGCGACAATGTTGACCGCTACGCTGCTCGCATGCTGGTTGTAGGTCCTAAAGTCCCACCCTGCAGGGCTGCCCCCGAACGCGGCCCCCGCAGAGGCTTGGTAAATCAGCCATCCTGCCCGAGGGCTGCCGGAATGCATGGAAGCCAGGGCGCATCTCAAACCACCCGCTGGGGTGTCGGTGCCGGGGTTAAGCCATGCCTCGATCGTAAAGTTAGTGGGGTTGAGATCTGGTTGGTAACCGGTCGTGGCCCACTGGGAGAAGCCGCCATCGAAACTCACTGCTTTATCAGCGCCGCCTAAGGCGCCTGGCACCCCTTTAGTCGGGAAACCATTGTAATCGCCGTCTGCGCCGGATTGCAGAGTCCCCAAGTTAGTCGCGATGGATGGCAGCGGTGGCGGCGTGGTTTCGTTCAGTCGCCAGTAGCCGACGGGTCCCTGGGAGAGAACGGTGGAGGAATAATCCGCGCGAGCTGGCAGGCAAGCGCACAGCGCCAGCAACGCTGCAATGTTTACTGCGAACACAGGTGAACTAATTTTGTGGGATGTGAGTTTCATAATACCTCTGCTGTTGTTAGGTTGCAGTTTGGTTGTTGGCATTCGGTCCTGGACTCAAAGCCACGAGGCCATGCCTCCAGCGCTGGCGGAGCCGCAAGGCGCCCGCCAAGACAGCCTGGGATTGGCTTACTCGATGCCCCTTCTGGGGAAGCTCATTTCCCCCAGTGGACATACACTTGCGTTATACTGGTCGGTTCGGCACGGGGTTGGTCGTTCCGGCCAAAGGGTCATTACTTGCGACGTGTCGTACGGTCCTGGAGCCAGGCAATGTCCTGGTTATTTGCCGACGGGGTGGACGGGTCGGCGAGCGGATCGGTATAGCCGACAATCAATGCGGGCGTGGTGCGCGGGTCGCGCCAGCGATGGATCTCGGAATGGCCGTCGGCGAAAGAAAAACCGCAGGCGAAATGATGGTAAAAGCCAGGGAGATCCGTGGTGAAGTTGTACTGCGAAGGCTGGTCCGGGTAGCCGGTCATATCCACCATAAAGTTGCCCCAGTTTACGCGGTCTTCGCGCATGTCGAGGAAAATCCACGTCTTGGCCGCGCCAGGGCTGGGCAACCCGCCGCTAATCTGGTTGAGTTTGGTGTAAATGCAATATGCATCCGCAAAACCCCAGTTCCCGTCGGTCCCGTCGAAGCCCCCGACATACAGATTCATGGACATGGTGCGGACACGCGGTCGTTGGATCCCGTTGACGGTCACGAACGAATGGTCGGCGGGGCATCTATAGATCCCTGGGCTCTTTCCTGAATAGGGCCACAAAGGCCGTTTCATGAGGTCCACAGTGAGATCCCAGTTGGCGCGGTTGTTCGGGTCGAAATCCATGTGGGATAAGGTCCAAGCGTAATCATTGAGTGGATTACTCTTGGTACCGTCGTCACTCGCATAAACCAAGGCGTCACGGTTGTCGTCTGCGTACAGTCGCCAGGCCAGACACAACTGGCGGTGGTTGTTCATGCACTGGATGCCCTGAGTCTTCTGCTTGGCGCTGGTCAGGGCTGGCAGGAGCATTGCCGCCAGAATCGCGATAATCGCGATGACGACGAGCAATTCGATCAATGTAAAACCCTGCTTTGCGGGTTGATCCCCTCCTTGCTTAGGGGTTCGTTTTCTTTTCATTGGTGGCAACTTAGGTTCGAGAAGTTAGCAGGGCCTTTCAAGGCGTATTCGCCTGCCGCTCAAGCGGCTTCGACACATTTGCGTGTTGTATGAAAATCATAGTATAGGCACGACTTGCATGCTCTGCCACTTACGGAGAGTGAACCCCACTTTCCAGGCAGCCAAAGAGCAAAACAGCCCTAATCCTTAATACCACAAGTAAATACGGCGTCAACGAAAAAGCGCGTTTTTTTGGGCAGGTCGGACGGGTCCGAGGCGTGGCCGACAATGGCTCAACATGCCCCGTCTTTCTGCTGAAATTTCAAGAACATTACCGAGAAAGACGATGGGAGGGCAGACTGAGCAACTGGAGCGGGTCAGCGTCAGCCGAGCTTTCGGGCGAGGCGATCGCGGTCGTAAGCGCACCGTTGGATCGAGTTCATTTTCTCAAAATCGGGAAAGCCGTCGCTGCGCGTTGGCCATCCGGCGGCAGGCGCTACTGCGGATTGATCGGGATGCTGGTTCTCGCTTGCCGGCGTCAGCGTCACTCCTGGCGCGGGGTTGCTGGTCAAGTGCGCAGGGCCGCGCCGTTGCGCGTTGCCATCGTAACGCATTGTCGGTTCGGTCAATTCGAGGTCCTTCTCGAGCGGCAGTTTGGGTTTGATGTTTTTTGCCTGGAGCACGCCATGATAGGCCCGCACGGCCTCTTCGGGCGAAAGTTTGCCTTCGGTGATGAAGCGGAGCATCTCGATGAAAGCAAGCTGATGCTCCGCGTGGTTGATCTTCCGTCCGAACAGGGCGGCGCGCGCGCCGTATTTTTGGGCGTCGTGAATCAGCTTGAAGGCGTCGTAAGTCGTGCCGGCGCCACCGCCGAGGATCCCGACGACCAGGTTCGGGTCATACTGGGCCAGCTCCTCCATGGCGCGCGGGCCGTGATAGACGATTTTCAAAAAGAGCGGGCGGCCAGATTCGGGCACACCCGCCAGGCTGCGGATGATGTTGTCATTGATGAACTCGCCCAGCTTCTCCGGCGCGATGCCCCGAGGGACGTTCGGATCGAAGACTTCCAGAAAGTATCGGAAGTTCTTGCGCTCGGCTTCTTCGCGGAATTCCTTGAAGGCGAGGAGGGTTTGGCGGTCCCGCTGCAGATCATTTAGAAACGTGACTGAATAGAGGCCAAGGTTTGCGCCGGGGAAATCGTTGGTGACGCGATCACATTCGATCTTGCCGCACTGGATGTGGTCGATGGAAGCGCTGCGGAAGGGTTGGGCTGGTTCGGCGGTGTAGCAGCCGTGGCGGACAGCCCAGACATCGGTGGCATCGTTGGCGCGCGCAGCGGGCGTGACGCGAGAGTCACGGAACAGACCTTCTTTAATCGTCAGTTGCTCGTTCACGTAAGCGGACATGAGCATGATATCGACGAGTCCCTGGTGAACAATCTCGCGAATGATGTCGAGAAACTCGGGCAGATTGCGATAGCCATATTCCGCGCGCGTCCAGACCTCAGGCGAGAAGCGCGCAGGCCGTTCGCCGCGCGTTGACAGATAAGAACGCGGCCCCGGCGCGCGAACGCCGAAGGCCATGTCCGCATCCTTGGCATCGGCGATGATGAAGGCGCGAGCGGAAGGTTTGGCGCGAATTTCCGCGAGTTTGGTTTCGAGCGATTTCCCGGTCATTTTCCGAGTCTTTCACGGCTGCACTTTCGCCAGCGTTTCTTTCAGCGCTCGCGCGGACTGCTGCAGCGCCATCTGCTCTTTGGGCCACAGCTTGATCTCAACATGTTTCTCGACGCCTTTGCGGCTAACGATTGAGGGCACACTCAGACAAATCCCGCGCAGATCATAAGCGTTTTGGACCAGCGACGAGACGGGCAGCAACGATTTCTTGTTCAGCAGCACGGCGTGAATCACGTCACGAATAGCGAGGCCCACGGCCCAACCTGCGCCGCCTTTTTTCCTGATGACCTCAGCGCCACTGCCTTTAGTGCGCTCGAAGACGGCGTTCTGAAAACCGGGTGTGCACTCAGGCAAGCCGGCCAGAGGCAATCCGTTCACAGAGGCGCTGGACCAAATGGGCACCATAGAATCACCGTGCTCGCCCAAGACGAGCGCTTTGACCTGGCTCGGCGCCAGGTGCAGTTCGTCTGCGATGAAAGAGCTGAAGCGGGAGGTGTCAAGCATCGTGCCCAGCCCATAGACCTGCTGCCAGGGAAGTCCAAGCCGCTGAACCGCCAATTGCGTGAGGATGTCCACGGGGTTGGACACGACGAACACGTGCGCGTCCTCCCGCAAGCCAGCGGATTTGATGCTGTCGAGGATCTGGCTGAACAGCGTGACATTGCGATTTATGAGGTCCAAGCGGGATTCGTCGGCCTTGCGGCGCAGGCCGGCGGTGATGACAAAAATATCGCTATCGGCAGCGCGGGAATAATCGCTGGCGTAGATTCTTTGGTCGCCAGCGAAGGCGCTGCCGTGGAGCAGGTCGAGGGCCTCGCCCTGGGCGAGGTCTTGATTGGCGTCCAGGAGTTGGATCTCGGCGACGAGGCCGGCGCATTGCAGGGCGAAGGCCGCGCAGGAACCGACCCGCCCGCCGCCGCCGATGATGGTTACTTTCATGACTTGGCTGCTGACATGATCTGGTCGGTGATGGCCTGGACCAGGGCTTCGGCTTCGAGATCGGCCCCGACCGTGGCCGCACTCTCTGCGGTAGTCGGCGCCGCGCAAGTCACGCCTGGGCGCCACTCGTTGTTGTCGCACAGCTCACATTCCTTGAGGCCAAAGCGCGGGTCAGGTATGCCCAGGCTTTGCTTGATCTTGAGCAGGTCCTGGAGTTGGGCCGGCGTGATGCTGTTTGGCGGTTTGCCCAGTTGCGAGGCCACCAGCACGGTACGGCAATAGGCTTCGAGGATCTCCATTTTGAAATAGGCATCTTCGACGTTGTTGTGACTCCAGGCAACCACACCATGGTTGGCCATGAGGATGGTGTTGTGGTCCTCACACAGGTCCGCCACCAGTTTGCCCATTTCCGGCGTGCCGGGCGTCCGATAAGGCGCGATGGCGACCGAAGAGAAAACCTCGAACTCCGGAATCATGCACGTGGGCGGCTGGACGCCGGCCACTGCGAAACCGGTGCTGTAGGGCGGATGACAATGAACGGTGGCCACGGCGCGCGGCTGGCGCTTGAGGATCTGCAGGTGCATCAGGATCTCGCTGGTGCGTTGCTTGCCATTGCCACTGCAAAACTGATTGCCTTCCAGGTCCACCAGGCACAAGTCTTCGGGCTTCATGAAACCTTTGCTCACCAGTGTCGGTGTGCAGAGCGCAAGGTCCGGGCCGGCGCGGATGGCGATGTTGCCGCCGTTTCCATCCACGTAAGCCCGCTGCCACATGCGCCG
>Ga0137379_10004767_pt1 | contig 12783 bp, 9 predicted proteins | sample SagtaG_18_FD_104812 | JGI IMG/M metagenome (GOLD analysis project Ga0137379, IMG submission 104812) | Vadose zone soil microbial communities from Sagehorn Ranch, Mendocino, California, USA - Sage2_L_80_16 metaG | ecosystem: Environmental > Terrestrial > Soil > Vadose zone | place: USA...
CGGTCCCCGACGTGCGCCAGGCGCGCATACTTGTGGCCGCCGAAATTGCGTTGGAGAATGCGGCCATCCGCCGTGCGGTCGAACACCGCGCCCCAAGCCTCCAACTCGCGAACGCGAGCCGGCGATTCCCTGGCGTGCAGCTCCGCCATGCGCCCGTTGTTGACATATTGGCCGCCCCGCAGCGTGTCCGCAAAATGCACCTTCCAATTGTCGCGTTCGTCCACGTTGGCCAGCGCCGCGGCAACCCCGCCTTCGGCCATGACTGTGTGCGCCTTGCCCAGCAGGCACTTGCAAACCAAACCCACCGTGACGCCCGCCGCCGAGGCCTCAATGGCGGCCCGCAAACCCGCGCCGCCGGAGCCAATCACCAGCACGTCATGTTCGAAGGTTTGATACTCAGCCATCAGGGTTCCTAAACCGTTAGACCGTTGAATCGTGAAGAATCCGAACCTTAAAGCGATTCAACAATTCAACGTCCGCGATTCTCATTATGCCGTTGAAACCCGCTTGTAGCGCCGACTGGTAGTCGGCTGTATCGCCGATTGGTAATCGGCGGGGCGCACATAATGAGAATTGCTGATTCAACGTTTTCGCGGTCCAACGATTCCTACAAAATTCTCATGTCTCCCCACACGCCCATTGAACAGAGCCGCACGTAAAGATCGGCGAACATCACCGAACAAAGACTGGCCCAGGCCCAAAACATGTGGCGGCGATTCAGGCAACTCGCGCACAGATACGCCCGCTGCCGCGCGGGTGCTCGCGATAGTTGGTCGCTGAATCCGCCAATCAGGTGGCGCAGCGAATGACACCCAAAAGTATATCCTCCGAGCAACACGACATTCACCGCCAGGACGATGGTTCCGACGCCAATCCCGAAGCTTTCCTTGCCCGAGGCCGGATCGGCAAACCACATCGCCTTCCACACATCGCAACTGAGAAAGCCTATGAACAAAATTGCCAGGTACAGAAAGTAGCGGTGCGCGTTCTGGAGAATCAGCGGGAATGATTTTTCCCCTCGATATTTCTGTCGGGGCTCGCCCACCGTGCACGAAGGCGGGTCAGCCCAAAATGACTTGTAGTATGCGCCCCGATAATAATAACAAGTTAGACGGAATCCGCCCGGGGCCCACAGGATGAGCAGCGCGGGCGAAAACGGCGCCCACCCTGGCCACCAGCCCGGCTGGTGCCCAAACCAACTGTGAGGCGAGTTCCCAAACAGTTCCGGAGAGTAAAAGGGCGAGACGTAAGGTCCCGAAAAGTAATGGTCCCCTTGGACCGCTGCCCAGGTCGCATAAACCACGAACGTGCTTAGCGCAACGAACACCAGCAGCGGTTGCGCCCACCACAGATCCCGACGCAGGGTTCGACCAAACCCGCGGTGTTTCACCGACAATTCTGCGTACGCCATAGACAAATTACTCCCGTTTTCAGACTAAAGTTCGCTGTTTCTTACTTCACAACCCAAAACGAGGCAAGAGCGGAATGACAAACGAACAGTTGGTGATTTATAGCCAGCACAGCCCCAGAGTTCAGCCAAGCTCTGGAGGAGCGGCATGTTTCCAGCTTGACAGACCACTTCTTCATCACCGGCGAAATCTTCCAGCATTGCATGCGCGGATTTGCCAATCTTCCAGGCAAAGCTTGAATTCCTTGGGCAACTGTAAGAACTTTCGTCATGAAGAAGAACGGCCATAATCTGCTGACATGGGAGGAGATGCTGAGGGTTGAAGAGGAGCATCCATTCTCTGCGGGTAACCTTCGGAGCTTGCGTATGGGTGGTTTTCGCACTCGTTCTGAGCGCCGCCGCTCACGCGCCATACGCTCAAAATCAAAGGGTTCCCGCACGACTAAACCACGGCTATGATCAAGAGCAATCCCACATTGCTGGATCGGGAGCCGCAAGAGACCTTGGGCACGGTCTTCTCTGCCAAGCCCCAGTATATTACCACCATGATAATGCCGACCTCTTGCAGGGCAACGGCACGACTCATGGTCTGGCATGCCCAATTCAAGACCTCGGCCCTGGCCAACAAAGCGGGAACAGGAGCAAACAGAGGAAACAGAGGCAGATGGAATTTCTCTGTTCTCTCCGTTCCCTCCTGTTCAAATCCGGGGGCCCTCGGCATCGTCGGCCCCGAAGACACCGACATCAGCACCCTCAAGCCCCAAATTACCGGCGAAGACAAAAAAGGCGGCGTGGTCGAAATAGACTTCAATCTCGCCAACAGCGAAGGCGTCAACATGGACCCCGAAAGCTTTCGGGGCTACAGCCCCGCGATGGCGACGTCGACTTCAAATTCCTGGCTTGCCGCGCCGGAGTCAGACGAAGGCGGGCCCGCGACACCTCGCCGCCCTACGTGGACAATCTCGACGCGTCGCGACTTGTCGCCGGCAAACCCGAACTGCGCGAATACATCCCGACGCGTCGCGACGCGTCGGGAGGTCGTCGGCGACGTCGACTTGTCGCGCCGTAGTCGGACGAAGGCGGAAGTCAGCCAATTCGGCAACGAAATCACTGTAAATTGCGCACCGCTGGTGTGAGCCCTTCGGATGGTCCATTCCGTGTTTGCGGGCTATTGTCTACTTAGGCAGGATCGTGTCAGCCCTAATAATTAGGTTAGGCTGAACCAGACGTGGATGCCTCGGGAGCGAATGGAGCAATGACCTCGTACTGTCTCATTCATGGCAGCGGACAGGGGCCCGACGGCTGGAAGCTTTTGGAACAGCGGCTCGAACGTCGCGGTCATCGCGTTCTGACTCCTGCGCTGGACGTGAGCCGGACTGACGAAGGCTTGGTCTGGCACGCCGAGACCCTTGTGGAGGCCCTCGAGCGATCCGGCCTCCAATCACGGGAGGTCGTCTGCGTCGCACACTCTGGGAGCGGGATGTACCTCCCGCTAGTGGCCGAGCGCTGGCACCCGCGTCGTATGGTGTTTGTAGCCGCGGTGGTTCCACGCCCGGGCATGAGTATCGTTGAGCAGTATCGAGCCGATCCGTCGATGTTCAACCCCGCGTGGGTCGGCAAGAACTCAATGGAGGACAACTTCGCGTTGGAGTTCGTGTTCCACGACTGTCCCCCGGAGCGCCTGGACTGGGCGCTTTCTACTCGCGTGTTGTTCTATGCCAAACGAGCTATGGAGGAACCTTGCCCACTGAGCGCCTGGCCTGCTGTGCCGGCCACCTATATTGTTTGCGCGGAAGACCGGACGATCACGCCAGCATGGCAGCGCAGGGCTGCTCGTGAGTGGCTCGGAGTGGAGCCCGTTGAGCTGCCCGGCGGGCACTGCCCGCATGTCAGCCGGCCCGAGACCCTCGCCGACGTGCTGGTGCGAATCGGGTGACAGAATGTAATTGTTACGCCTAACGCTCAAGATACCATTCAGCGGAGCGCGCCGAGGATGGCAGCATGTCACAGAAGCCAATCGCGCGGAGCCTGAATGCTATCAGCGCTTGCCGTTGGTCCCCCAAGCAATCCACTGGATCTCTGTAAGGAAAGCGGGTTACCAAGATTATCGTTCTGGTGATATTGAACACAGGAGGCGCGTGGTTGTGATATTGAAGAAAGCGCCGAACCAAGCTGCTTCAGGCAACGCTTTATGAATCACTGAGGGCGGCGCCAAAGTCCTGGCAAGTGAACAAATCCCCTCCGATTTGCCACGGCGATGGCCTCGCTCCGGCCTAAGACTTCCAAGATTTGCCTTTGGCCAATTTTTCCCATAACCGAAACCCGCCCCGAAACGCATTGTCGTTGTCGCCGGCCTGAGTGCCAGCCGGTAGTGCGTCCAGTTTCTTTGCGTTTCCGCCGCCCAGGACGACTTCATCGGGTTCGAGGGCTGCGATGAGGCGCTTCACCACGTCAGCGACATGCCGTTGCCATTTCTTCTTTCCGTGCTCCTCCAATCCACGGACCCCAACGTAATCTTCGAACGTCGCGCGCTTGTAAGGAAGATGTCCCAGTTCTTTGGGAGGCCCTGTCGTCCTCCGGTAACAATCTTCGAGTGGTTCTATCGGCTGGACAGGGGCCGTTCGCGTGGGCCGGGCGAGGGCTTATGCTTTTTTTCTGGATAAGCCGGCATTGACAGTCCCGCGTAGAAAGGCGAACTTGTTCTGCTTATGCGACAGGCTGCGAGCAAAGCTAAAAGAAAGGCTACCTACCCGAACGAGACCGAGGGGAGCCGGATCGCCGCGGCGGTCCGCAAAGAGGCTAGCAAGCTCACGGCGGAGCAGCGGCGGGAGTTGTTCAAGCGAGCCATGGTCAAGATTTATGGCGGGCAGCCCAAAGGGGCAACTGTCGCTGGACACTAATCTGCCGCTCGACTTGGCAGAGCCCCAGGACTTCGCGCACGAGTTCAGGGAGGAATTTCAACGGCGCGGCTATGTCCTCCGGCTGGCTCCTACGGTGCTGGCGGAGTTGGAATATCTAATTCTCTTTGTCTCTTTGGCAGCGAAAGGAACCGGCAGCTCGCGGAGGTGGCTTCTGGCAAATTCGGTGCTTGGCGTCTCGCCCCGTTCGACCTGCCGGAGGTCCATCATGTCTTAGCAGAACGGTTTGCCCGGCGATTGCAGCACCAGCGCCTCATCCCGGAGGATGAGTTTCATGACGGGCTGATCCTCGCAGAAACCTCTCTCGCCGGAATCCCCCTTTTGGTCACCTCGGATAAGCACCTGCTGGATATAGACGAGGACGCCTTGCTGTTGGCCTGCGACGAAGCGGACTTGCCGCCGGTCCGACCTGTGCATCCCAAAGCTCTGCTGCGCGCCCTGCGCTAAGAAAACGCTTCTCCTGGGTTTCGTCCCTAACCGAGATTCGCCGCCGAGCTAACAGAATAACACGCGCTCAACACGAGGAATGCCTCAGAGGGACAATGCAAGTTTACGATGGCGGACAGTGGCCAATGCCCCAGTTACGCCGCCTGCTGAAGCGCCTCGCTTTTGGACGCAATGACCGCGAGCAATTCGTTCCAGGACTTAACAAAGGACTTGGCGCCTTCGTTCTGGAGTTGAGCGGCCAAAATCTCAACCTTGACCCCGGCCTGCGCGAATTGCCCCAGCACCGCTTCGCAATTGCCGCCATCCGCAGCCATGATCGAGCCGAGTTCGCCGTGATCGGCCAGAGCGTTCAAGGTGGCCTCAGGCATGGTGTTGACGGTGAACGGGGCGCGGCGAGCGCCTTGACGTAAAGGACATCCGGCGCCTTGGGATCCTTGGTGCCCGTGCTGGCCCAAAGGAGCCTTTGTGGCCGGGCGCCCGCGTTGTAAGCGCGTTGCCAGCGAGGCGAGCAAAGCAACTCGCGATAAGCCGCGTAAGTGCGGTTGGCGACGGCGATGCCAAGCTGGTTGTTCAAAGGCGCGGGAACTTTGCCAGAAACAGCGGTGTCCCAGCGGCTCACGAACACTGAGGCGACCGAGGCGACATCAGGCTTTAGCCCCGCCGCGATGCGCCGCTCGATGCCGCGCAGGAATGCGTCAGCCGCAGCGACATAATGTTCGCGGGAGAACAAGAGGGTCACATTGACGGGGATGCCGGCGAAGATCGCCTCCTCAATCGCCGAGAGGCCTTCCTTCGTCCCTGGAATCTTGATGAAGACATTGGGCCGGGCCGCGCGGGCGCGCAGTTCCCTGGCGGCAGCGAGGGTGCTGGTTGCATCATAGGCCAGCAGCGGTGACACTTCCAGCGACACCCAGCCGTCCACGCCGTTGGTCTTGTCGAAGGTGGGCCGGAAAAGGTCGGCGGCCCGGATGATGTCTTCGAGCGCCAGCTGAAAGAAGAGGGCTTCGCCCGATTTGCCCTGCTCGAGCTTGTCGCGGATGACAGCATCGTACGCAGTGCTGTTCGTGATGGCGTGGTCGAAAATGGTCGGGTTCGAAGTCAGCCCGGTCACCGACAGCTCATCTATGTAGCGTTTGAGCGTGCCGCTGTTAAGCAAGTCACGCGTTATGTTGTCGAGCCAGAGACTCTGGCCCAGGTTGTGAAGTAGTTCGGTTGCTTTCATTTTTTGTATGGTTTCGTTTTGGATGGCATTCCGCAGAGAAGCGGTTCGGCCGGAGACTACATTCATGGTTGACTCTGAATCATCGTTCTCCTTTCGCGGGACTGAGCCATAATTATTCAGAAGGGAACAGGAGGAAACGGAGGAAACGGAGATTTGTCGAAAACATCGTGGAGGACAGGGGGAGAAATCGAGCGTCACCATTCACGGAGCAGCCTCTAGCTTGGAGAACCCGGTTTGGCTTCGTATTCATGCCTCTGTTTTCTCCGTTATCTCCTGTTCAACTGAATTGTTCCGGTGGGGTTCCTGCTCTGACGCTCCCAACGCGTTGTTCACAATCTCCTGCGCCTCGATTACAATTGCGTCAAGGTGCTCCTGGCTTCTTAAACTTTCCGCGTAAATCTTGTACAGGTTCTCGGTGCCTGAAGGCCGGGCCGCGAACCAACCGTTGCCCGTCACGACCTTTAAACCGCCGATCGGTGCGTCATTGCCGGGAGCGCGGGTGAGCCGGGCCGCGATCGGTTCTCCTGCGAGTTTGGATTCCTTGACTGCTTCAGGCGAAAGTTTCTCCAACTTGGCTTTTTGCTCGGCTGTAGCGGGAACATCAAGCCGGTTATAGTAAGGCGTGCCAAACTCAGCCGTGATCTCCCGAAAATGCTCACCCGGTTCTTTGCCGGTTACCGCGGCGATCTCGGCGGCCAGCAAATCCATGATCGGACCGTCCTTGTCGGTTGTCCAAACCGTGCCGTCCTGACGCAAAAAACTCGCGCCGGCACTCTCTTCGCCGCCGAAACAGAAGGAGCTGTCGAACAGCCGCGGAGCAAACCATTTGAACCCAACCGGCACCTCGCACAAATTGCGGCCGAGCTTGAGCACCACGCGATCGATGATGCTGCTGCTAACCAGTGTTTTGCCGACAGCCGACTGCGTACTCCATTGGGGGCGATGAGCGAGCAAGTATCGAATTGCCACCGCCAGGAAATGGTTCGGATTCATTAAACCGGCGGAAGGCGTGACGATCCCGTGACGATCCGAATCAGGATCGTTAGCGAACGCAACGCGATAGTTATCTTTCAGGCTGACGAGCCGCGCCATAGCGTACGGGCTCGAGCAATCCATCCGAATCTTGCCGTCGTGATCAACCGTCATGAACGAGAAGGTCGGATCCAGACTCGGATTCACGACTTTAATGTCCAAACCGTACACCGAGTTGATTGGTTCCCAGTAGGGCAAAGCAGCGCCGCCTAGCGGGTCCACCGCCAGTCTAAGGCCGGCCGCGCGTATAGCAGCCATATCCACGACATTCTGCAAGTCCTTGACATAGGGCAGAACAAAATCCTCTTCGCGCAAAGTAGGCACTTTCGCGGCCCGGGGCCACGGCAAGCGCTTTACGTCGGAATTCTGCTTTCGTAACAACTCGTTGGCTCTGCCCTGAACCCAATGCGTTACATCAGTGTCAGCCGGCCCGCCGTTGGGCGGGTTGTACTTGAGGCCGCCGTCCTCCGGCGGGTTGTGCGATGGTGTGATGATGATTCCATCGGCCAGTCGTTGCTTGCGGCCGCGGTTATAGACAATAATGGCGCGTGAAATAACCGGCGTCGGAGTCACGCCATCGTCGCGCTGGATGATGGTCTGGACGAGGTTGGCCGCGAGCACCTCAAGAGCGGTTCGCTGCGCCGGGCCGGAGAGAGCGTGAGTATCCTTGCCCAGATAGAGTGGGCCGTCGGTGCCCTTCATGCGGCGGAAGTCGCAGATCGCCTGGGTGATTGCCAGGATATGAGCTTCTGTGAACGTGCCACGCAATGACGAGCCTCGGTGGCCGCTCGTGCCGAAGGCAACCCACTGGTTGCGGTCGGCTAGGTCGGGCTGACGCTCATAGTACTCCCGCTCGAGCCGCGCCAGGTCAACCAGCATCTCCCTGGGGGCCGGTTTGCCCGCAAGGGGTGAGAGCTTGATTGCATTGTGCTGTTCCTTGTTCACTCGTGAAGATTGTTTCGGATCCCTTTGACTTGTTTGAAGGTGCTCACGAAATCGGACACGCCTCGACTTTCCAGATTTCTTTTGCGTACTCGGCAATGGTGCGGTCGCTCGAGAATTTTCCTGAACCGGCCACATTCAAGATCGCCTTGCGGGCCCAGGCGTTCTTATCGCGGAATAAATCAACCAGGCGCTGGTCCGCTTCCAGATAAGATTTCAAATCCGCCAGGTGCAGGTAGTGGTCCCCGAGCTTCAGGAGAGTATCGTGCAGTGGCGCAAAGATGCCTGGCTCCTTTGGGCTGAAGTAGTTCGATGAAATCATGTCCACGGCCTGGCGGGTCTCCGCTTCGTTTTCGTAGTGCCAATAGGGATTATACCAGCCCCGGGTGTTGGCCACCTGCTCCGCCGTCAAACCAAACAGGAAAAAGTTTTCTTCGCCTGCCTCCTCGGCCATCTCGATCGTGGCGCCGTCCCGCGTGCCGATGGTCAACGCTGCGTTCATCATGAATTTCATGTTGCTCGTGCCGCTGGCCTCATAGCCGGCGGTCGAGATCTGGTTGGAGACATCGCTGGCGGGGATTAGTCGCTCGGCCAATGTGGCGCAGTAGTCGGGCAGGAACAGCACCTTGAGCCGCCCGCGCGTCGCTGGGTCCGCGTCAATGACGTCGGCCAGGTTGTTGATGAATTTGATAATGAGCTTGGCCAATTGGTAAGCCGGCGCCGCCTTTCCGGCGAACAGGAACGTTCGCGGCGGCAGCTCGAGCTTGGGGTTCTCGCGTAGGCGGTTGTAAAGCACGATCACCCGCAGCGCGTTGAGCAATTGCCGCTTGTATTCATGGATGCGCTTGATCTGACAGTCGAAAATGGTATCCGGATCGACTACCTGACCCGTGGCCGCCTTCAGCCAGTCAGCGAACTGCGCCTTCCCTTCGCGCGTTGACTTAAGGAAGCTCTCCTGAAAACTGGTGTCGCTGGCCAGCGGTTTGAGCTTGCGCAGTTGGCTAAGATCAACAATCCAGCGGTCGCCAATGGCCTCAGTGATAGTGCGGGCGAGCGGTGGATTGGCCAGCAACAACCACCGCCGCGGCGTAACGCCGTTGGTCTTGTTGTTGAAGCGCTCGGGGAATAACTCTGCCAGGTCTTTGACCGTCACCGTGCGCAGCAGACCGGAGTGAATAGCCGCCACACCGTTGGTGCTGTGCGAGCCGACGATGGCCAAATTGGCCATGCGAACTTTCTTCGTTGCGCCTTCCTCGATCAGGCTCACGTTTGCGACTCGACCCTCATCTCCAGGGAAGCGACCTCGCACGGTTTCGAGCAGTCGCCGATTGATCTCGTAAATGATCTCCAGGTGGCGCGGCAGGAGAAGTTCAAACCAGGCGACCGGCCATTTCTCCAGCGCTTCAGGAAGGAGCGTGTGGTTTGTGTAAGCCAGCGTCGCTTGGGTGAGACGCCACGCCTGGTCCCAGCCGAGCTTCGCCTCATCCAGCAAGATGCGCATCAATTCCGGGACAGCCATTGACGGATGGGTATCGTTGAGCTGGATGGCCACTTTCTCCGAAAGTTGGTTCCAGTCTGTGTTCGTGCGCCGGAACCGGCGGACCAGGTCGGCCAATGAACAGGCTACCAGGAAGAATTCCTGCACGAAGCGCAGGCCCTGGCCCAGGCTCGTCGAGTCGTCGGGATAAAGTACCCGAGTGAGGGATTCTGCCTCCAGCGTCTCAGCAACCGCGCCCACAAAGTCCCCATGGCTGAAGACTTTAAAGTCGAAGTAGTCGGGCGCCGTTGCCGCCCAAAGCCGGAGCGTGTTGATAGTCTTGCCGCCAAAACCGACGACGGGCCGATCGAATGGGACGCCGATCAGCTTCGAGGGTCTCCCAGGGATGGCGCTCAAGCTGCCGCCGCGCACCTCGAAAGAGCAATTCAACTGGATTTCGACCGTCTCGTTTGTGCGGGCAACTTCCCAAGGGTCGGGTCGCCGCAGCCAGTTATCGGGCTGTTCCTGCTGCCAACCTTCCTTGATGGTCTGCTTAAAAATGCCATACTCGTAGCGCAAGCCATAGCCCATGGCCGGAAGTTCCATTGTCGCCATGGAATCGAGGAAGCAGGCCGCTAAACGCCCTAGCCCGCCGTTGCCCAGGCCCGCATCCGGTTCCTGTTGCAGCAATTCCGGCCAATCAATATTCTTCTGCTTCGCTGCTTGCCTGGCTAGCGGATCCAGCAGCAGATTCATGACATTGTTGGCCAGGGATCGCCCGATGAGGAACTCCATCGAAAGGTAATAAATTCGCTTGGGATTCTCCCGGGCGTACGTCTCCTCGGTACGGACCCAGCGTTGCGACAAGACATCCCGCACGGAGCGGGCAAAGGCCTCAAACCGCTCGCGTGGCCCTGCCGATTCCAGAGCGATGACGTTGTCGAAAATGAGGTGCCGCTCATAGGAGGCATTGTCCGAGCCGGCGAAGTGGATCGGGCCGCACCCGTACTGCTCCAGTGGTCTGGCTATTCCGTCGCCGCCGTTCCCTGCACGAGCCTTCTCCGGCTTTTTGGGCTGCGATATTGTTCGTTCTGGTTTCGGGGATTCCTTCACAGGAGCAGGGACTTCCGGGTTTCTTGTTGTGGGCGCAACGGGTTTCAATTTTGGGGCATCCATAATGTTCTTTTCAGGGGTTTAACTTTATTTCAGTAAATCACCGACAATTGGTCTTCATCACGTTTCACGTTTTACGTTTCACGTTTACGCATCACTCGCCCACGTGGCCGCAATCGTCCCATAGCCGGATCGCTGGATCCGACAGCTTGTGTTCATAGCTCAAGGCGCTCAGGCTCGCCGTACTCAGCAGGAAGAATCTGCCGCCCACTGGTTCGAGTCCAAGCCAACGCGCGGCAAGCACTCGCAAAAAATGTCCGCTCCTTTTCGTCCCTGAGAACGTCATGATCATTGACATTCAGGATCAGGGGAATTTGTCCCGCGAAATCACGCGCTCCCGCTTCCAGAAATCCCAGAGGCGCAGCGTAGGCGTTGCAGCCGGATTCGATCGCCAACTCGAAATGATATCGAGGGTCGTACGCCGGAGGATTTGGGCCGAAGTTTCGCGCCGGACCATGCTCGAAACCCCGATCCACCGCCAGGATCACCAACTTGCCAGTGCCGCCCAGCCGGCCATGATTCAACAGCCGCGCGAGGTTGGTGAGAGTGCCTGGATTGTCGCTGCCATACCAACCGAGTATCTCGGGCACTCGCGATGAGTTTGGTGCCAAGTTCGTAGCAAGATTTCCTCCGGTACGTGTTTCCGTGATTGCTTGCATTGCTTTTCCTTTCAGTTTTGATCTGGTCTGTTTCAGATGGAGAGTATTAGACTGATGAGTGATCCGACCGCTCTTGCGCTTTCAATCATCGCCCGTTGCTGCCGTCCATTTTGTCCGTCCACCATTCATGGTTGTCCCGCTTCATGAGCAACTCAGCCGCCGGTGGTCCCCATGCGCCGGGTGCATAATTTGGAAAATCCTTCGGCGGATTGTTCCCCCAAGCATCCAGGATTGGGTCGGCGACTTTCCAGGCTGCCTCCACCATATCGGTGCGGTGGAACAGAGTTGAGTCGCCAACCATGCAATCGTAGAGCAACTTTTCGTAACCGGTCGTGGGAGCCACTGCGCCGAATTGGTGGTAGTCAAACTCCAGTTTGACACCCTTCGTGCAGATCGAGGGACCGGGTGTCTTGGCGCGAACCTGGAAAGTAATCCCTTCCTTTGGCTGAATGTGCATGATCAAGCGATTAGGGCCTAACGGGTCCGACTCGCTGTCGGTGAATAGAGAGATCGGCGGGCTCTTGAAGCGCACAACGATCTCCGTGCTGCGCCTCGGCAGCCGTTTGCCGGAACGCAGGTAGAACGGGACCCCCGCCCATCGCCAATTATCAACCGCCAGTTTCATGGCTGCGAAGGTCTCCACCGCGGAGGTCGCCAACACATTGGGTTCTTCGCGATACCCAGGGGTCTTCTTGCCATCGACCAGTCCAGGTCCGTACTGTCCGCGAACGGTTCCTTGGAGCACCTCCTCGGGTTTCATGAGTCTCAGGCTCTCCAGCAGTTTGACTTTTTCGTTCCGAACCGCTTCCCCTGAAAGCGACGTTGGAGGTTCCATTGCCACCAGCGCCAGCAGCATGAACATGTGATTCTGCATCACGTCCCGAAAGGCTCCAGCAGTTTCATAAAATGACCCTCGTCCCTCCACACCAATGGACTCCGCGACAGTGATCTGGACGTGGTCGATGTACCGGCGGTTCCAAATTGGCTCGAACATGCTGTTCCCAAGCCGGAACACGAGCAGGTTCTGAGCGGTTTCCTTACCCAGATAGTGGTCGATCCGATAGATTTGCTTTTCTTGAAGCGCCGAGGAGAGTTTCGCGTTCAAGGTCCGGGCTGACGCCAGATCCCGTCCGAACGGTTTTTCGATGATGACCCGCCGCCACCGGTTCTCCGCCTCTGACGCCAGCCCGCTGGCCTTAAGCTGCTCGGCAATCGCGCCGAAGTAGCCGGGTTGAACCGAGAGGTAGAAGAGCGCGTTTCCATTCGTGGCGTGTTTCTTTCCAACCTCAGTCAGCAACTGGCTCAGTTTATCGTAGGTCGTCGGATTGTCGAAGTCTCCCTGGCAGTAATAAATGCGCTCCCGGAACTTTGCCCAAAGTGCCGAATCAATTTTCTGCGTGCCAAATTGGGCGATTGCTTCGGTCAATTGATCGCGAAACACCTCGGGGGACAACTCACGGCGGGCGACGCCGACGATGGCGGTGTTCGGGGACAGCAATCCGTAA
>Ga0137379_10004768_pt1 | contig 12782 bp, 8 predicted proteins | sample SagtaG_18_FD_104812 | JGI IMG/M metagenome (GOLD analysis project Ga0137379, IMG submission 104812) | Vadose zone soil microbial communities from Sagehorn Ranch, Mendocino, California, USA - Sage2_L_80_16 metaG | ecosystem: Environmental > Terrestrial > Soil > Vadose zone | place: USA...
AAAGCCGGCGCCGCCGCCGCGCGGCGGGTTGTTGCCTTGCACGCGCACGATTTCTTCCTTGGCCGACTTGCTGCCGTAGTCGATGGTTTGCGACCAGCTCTTCAAGTCGACGCGCGGCCAATCGTCCGCAGTGCTGAAATTCTGGCCGAGATAGCTGATCCGTCCCGTCCCGTTGTACTGGATGGAATTGACTTTGCTCGCGCCGACGGCGTTGTCGGCCGCCTGCAGCAAGGCTCTTGCATTCTGAGCGACTGCCGGCCCGACCACCGGCCCCAGCATGAGAGCCGATAGTGCAACGAACGTCACGAGTACGTTTCTCATATCGCTCCTCCCGAAATTCAAGACAGTCCCCGATACGCTTCCGACCTCGATCGGCCATGCCGAAAGATCGCAAACTTGCGCTTAGGCTACCACAAGTCGCCGCCGACCTTGCATGCCCAATTGGGGCTCACGGACAAATCATCGCAGCGACGCGCCCCGGCCGGGCGCTGCGAAACCCCACGCGTTTACTGGCAGAGACCAGGCCCAGTTATTCACTAGAAAATGTACTTCAAGCCGAACTGGATCAGCCGAGGCGCCACCGAGGTCCGGCTGACGACGCCAAAGTTTGCCGTCCCAAAATTCGTACCGGGATTGGTGAATTGCGGGTGATTGAGGGCATTGTAGAACTCCACGCGGAAAGCAAATTGTGCGTTCTCCCGGAGGCCGCCGACCGCAGTCGTTTTACCGAAAGAGAAATCCGTATTGAATTGTCCCGGTCCGTTGAGAATACTTTGACCGGAATTTCCGTAACCCGTCGATCCATCGGACCCAATTGCGGGCGCCTTACAGATTGCCGACTTATTAATCCAATTGTACAAACGAGACGCGGTAGTGCCCGAAGTTACCAGATCTTTGTTTGTCGCGCCTGAGCAAAGTGTGATCGTAGCGGGTCCGGCGAAACCATACACGGAGCCCCCGCTGCGGTCGACCAAAGACATCGGCGCTCCACTCTGCACAATAACGACTCCGGAAATCGACCAGCCTCGCAGCAGCTCACCCGTGAATCCGTTCGTCCGGAGGTTAGGCAAATCGTAGGTGAAGTTGGTGATCAAGCGGTGCGTGCGGTCGAAACTCGTACGAGCCCAATCTAGATCGAGGTTCCTCTGGTCGTTGTAAACAGTTGTATTGGTCAAGGCCTTGGAAAACGTGTAGGCAAATTGAGACGTCAAGCCGTGAGAAATCTGCTGCCTGAATGTGGCCTGCATGCTGTGGTACCAGGAAGCCCCGAGATATTGGTGCGCTAACAGGGCCGTCGGTGACTGGCCGACGATGGGGACGCGCAGGTAGGCATTGGCGGAGGTATTCGTGGTGACACAGCCCGATGATAGATCGACACCCAACGTGGCGAAGACCGCCGGAGTTACTCCCAAAGCAGCGGGCGTCGCCGGCAGCCCGCAATTTAGCGGGTGGCTCGGAGTTGCCAGCAGCGGCTGGTTGGAACCATAAAAGAGGAACAGATTGTTTGCGTACGATCCGACATAACCCAGGTCGAGACTGAAATTGTTAGAGATGGCGTACCGCACGTTCAGGTTCCATTGTTGTAGCTTAGGAAGTCGGAAGCTCGGTCCGATAATCCGGTCCCCCAGGTTTGAGGAGGGCGTTCGTAGTGCAAACCCCAGGTTTGTGGGAGGGAATGGCGTTTGTAGTGTGGACGTATTGTTGCTAGCTCCCGAACGACCGATGAGTTGGGCAAGGGGCTGCATATTCGTCGAAGGAGTCCCTTGCGCATTTCCCCTTTCGGGAAGAGGTTGGTAGAACCACCCGTAGCCGCCGCGTACAGCCACGCGGCTCTGCTTGCTTCCGGGTTGCCACGCAAAGCCGAAGCGAGGCGCAAAGCTGTTCAAAGGGGCAGCATTCTCGTAGTGACTCTTGTTGGGACGCACAATCACGCCCGGAGGCGGCGGCCCGAAAGGTCGGCCCGTATAGGGGTTGATCCGGTTCGGATTGTAGTCAGAAGGCACCGTCATCCCTACATACGTGCCGGAAGCGGGTGGAATGGGCACGGTCTGCAACAGCGACGGCCAAGCGTTGCCCAGGTCCTGGTCTTCGCCAAAAGAAGGCGGCAGGTATTCCCAGCGCAAACCAAGATTGAGCGTGAGGCGCGCACGGGCTTTTAAATCTTCCTCGACGAAGGCGGCGGCATGGTTGAACTGCTGCAAAAGCACGACGGCGCCCCTGGGTCCCATACCTTCGTTGGCCTCGATAGATTGAATATTGCTGAGTCCCTGAGGACTGCCATTTTGGGCCGCACTCATTCCCAGCAGGAAATCGGTGAAGTTTTGAAACGCAAGCCGTCCTCGAGCGAGACCAATATTAGAGGATTTCAGATGCTGCGTTAACGCGAAGACCCCGGTGCGAATCGTATGCCTTCCGTGAATCCAAGAAAGAGTATCCGACCAAGAATAAGTTTTGCTGCCGTTCAGCCAGTCGCTGTAGACGTTTCCCGCCTGAAAACCTCCCAGTGATCCCCGCATCGTGAGATCCGGCAACCCCGAGGACAAACCATTAGCAGGAGTCATAGCGACGGAAGTTGCTAAGGCAAGACCGGGCACTGCCGGCTCGGAAAGGCTGTCCGTGAAGGTCATTCGCGCTTCATTGGCCAGATTGGGTGTCAACACCGAAACGAGTTGGTTGCTGGTGGTGTAGTTCGTATCGTGTGTTGTTACCGGGAACCCCGGAGTAGGAGGCGTCTCGGGGGAACGAAGGAAGTCGGATGAGTATGCTCTTTGCGTGTTCGCCTTAGCGTGATAGAGCCTGCCTGTGAGTGTGTGTTTCTTGGAAATCAGGTAGGCCATATTGAAGAGCCCTTGGTCTTCGTCATATGTGGACGGAATACTATAGGAAGAAAACCCCAGGCCCGCATTCACTCCGCTGGAAAGAATCGTTTGCGGTGTGGGGATCAGATAGCTGCCATCGGCCAACTTCAATTGCAGCAGCTTTAGAGCCACAGGATTGATGTTTGAGCCATCACACGCGACCTGCACTCCTCCGGCAAACGTCAAGTACCTGGATTGTGCAGCCTGCGCCTTGTTCGCCGGACAGAACTGCGAACCGATCGTCGCCGCCGAGCGATCGTTGGTGAGTGGGGGAAGAATAACAGTATATAACGAAGCGGTGGGATCCAGGCCGTTCACCTGCCGTGTTCCCTGGTAGGAGCCAAAGAAAAACAATTTGTCTCTCCGGATCGGCCCGCCGATGGTGCCGCCGAATTGGTTCTGCTTCAGAGTCGCACGGGGTTGCCCGGCTGCGTTCCTGAAAAACGCATTGGCATTGAAAATGTCGTTGCGCAAGAATTCCCAGGCGTCTCCGTGAAACTCGTTCTCGCCGGATCGGGTAACCAGATTGATATTGGGAACCCGCGTTCCATACCCGGCGTCGTATTGCGAGGTCTGAATTTTAAATTCCGAAATTGTATCGGGGTTAGGGACGGTGCTGGCGGAAGCCGCGCCGTCCACGGTGAATGTGCCTGTGGCGGTGTTGCCATTCACATTCACGCTCTGAGAGCCAGTTCCCAGCATCCCGGCATTGTTAACACTGGCAGTGGAGCCAGAAGACATCGAGAGCACTTGCGTTAAGTTGCGGGTGGTCAATGGCACCGCCGTGATGGTCTTGCTGTCCACCAGCGTGCCGCTCGAAGAAGTCGCCGTCTCGCTGAACTCGCACTGGCAGGGAACACGTTCTTCCGATTCGCCCGCCTCGAGCTGAGCGTCAAGGTCGGGTGCCTCCGAGACATTTATGACCACGGACAGCGCTCTGGAGGTCTTGAATCCTTGCGCAGAAAAGTCCACGTTATAGGTGCCGGGAGAAAGCAACGAGAATCCATAGAGCCCCTTCGCGTCGGTCATCGTGGTTTGCGTCTGCCCGGTCGTTGGGTTTAGGAGAGTGACGGTCACGCCCGGAACGACTGCCCCCGTCGGATCTACGACGGTGCCACGTAACGCACCCGTCGTTGCCGATTGCGCCCACAAACAAGAAGAAGCGCTAACGAAAGCGGCGATCAGAAGCGTCCTGAGTATAAGGAACCTGAGTCGCTTCCTAGTGATCACCGGCAAGCTACCGGCAAGTAGCAGCGATTTCGCATTTTTAGATTCACCTCAATGCTCCGAGGCACTTTTAAGTTCCTTTCCGTTATTTGGTTGGATGGCCGGGTAGATGTTTCACATCGAGGTTATTCTCGTTGCAGATGAACTCAAGCAGTTCCGTATTCGTCAACTATCTCGTGCGTCGAAACCTGTAATCGCGGGAGATGCGCATCTCGAGGAGATACGTCACGGCGCCCTGGCCATCTGTGACGAACTTGATCCCCAGCCCATAAAAGCCGGAAAAAGTGGTTTCCGACTGCGCCACAAGCTGTACCTTCTCCCTTCCTTTGAGTTCGGCAAACAGCGCTCCGTCATAGACTGTGATTTCGATAATTGCGGGGTGGGGCCTGTTTCCCCAGAAGTCCAGTTCCTCGTAGGTACCGGCGTATTTCGCCAGGATCTCGGGCGCGACCTTTACTTCGGACTTCTTTCCGTCGGACGTCGTGCCGACCCAGTGCTCGAGGCTGTGGTGGCTCTCGTTGCAGACGGACTCGAGCAACTCGGTATCGGCCATCAACTCCGCGCGGAGTGCCACGGTCCAAGGCCGGGCATACAGCTGCGGATCGTTGAGCGTGATTTCAATTTCCATGTGGCCGAAATCCCGGCGCCGGTAACGTTCGGTCATGCGCAGCGCCTCCGTGTGCGGATGACCATCGTGATCCAGCCACGACCGGTCGTTGAATCCGAAGCTCTCCACCACCAGCGTGTCTCCCTCCCAGCGCCCCACCGAATGCCCCATCCAACTCGGATTCGGGTCGGTCTCCAATGCGCGCCCGTCTATGAAAATCTGACGATAGGTGAGATCTTCGTCCAGCATCAAGATCAGACCTGGGGTCTGAACGATTTTCGCCTTACGCGCGCTGGTGCTGTAGCTCGGACCCCACGGCAGGCACTGGATACCCGGGGAATCTTTCTGCAGGTCTTCCGCGCGCTGTTTGACTAAAGCTTCGGCCCAAGGTTGGATTTCTCCGGGCTTCAGGTCCGCCGCGATGTTGGCCGCATATTTGAGCGAAATCCTTTGCCACAGGCCGGACAGGTCGGGTTTGCCGTCCGCGGTGCGCGGCGTGGGTGCGGTGAGATTCGGCTTGCCGTCCGCGATGCGTGGGATGCCGGGCGTGGGATGATTCACCCACTGCGCCGCGAGCGGCGTAGTCAGCGCAAACAAGATGATCGCGAAGACGAAGGTTTTCATACGTTACCTCCAGTGAAGAACCGATCAGCCGAACGGAATTTTTGGGTAAGCCGGATACTAACACAGCGTTGGCCGTCGACGCGCGTAAAAGGCGCCAATGCGGGATCGCGACCAGCCCGGATTTTCAGCGAAGTCTCCCTCTGGGCTGACATTACCCACAAGTCGTAGACACGGGCGTCTGGGACAACCGGCGGCTTTCTCTTCAGTTGCAGCAGGAACAATCAAGTGAGGCGTTTTTGCTTTTGTTGTGCAAAGCCGGGGCACGACGCCAAATTAATGATCTTGACATTCGATTTGCGCGGAGTAGATCATTCCGTCGGAAACCTGTTTCTTTTCGGAAATTACGCTGTTACGTTGCCGGATGTGGAGAAAGAATATGGATTTTCTCTCATCAAAGCCGGGGTTGGTCTGCATCGCGTCGGCCCTGATTTTCCTTGGAGTATTGGGATCGACGCAGTTCGTTTATCCGCAGGAAGCTCAAAACCGCGGCCGTCAGAACGCCGCCCAGAATACGAGCAGGGAGGAGCAGAAATCCAAGAGCGCTGAGCTCGAGCTTTTGCCCGTACAAGGCAACATCAGCATGCTGGCAGGAGCGGGCGGCAACATTACGGTGCAAGTAGGTAAGGACGGCATCCTGCTGGTCGACACCGGTGTGGCAACGATGAGCGATAAGGTCCTGGAGGCCATCCGGACCTTATCGAAAGGTCAGATCACCTACATTATTAATACCGGCGACAGAACCGATCATGTAGGCGGCAACGAGAACTTCGCCAAGATTGGCCGGCCCTTAGCCATCAACCGAGCCGCGCAGGCGAGCGTTTTTATCGTTGCCTTTAGCACGATTCTGGACAGGATGACCGATCCCAACGGGAAACCTTCCGTACCGGAAAAAGCTTGGCCAAACGACACGTATTCGGTGCCCCAGAAGAACCTTTATTTTAACGGTGAAGCGATCCAGATATTTCATCAACCAGCGACCACGGACGGCAACAGCATCGTGTTTTTTCGGCGCTCGGACGTAGTGAGCACGGGGGATATTTTCGATCCCACGGAATACCCCATCATCGACTTGAAGAACGGAGGGAGTCTTCAGGGAGTGCTCGAGGGACTGAACCGGTTGAGGCAGATGGCGATTCCGGCCGACCATATGGAAGGGGGCACGATGATCGTCCCCGGACATGGGAGGCTTTGTGACGTGGCGGATTTGGATATCTATCAGCAAATGGTCACCATCGTCCGAGACCGCCTTCAGGACATGATCGACAGGGGCATGACTCTCGATCAGGTGAAGGCGGCTAAGCCAACCCGGGACTACGATCCGATCTATGGCAGCAATACGGGGAATTGGACGACGGATATGTTTATTGAGGCCGCCTACAAGAGTCTGAGCAGCAAACCCGACACTCGCGGAGGTCGTCGAAATAACTAGGAGCGATTCGCGCGCCGCGTTTTAACTTGCGGAGTGGAGAATTTTAGTCATTGCCAGGAGCATGGTTATGAAATATAGATTGCCAATCTTAGTCTCATTGAGTGCTTTGACCCTTCTGACCTTGGGCGGTGGTCTGACCTTCGCGCATCATTCGGCTTCGGCAACTTATATCCACGGCAAGTCTGTAAAGATCGAAGGGACGTTAAAGGAGTTTGTTTGGCGTAATCCGCACTCCTTTATGAAGGTGCTGGCGCCCGACGAAAAAGGGGAGATGCAGACCTGGGTTATCGAAGGCGCTGCACCAGCGGAATTGAATGAACAAGGCATGAAGACAAATACCCTCCGACCTGGCGATCACGTCATCGTCACGGGGCAGCCCGGGCGCATTGCGGAGGACCATAGACTACTGCTTGAGAGCGTGCAGCGGCCATCGGACGGTTTCAAGTGGCAGGGCCCCGCCGCCCGGCAATGACCACTTTCTGGATGGCTGCGCCCTATCGGGCTTGCATTCGCGGCCGCTCATCCCGATGACAGTTCTATAAGAGCGATTCAGTGACAGACAGACGAAAAATGGAAACACGTTGCGGAACGGTACGAGTGCGAGCGAGTCGAGTATTCCTGCTCGTCGCAGCGTTATCGCTGCTGCTTTCGGCTAATCTCGCTGCGCAACGCCCAGGTGATGCCGAAGGTGCAGGTCCAAGAACGGCACGCGCGGCTGCCCCGGACGATTTAACGGGATATTGGGTATCGATCGTAACCGAAATGTGGCGTTACCGCATGCTCGTGCCGGACAAAGGCGATTACGTGAAGGTTCCGCTCAACCCCGAGGGCCGTAAAGTCGCAGACGCCTGGGATCCAGCCAAAGATCAAGCGAGCGGTAACGAATGCAAGTCGTACGGTGCTGCTGCCATCCTGCAAGTCCCGGGGCGGCTGCATATTTATTGGCAGGACGATAACACGCTGCGTATGGATACCGATTCCGGGACCCAGACTCGCCTGTTGCATTTCGGTGGGTCACCGCCCCCGAATGAAGCGCCCACGTGGCAAGGATACTCGGTTGCCCTGTGGGGGGGAGACGATCCCAGGGACAGGCGTGACGGCCAAGGCGGACCTGTGCAGGATTCGGCGGGCAGGCTGGTAATAGCAAAAGAATTGCGGAAGGATGCCGATTATCTCAAGGTGGTTACCACACATATGCGTCCGGGATATCTGCAGAAGAACGGCGTTCCTTACAGTGGCAACGCGATCCTGGAAGAATACTTCGATCGCTTTTCAGACCCCTATACTCGCAACACCTGGCTATCGGTAACGACCGTGGTAACCGATCCTCAATACCTCATAGAACCTCTTATTACCCATGTGCATTTCAAGAAAATTCCGGACAGTTCCGGGTGGGATCCCACGCCATGTCGCGCCAACGAACCACGCTGATGCGAGTTTCTCCTCAGCTCGTTGCTAGCACGATTACCGGGAGGATCAGCAGATGAGATTCACAAAGATCAACAGGAAAATGAACGGCGTTTGGTTTCTGCTGCTCTTACTGGTGGTGCTACCGAGCCGGCCAGCCAGGGCCCAGGTTGATCTAACCGGCCAGTGGTCACCGCGGGTTTATAACGACGCCATGGATATCGGCGACTACACCGGAATCCCACTCAATGAAGCGGGGCGCCTGAGAGCCGAGAGTTGGCATCCGGAACAACTCGATCTCCCGGAAAATTTGTGCAGACCGCACCCCATCGACATCGGGTTACGTGTCTCCGTTTCGCAGCTGCGCATTACCACGGAGTTAGACAACGAAACACGACAGCCCGTTGGCTTACGCCTCCACGTGGCCTGGCAGGAGCCTGAACAAGTGATTTACATGGATGGCCGCCCACACCCTTCGGCGAACGCGCCTCATAAATGGTCGGGATTTTCGACCGGACAGTGGGAACGCAACACATTGGTATACATGACCGACCATCTCAAGCAAGCGTATCTCACCCGCACCGGAGTTCCCAAGAGTGACAAGGCCACAGTGACAACGCGAGTCCATCGATACGGCAATATTCTGACGATCATCTTTATCATTAACGATCCAGCGTATTTGACGGAACCTTACATTCGCGAATCCAGTTGGGTCTATGATCCCAACCAGGTGATACCTCCATTCCCTTGTGAAATCACTCCGGACGGAACCCTCGTTCCGGCAGGAAAAGTGCCAAGTTTTCTGCCTGGCAAGAATGACATTCTTAGCGACTTCGCGACTGAATATGGGATACCTCCCGAGTCTGCGTTGGGCGGCGCGGAAACCACGTACCCCGAGTACATCAAGAAGATGAAAACGATGAAGGTCGCTCCTCGCACCACGACCGAACACTATAGGCGCACTCAGTGAATGCGCTCGTTCGAGGCCGATGCGGCAGGAGCAATCCATGAAAAACACGAAGAATGTTTCTTCAGCGATTTTCGTGATCGCGCTTGTGTTGGGCGGTTGGGCAAGCGCGCGCGCCCAGAGCGAGATTACTCTGCTGGCGGTGGGTCCCATGCGTGCGCCCACCCAGAAGATTGTTGCCAACTTCGAGGCGAAAACGGGCCACAGAGTAAAAGTGACTTACGGCAATGGTGCGGAGACCAGAAGGACGGTTGCCAAAGGCCGGGCGCTTGATGTGTCGCTCATCATCGCGCCCTTCCCGGGAGCGATCGCCTCAGGAGCCATCGTCCCCGGCAGCGCCACACTGGTTGCCAGCATTCTCACGGCTGTGGGCGTGCCAAAGGGCCGGCCCAAGCCCGACATCTCCACGCCCGCCGCAGTCAAGAAAGCGCTCCTGGCCGCGAAGAGCATCGGATATGAGGACCCCGACTTCACGGTCGCCGGGCAGGGACCTTGGGAAGCGCTTAATAAGCTCGGCATCGCCGACCAAGTCGCCACGAAGAGTCAGGTCGAACTTGGTCCCGGTGCTCAAGGCATCTCCCCGACCGCCACCAATAATGCCATCAAAACTTCCAAGCGGCTGGAAAACGGAGACATTGACATCGGCCTGCTCATGCTCAGCGACATGCTTCCCGAGAAGGACAAATACGACATTGTAGGGGTTCTGCCGCGGAAGATTTGTACGCCCGTTCCGGTTGTGGGATTCATCTCCACTCACGCGAGCGACCCCACGGCTGCCAAGGCGCTCCTACAGTACCTCGCGTCACCCGAAGCCGAAACGATCTGGAAAGAAGCAGGGTACGAGCCACATAGCTGAGCCGATTATGGGACGTGGGAGGATGCGGCCCCCGCGTGGCATCCCTCAGTCAAGAGCTAGCCCCACGCTTTCAATGCAATTATTACGGATAGGGCCTTATCCTACAGCACCGTCCGTCACCAATTTCGTACACGGCGGAGGCCGCGCTCAGCCATCAACTCCTCGACGTTGCGTAGGCTCAAGGAGAGAAAGTTACCTTACTCGCTATCGGCTCGCCGCCTGTTTCGCATTCAGAACGAGCTTCTGCACCCGCCAATTGTTCATATCGGCGACGAAAACAACGTCCTCCGACGGACAAGCGAGCCCATGCGGCCAATTAAACTGTCTGGGTCCGCGACCTGATTCGCCGAGCATTCCCAAAATCTTCCCATCCAATGTCAGCTTGTAGAGACGGCCAGGCTCCTGATCAATCGCGAAGAGATATTGAGTCGGGCCATTCGTTGTAATACAAAGCGACCAGGGAGCCGTCCCATTCGGCGGATTGGGATTCGGATTACCCAGTGTGGGATGCCGCTTTTTGTCGTAGGTTACGTTCAGCCAGATAAACTTCTTGAAGTTGCCATCCGGATCGAAAACCTGAATACGTCCGTTGCCGCGATCAGCGACGTACACGTTTCCCTGTTTGTCGATCTGCATGTTATGCGGATTTCTGAACTGACTGGGTCCGGTGCCGTAAGATCCCCACGACTTGATCCAGTCTCCATTCTTGTTCATCTTGCCGATGCGTGAATTGACATAGCCGTCGCTGACATAGATGTTGTCCTGGCCGTCCCACGCAACATCGGTTGGACCGTCAAACAATGCGTCCACTGCAACTTTGTCCGCCGGTCTCGCTCGCCTGAATTCGAAACCCTCGTAACCCTCCGGACGGCGTCCGAGGTTCATGAGGACATACCCGGCAGGGTTGAACTTCATAATGGAATTCGTGCCTTTATCGACAACCCACAAGTTGTCGTACTTATCGAACCGGACTGCGTGAGCGTATCCCAGACCGTACACGCCTCTTCCGATCTCTCGCAGGAATTTGCCGTTTGAATCGAACTCCCATAGCTGAGTCGTCGCATTTCCGTACAACGGTCCGGCTGTCGCAGTTCCCGGATGATTCACCACAACGATGTTTCCCTTCGAGTTGACCGCAACACCGAGCGTTTCGCCGAAATTCATGTCGGGATTGATCTTGAAGAAATTCGGAACCGATTCAAAAGGGATCAATGGGACATCATTCACAATCGGCACATCCTGGTTTGGGCCAGGCTGCCCCACGCCGGCGGCCGGCGCGCCATCTCCGCGTTGACCGCCTCCCCCACCGCGCTGAGAAAAGACGGAAAGCGTAGCCGCAAAAATCGCTGCTATGAAGAGAACTCCTGAGGCACTCAACCATCGCTTCATAACGAAATCTCCTTTGTATGCGCGTTGTGCAATGCCCTATATCCTCCGCCCTCTTTCACCTTTCAGCCAAGAATTTTCCAGTGCTGCAGAGAATAAACGCCGCAGCGTTCACCGGTCGATCCCCCGTCTCCCGCTCTTTTTTCTCCTTGGTGGTTTCCGGTTTAACTTTGTTTTGCGGAATGCGGAGGCGCGTCGAACATCGGGCGAACGGGGGATGGCGCAGAATGCCAACGGCGGTGTCATAATGATGAATCGCGTCGGCATCCGTGTGCCAAATATCGCTGAGGCCGGTTTTACCCACGGGCTCCAGGTCGAGAACGCGGCACAGGCCGTTGCGAGATTCAGGAAGAGCGGTGTGATGGTCAGTGATACGAATACGAGTGATACAAAAGCGATCCTCGCCAATATCACCGACTCATATATGGGCCGCATTGAGCTGTCGAACTCACTTCGGAGTCCTGCATTACAAGGCAATTCAGAACTGGAAGTGAGTCGTCGAATCGGAAAGGAGCATCGAGATGTCCGTATCAGGTATCGCGAGATTCGGGTTCACAACGCTAATCATTGTCATCTGCGCCGCTCTACTGGGAACCCGCGTTCAGGCGCAGCAGCGGGGCGGCACGGTTCAGACGGACAAGGTCCAGCCCGTGAACATTGGTGCCAATCCCTATCGCGTCATCAGGGATTGGGCCCAGCTAAGTTTAGAGGGAAGGCCATGGGGCGGCTCCAACGGCGTGGCCATCGACCGGGATGGCAAGTCGGTATGGGCGACCGACCGATGCTCGCCCGGGACAAGCCCGGGCTGTCTCGGCACCAAAGCGAACCCCGTCCACCATTTCGATGATTCAGGTAAGGAGATCAGGAGCTTTGGCGGCGGGATGTTCGTGTGGCCGCATGGCATCCATGTCGATCGAGAGGGAAATGTGTGGGTGACCGACGCACGAGCCCCGAGCACCGACGACCTCAAGAAGTTTCTCGGAGAAGACAAGAAGGGAAGCGTTGTCGTCAAGTTCAGTCCCGAAGGGAAGATCCTGATGACGCTGGGGAAGCCTGGCGTGAGGGGAAACCCTCCCGAAGCCCTGACCGACCCGACGGACGTCGTGACCGACCCGAGCAATGGTGACGTCTACGTGGCCGAGAGCCATACGGACGTGGCAGACCCCGATCTGGTCGGGCGCATCTCGGTGTTCGACAAGACCGGGAAATTTCTCAGAGTCATCGGCAAAACAGGAACAGGGCCGGGCGAGTTCCGCACGCCGCACGCGCTAGAGTTCGATTCCCAGGGCCAGCTGGTCGTTGCCGATCGCCACAACCATCGCATTCAAGTCCTGACGAAGGCGGGGAAGTTCGTCCGTGAATACGACGACTTCGGCCGCACCAGCGGGTTGGCCATCGACAAGAACGACGTGATCTACACG
>Ga0137379_10004771_pt1 | contig 12778 bp, 7 predicted proteins | sample SagtaG_18_FD_104812 | JGI IMG/M metagenome (GOLD analysis project Ga0137379, IMG submission 104812) | Vadose zone soil microbial communities from Sagehorn Ranch, Mendocino, California, USA - Sage2_L_80_16 metaG | ecosystem: Environmental > Terrestrial > Soil > Vadose zone | place: USA...
CAGCACGCGTCTGATGCCGGTGGACATCAACGGGCCCCACGGAATCGTGTTTTCGCCGGACCGCGAGTTTTATTACGTGTCCATCGGCCACGGCCGGCCGAACGGCTCGGCCTGGAAATACCGGGCCGGCGACGACGCCGTCCTCGGCCATGTGGATCTGGGAATGTTTCCCGCCACCGAAGACGTCACGCCCGACGGCAACTTCCTTTATGTGGTGAACTTCAACCTGCACGGCGACATGGTGCCGAGCTCCGTCTCCGTGGTGGACACGCACTTGATGATGGAGGTCGCGCGCATCCCCACCTGCACGATGCCCCATGGCTCGAGGATCAATGCCGACGGAACGGCGCATTATTCGGCCTGCATGATGGACGACCTTCTGGTGGAGATTGACCCGCGGCGGATGAAGGTGGCGCGGAGTTTCCGCGTCACGCCGGGGAAAGAGCAGGCGTTTGAAGGGCTTCCGCGCAGCGATTCCGCACAGCATGCAAGTCACGCGATGGACCACGGCAGCGAGCTGCCCAAGGCGGGTGATAACTCCTGCCAGCCGACGTGGGCGCAACCCTCGGCTGATGGCGCGCGCGTCTTCGTGGCGTGCAACAAATCCAGCGAGATTGTCGAGGTGGACGCCGAATCGTGGAAACTTGTCCGTCGAATTCCCGCGGGCCCGGGCGTTTATAACCTGGGCGTGACGCGAGACGGCAAACTGCTCATCGCCACGAATAAGCGCGGGCCTTCGGTTTCCATCTTCGATGTAAAGACGGCAAAGGAACTCGCGCGGCTTCCCACCAAACGGAAGGTCGTGCACGGAGTGGCCGTTTCGCCCGACAACCTTTATGCCTTCGTCACCGTCGAGGGGATCGGCTCCGAGCCGGGAACGTTGGAAGTGATCGACCTCATCGCGCTCAAGACGGTTGCCACATTGGATTTGCCGGAACAGGCCGCCGGAATCGATTTCTGGAAAATCGAGCCATCGAAGAGCCCATAATCGCATCGCAATTTTTTCAGTGGGGCATCTCCGTGGTCAAGGTCGGCTGCTTCAATTTGCCGAGCTTGGCGATCCACAACCCGGAGTGGACATCGTTGACGTAGATGAGCCCCTTGTACGGATAGGCGCCCCAGGCAAACGGAAGGTTGGACCTGTAGCCGGCGGGATCGCCGGTCCAGAGTTTGGCGATTTCCCGGCCCTGGTTGTAAAGCTCGCCGCGCAACTCGCCGGAAACATCCAGGACACGCCCGCCGCCGTTGTAGTAGCCCATGTAAAGAATGTCGTCGAAGACCCAGATGTTGTGCGCGCCGGATTCCGGCACGCTGTAGGTGGCCACTTCGCGCGGATGCGCAATATCGGAGACGTCCACGACGTGCACGATGCCGCGCACCGGAATGCGCGACTTCGAAGTGATATCGAACTGTCCCGGAAAAACTTCGTCGCCTATGAGCACATAATTTTTATAGCGGTACACGGCATGCGCGCCTGCGAGCCAACCCGGGCCATAGAGCTCGTCGTAATTGAAGCGGAGCTGGCTGACCAGTTGCGGTTTCTCCGGGCTTCCACCCTTGATGCCCCGGCCGACATCGAGAATGACCAACCCATCACGCCAGTACGCGAGGTAGGCGAGGCCCTCGAGCACCTGATCGTCGTGAAGAAAGCGGCCAATGGTCATCGGTCCCATGGGGCCTTCGACCTGCATAGCCAGAGGGCTTTCGGTCTGCCAGCGGGCCACTTCCTTGGGGTTTTTTACGTCGGCGAAATCAATCACGCGGAGCGAGCCGGTGGCATCGTCGGTCAGATAGACGTAGTGTGAATTGACAAACGCGCTGTGCACGCCGCCGGTGACCGTCGCGGTGTATTCGGAAATCTGCTTGGGATGGAGCGGGTCGGAGGTGTCTAGAAACACAATTCCGTTCTTGCGGTTTGAGGCGCCCTCGCGGGTGATAACTCCGGTTTTGCCGTCGGCGGTGACGCTGACGTCGTTCACCAGACGGGCATCCACCTTCACCGTGTCGGTAAGATTTGGCTTCGACGGGTCCGAGATGTCATACACAAAAACTTTGTCGTCAATGGTCGAGAGATAAGCGTAGTTTCCCCAGATCCATTCTTCGGCGAACTGTTCGTCCTTGGGCATGGCATGCGCGACAACTTCCACCTCGCGCGCGACGTTGCGCGGCGCGACGACCACGCTGGCGACCGCGGTGCGGTCGCCGACAGTCGCGGACACGGCGTACGTTCCCGGACGCTCGGCAACAAACGCGCCGTCCTGCCAGACCTGGGCCCCCGCGCCGGTTACGGCCCAATGCGCCGCGGGAGCCGCGATGTTCGCGCCGCGTGCGTCTCGCGCGCGAATGGCGAAGTGCACGACGTCGCCGGTGCGCGCCTGCGCGGTCGCCGGGGAAACGGAAATGTGTTCGGCGGGATTCCTCACCACCGTGACGGAAGCCTCGCCCGAAACGCCATCGCCCGCGGCGCGAATCTTCGCTCGGCCGGGACTTACTCCCGTCACAAGGCCGGCTGCATCCATGCGGGCCACCGCGGCGTTCTCCGAGGTCCAGGTGATGGCGATATCGCTGCGCGGCTCGCCATTGGCGTTGCGCGGCGTGGCCACAGCCTGCGCAGTCCCTCCGGCAACAACCGGCGCGGACAACGGCGCAACCTCAATCCGCGCAACGTGCGGGCGCTTGATGTGGATCTTCGCGTAGCCCACCTTCCCGCCAATCACCGCGCCGACAGTGACTTCGCCCGCGCCGAACACTCGGACCTTGCCGGACATATCCGCCCCGCCGGTATCGAACGGCGCGGCAAGCCACACTGTGGGTTTGTCCGGCTGGGCATTGCCCGAGGCGTCCTTGCCGACGGCGGTGAATTGCACGGTGTCGCCGACTTCGGCAACGGCTTCCGCGGGCGTGACTTCAACCGTGGCGACCTTCGATTCGGGCTTCTTGGGATGATTGTCCTTTTCCTGCGCGCCCAGACCGGCAGCGAAGCAGAACAGCGCTGCGGGAAGCACAGCCAATCGAAACGCCTGCCAAACGATATTGCGCGTTGAAAAGGTCATCGGTGGTTCTCCTTTGCGCCGGTGTGGCGCGGGAGATTGTACCGCATGGAGGCGGCGACTGGTAACTCGTGATTGGTGACTCGTGGCTCGTGTTCTGACCCGAGGAGGGCCCCCCTCCCCCTCGGTATGTTTTTCGTAAGTGTTGCATGTAAAGGACTTAGGTGCGCGTTTTGACGTAAGTGCAGAATCTAAAGGACTTAGGGAAGAACGGAGGTTGGAAAGAGGAACCCACCCCCTACCGTTTTTTTGGAAGTGTGTGAAACGAAAGGGTTTTAAGTCCTTTGTTTTGAAAGTGTGTGAAACTAAAGGAGTTGCGGACGCATTTTTGCGAAACTGTGTGAAACGAAAGAGTTTAGGCGGCATTTTCGGCTTTCTCGAGCTTTTCTGATTCTCTTAGCGATCTATCGCGGCCTCTCAGTAGGCGGGGCGGGTTAGGGAGTGAAGCTACCTAGCGGGCTCCTGGCGATAACGACAGAAGTACGTATAGCACAGATGACTAGCGGTTGTCAAGGCCTAATTCGCGGGCACTCCGGCACGTGGTGTAAAACCTTTGCTTCTCTCTCAATGAAGCAGGTGGGGGGCACTAACCGGAGTGCCCAGCGCCCTGCATATACATGTTGCGGTAGTGCCGAGTCAAGGTATTTCTGCAGCAATCTACTGTTGCAATAGCCTAAGCTTTCGGTTAATGTCTCCTGGCCTTAGCCGGGTACTAGAGCGCCCATGTCCCCTTCCGACGCTCCCATAACGGTTTCGCGTCAAGAACTGTCCGCGCTCGAAGATTTAACGCGCCACCTATCTAATCTCATGACCACGTTGCTGTACCATGTGGACTTGCTTCCGGCAAGTCAGGCGACCCCTGAATTCGAGCGCGTGATGATTATCACGGGCGTCGTGACGAAGACCGAGCAGGCCCTGAAAGAGTTATTGGCGATTTTCGGGCGCATTCAGGATTCCGTAGCAAAACGCGCCTCGGCATCGAAAGCGGGCAGCGGTTGATGGGTGCGCCACTTGTCCTTAGAAGGCGAAGGGAACTCCCACCTTTTCGCAAAAAAGTGCGAGAAGATGCAGCACCCGACAAACCCCTGCTCGGGGCGAAAGAGGTGTGCCACCCGCCAGCAGCAATGAGACCAGAACAACGCAGCGAATCTGCAAGGAAGGGTGTAGCAGCGCGTTGGGCTAGACAAAAAGCGTGCGTCATTACTTATTACTCTCCCTTGGCCACACCTTAGCAGCTTCTTCTGCCATAAACTCTTGTCTTTTCTTGATCTCCTCGTCATTCCAGTCTTTGCACGTGCCTATCATGTTGGTCAGCCCTAGCTTAACGTCAGCAAGAATGGGCTTCTTCACAGAAAAGCCTTTATCTTTGAATGTCGAGTTATCAATTGAAAGAAGCAGAGCCAGATTCCCCAAACGATGGACATATTCAGCGTGGGTATCCTCTGAGATGTGCTTCCAGTCTTCGGAATGATTCTCTGGCATAACATGTTCCAGCGTTATTTTTTCGTTCTTACTTGGCTCCAAGTATGGCCTACCGTCGGTTTCCAGAGAACGGAGGAAATATCGAGCGATCGCATGGTTTCCTATTTTCATAGCGGCGAAATCAACCTTGAATTGATCGTCTTCCGGGATGTCTCCCTTGATTTGTGCCTCTACTTCTTTCGCCGATTTGAGTTTGCCATCGCTTATATCTTTTGCTAGGTTCCCGAAAACTTGCTCTAGTGCCCCTGTGCCAATACTTCCGGCTGCAATGAGTCTGACGGCCCAGCCCTCAAGGGCAGTAAGAAGTTTCCCAGCTTCTACTGCGGGAAGATTCTCGATGGCTGCCAGCAATAACGGTCTAGTTTGAGATATGCCAAGAGTCTTTAGTGCTTCCAATGCATTCCGTGCTGAAGCCGGGTATTGGTTCCAGGCAGGGCTAGAGGGGTTAACAAGAGATGCGTATTGCGTGGATACCTTTTGCAACTGCTCGGAAAAACCAAGCACTTGAGCCGGAGATTGGCTGTCATTTTTTATTGAGGTGAAAAGCTCTTGGGTCCGGACAACGCCTTTCTTGGAAATCCAATAGTGCCTGACGAAGTTCTTGATTCTCTCTTCTTCGTTCATAGATTCAAGATTTCCGATCATTAGCGTCCAGTTCTTCTTTACGACGGCAAAGTGATCGTCTCCTGCTTTTCCAAGCATGTAGTTTTTGATTAGATCAACCGCAGAAAGTTCCAGCCCCCGATCATTCATCGTTTCAAAGATCATGTATGCGGAGCCTTCTGTTGGAGCCGTCACAAGGATGACTGCCGCATGATTCTCCAAGAACTCCACCCACTGTTCTAGGGCTTCAAGGTGCGAGGTTTTCGGAATCCCTTTCAGGAAGTCTCTTAAATGAGAAGCGGCGTGCTTCGCACCTTTATCAATCAGCTTGTGCGATGGCTTCGTAATCTCAGACTGTTCTCTGCTCTTTCGTTCATCGGATTTTTTGGGAAGGAGTACACGCTCAAAAAAGTAGATGGAGTCCATTTCATTAAGAACTAGATGAACGTCACAACTTTTCGTAAGAGGATGAGTTTCATAGAGCCATTTGCGGGTGAAATCCGTAGCTCCTTGCTCGTCCTTCACGTCTATGTAGTAGTCCCTGATCGCAGCCAGAATTATCATGCTCGTGGCGAGCCTTTGTTGGCCATCAACGACCATTAGATTCTTCTTTTCAGGAATAACCACAATTGTCCCAAGAAAGTAATCTCGTTGGGGATTGTTCATAGCTAGGCGAATATCTTTGCATAGATCGTCTACGTTTCCGGGTTTCCACGAATAGTCTCTTTGGTTCGGCGGCACCCGTAGATTTCCCTTTTGCAGAAGCTCACCCAAGCACTTGCGATCAAACTTTATTTCTGACAAGGTATTGTCCATCGTCAGGTGCCTCCGAGTAGAGCCACATACTACCTCTAGTACCTGTTCATTGCGATAGATAGGGGGATTTGCAGGCTAGGTTATTCACTTTCCAATCTAAGAATTCAAATTAGGACAGCACCCAGGACGACCTGCGCTTGACGCGACGGGGCAGGAGGGCTAAGCTTTCGGCCCGAAGGCGCGGCTCAAAACGGAAATTCCGGATTAAGCCCAAACCAATCCAAGGAGGAGCAAGATGTCCATACGCCGAATGGGTTTGTTGATTTCCTGCGCATTGCTGGCCCTGATCGCGGGCGCGCAGACAAAAGAACCTGCTAAAAAGAGTCCTGCGCGGGCCGCAAGCCCGATGATTGTGGAGTCTGGTTCGGAAAAGTGGGGCGACATTCCCGCAGGAGTCCTGGTCGGCACGCCCTCGGTTGAAATCGGCGGCACATTGCGCGTCGCTGTCCTCCAGGGCGATCCGATGAAGGCAGGAGCCACCTATACTCTGCGGCTGTCTTGTACCGACGGAGCGAAGGTCGCGCCGCATTGGCATCCGACAAGGGAGAACGTCACGGTGATAAAGGGCGCGGTTGCTGTGGGGATGGGAACGAAATGGGACGATGCGGCCCTGAAAGACGTGCCCTTGGGCGGGTTTTTCGTGGCGGAGGCGCAAATGAGGCACTTCGCGCAATGCAAGGGCGACACGATTATGCAGGTGCACGGAGTCGGCCCGTTTGTCGTCAATTTTGTCGGTCCAGAGTAAGCTAAACGCAAGGGTGAAGGACGCGGACCGATCTCTGCCGCCGCTAGCGCCAGAAGGCAGTCGCGGGAACCATCCATCTCGCCTCAGTTAGTTGAAAGGCCGACGTTTACCTTGAAGCCAGCTTCATGGCTTAGAGTCTTCCCCCAACACAGAATTAGAACACCACTCGGGACCACGTGACCTTGACACGCGAAAGCGGCTGGCCTATGGTCGTGCGGAAAAAGGTGGGAATGCGCACACGATGAAGCCGCCGCGCGCACTGGCATCTCCCCGCGTGGTCAACATAGACGACCTGCGCACCCTGGCCCGGCGGCGCTTGCCGAAAGTGGTGTTCGACTATCTGGATGGCGGCGCCGAAGCCGAGTTCACCTTGCGCGAAAACCAGCGGGCCTTCCAGGGAGTGACTTTCCGGCCGCGCAATGCCGTGGCCATTCCCGAATGCGATCAGAGGGTGCGTGTGCTGGGCCTGGAACTTTCTTTTCCGGCGCTGCTGGCTCCGGTGGGCTACAGCCGCATGATGCATCCCGGGGGCGAAGTCGCCGCGAGCCGCGCCGCCGGGGCGGCGGGGACGGCTTACATTCTCTCCACCATCTCCGGCCATCGGCTGGAGGACGTCAAGGCGGCCTCCTCCGGGCCGGTGTGGTATCAGCTCTACTTGGTGGGCGGCCGCGAGACAGCGGAAGGAGCCATTGAGCGCGCCCGGGTGGCGGGTTTTTCAGCTCTGGTGGTGACCATTGACACGGCCCGCGCGGGAATGCGCGAGCGGGACTTCCGCAACGGCATGATCGAGCTGCTGGGCCGCAAGCCGCTGGCCAAGATTCCGTTTCTGGCGCAGTTCCTCGCGCGCCCGCGATGGCTTACGCGTTTTCTTCTGGACGGCGGCGTGCCCAGGCTGCCGAACATCGTCATTCCGGGCCAGGGGCCGATGCCGATCATTGACGTAAGCGCGGCGCTGACGCAAGCCAACGTCACGTGGGAAGACCTGCAATGGATCCGCAAAGTTTGGCGCGGCCCCATCGTCGTGAAGGGTGTGCTGATCGGCGAAGACGCCCGCCGAGCCGTGGATGAAGGCGCGGCTGCCGTAGTGGTCTCCAATCATGGCGGGCGCCAACTCGACTGCGTCTCTGCCACACTGAGAGCGCTGCCGGAAGTCGTCGCTGCGGTGAACGGCCGAGCCGAGGTGCTGATGGATGGGGGCATTCGCCGCGGCGCTGACATCATCAAGGCCGTCTGCCTGGGGGCACGAGCCGTGCTGATCGGGCGCGCCTATGCTTACGGCCTCGGCGCCGCGGGTGAAGCGGGCGTGGCGCGCGCGCTTCAGATCCTGCGGGCCGACGTCGAGCGCACCCTCAGACTGCTGGGATGCCCTTCTATCGCCGCGCTGAATCGTTCGTACGTGGAAGTCTCGCCGAGCTGGCAGCCGGGCTGATTTCGAGTTAGAACTAGAAGCGCAGAACGACTCCGCCCCCGACAAAAAGATTCTGCTGGCGGCTAGAGAAGTTCACGCCGGAGGTCGGGTGGCCGGTCAGGAACTCGCGCACTTCGCCGCGGAATCCCAGATGCGGGATGGGCGTCTTGAGGTCCACGCCTCCGCCAACTTGAAATGCTGTGGTGTTCGTTCCCGTCGAAAGAGTGCTCGTGGTGAAATTTGTGAGCAGTTTGCTGTCCCCAAAATGGGCGAAACCCCCGCCCACGCTTACAAAAGGCGAAATCCCCACGGTGGAAAGCACGCGGAACCTTATGGAAGGAGTAAAAAAGAAAGAAGAAAAATCAAGCGGCACGGGAAGAGTGGTCGTGCTGGAGCTCACCGTGCGGGCAGGGACGCCCATCAGCGGCAATTCCAGCGAGATGGAAGCCGCCTTGGCGCCGATGAGGCGCAGGCTAAGCGTCGCTTCATAGGAAGTCTTGGAGGATGTTTTAATGGTTGAGCAGTTGGCCGGGTTCAAGGCACAGTTGGTGGCGAGATTGCCTGTGGCCGTGGCGTCGGGAGTGAACGTTCCGCCGATGGACAAGGCCAGGTCGTTCTGGGCAAACGCGCTGGCGGACATCAGGAACAGCGAAAACAAGAGAATGGACAGGATTCGCCTGGTCATTTGTGCTCCTTTTAGCTGACGAAGTTCATTCCGGTGAGCTGGGCACAGTATCCATGTCCTGCTTCCTGCCGGTGCGACGTGGATATCGGTTCCGGAGCGTTCATCTTATTCAACTTAGGATGCAGCGAATTACCCAAAGGTTTGTCCGGTGGGTTCGATCGTAATTCTCGTAGGTTTCGTTTTTTGCCGGCTAAGGGACGCTAACGGAAATTGCTCATCATAACGACGTCGGTCTTGCGCTGTCCGCGGGAAAATGCCAGTCGCTTGCCATCCCGGGACCAGGAAAAGGCAAACATGTCCCCGCTGGGGAACTTAGTCAACTGAACAGGAGCCCCTCCCGATAGCGGCTGCTCCCAGATGTTAGTTGCGCGGTTACGCGTGAGCAGAAAGGCGATGGCTTTGCCATCTGGACTGAACTTCGCTGACTGCATGCCGTACGGCCAGTCGAATGTGTGCAGCGGTGCTCCGCCAGCCGCCGGCGCGACGACCAGTTTGGATTGCATAGCGCCGCCCTCAACTTTTTGCGACGTGTAAAACATCAGCTTGCCATCCGGTGAAAAGCCAACCTGGGTGAACGGCAGGTCCAGTTTTGCCGAGGTTCCACCCCCGATGGGAACACGCCAAAGAGTGCCGTCCGCACCATAGACAACCGACTTCGAGTCCGGCGCGCATAGAGCAGCGTCCGCCAAATTCAGGGGCGCCAATTTCGCGGGATTTGAGCCATCGCCCTCAGCGCTCCAAAGTGAAAAAGCGCCGTCGCGCCAGGTGGTGTAAACGACGTGCTTCCCGTCCGGACAAGCAGAGAGCCAAAAATGTGGATCGTGGTCATTGGTCAGCGGACTCTGGTTGCTTCCATCGGGGTTCATGAGTATCCACTGCAATCGAGGATTCACGGCGGTGATGCGGTTTCCCACCCAATCCAGTCCGAGTCCCAGGGATTCGCCGGACGTGATTTGCTTAGCCTGCGAGCCGTCTCCCTTCGCCACCCAGATATCGCTCAAGGTCGTATCCTGCAGAGCCACCAGTGAATCTCCGCCGCGCGTAATGTCCAGACAGCACATATCGTAGTTGGTGAGGTCGTTGGTAAAACGGCTGAGCTCGCCCTTCGGATAGCTGACAAACCAAATCTGGCCGCTCCCGCTTTCTGGGTCGATGGCCACCACCAGAAGGCCACGACCATCGGGCAACCAAGCGGCGGCTCGCGCACCGGTGGTGAAAGAGTGCAGGTCCCGCACTTCGCCGGACTTGGTTGAGACTACCTCCAACACCCATCGACTTAAGGTGTCGCGGGTTTCAGGTGAAACGAAGGCCAGATTCTTGCCGTCCTCTGACCACGAGACCCTGGGCGATCCGGCGTCGAATCCCTTGCGGTCTGCAAGCACGCGTTCACCGCTGCCGTCTGCCTTCGCAATCAAGACCTGATTCCCCTGTGTATTCAGAATGCCGCGCACAAAAGCGAACTCCTGGCCATCCGGAGAAAATGCTGGGGCTGAATCTATGTCCCGCACGAGCTGCCTCGGTGTTCCCCCCAGCACCGGCATCTGGTACAGGTAACGGAAATCGGTGGTGGACTTGTCTGAGCGCACGAACATAATGTAGTTGCCATCCGGCGTGAAACTGACGGCGACGAAGCGAACCTGGTCCGGCGCCAGTACCTGCACGTTGCTGCCGGTGGCCAATTGCTGCACCCACAGGCTCTCTTGGGCGCCGTCGCGCAGCACGTAGACGATGTAGCGCCGGTCCGGCGAGAGCGCCGCCGCGCCCGCATTACCGGTCGTTGTGACCTGCGTAATCCTCATGTTCTGCAGATTGAAGCCGCGTGGCCGGCTTCTCCAGAAATATACGGCGGCAGTGATGGCCAGAGCGAGGCTCGCCGAGGCGACAATCGCCACATAGGCCGCTCTGCGGCTCTTCGGTGCGATCGCCGCTGAGCCGCTGGGGAGCGGCACCCTCCCGGAGGCGGTGTCGCGCTTCAGCCGTTTCAAATCGGCGCGCAGATCGGAAGCGGTTTGGTAGCGCAGCCTGCGGTCCTTCTCGAGCGCTTTATCGATGATGCGCTCGAATTCCCGCGGAATCTGAGGATTTATGCTGGCGGCGGGAACGACCGCTCGATTCAGGATCGCGTCATGGATAACAGCCGTGGTAGCGCCGGAGAATGCCTGCCGCCCCGTGGCCATCTCGTACAGCACAGCGCCAAAGCTGAACAGGTCCGTGCGTGCGTCGAGTTCTTCTCCCCGGGCCTGCTCCGGCGACATGTAGGCCACTGTCCCTAGAGCGGTGCCGGGACTGGTGAGCAGCTCGTCGAATGTTTCCGTGGCCATCGCGGACACGCCCACGCCTTCTGCAACGCGGCGCGAGGGCGCCAGTTTTGCCAATCCGAAGTCCAGAATCTTCGCGTGGCCGCGTGTGGTTATGAAAATGTTGGCCGGTTTGATGTCCCGGTGGACGATGCCTTCTGCGTGCGCCGCGTCGAGGGCATCGGCGATTTGCGCGGCCAGTTCCAGCAACGGCTCGACCGGCAGCGGCTTCCCTTCGATGGTATGCTTCAGCGTATGTCCATCGAGGAATTCCATGGCGATGAAGCGCTCGCCGTCGTGCTCGCCAATCTCGTAAATGGTGCAAATGTTGGGGTGATTCAGCGCGGAAGCGGCCTGCGCTTCGCGCTCGAATCGCGCGAGCGTCTGCGGGTCGCGCGCGACTTCGGACGGGAGGAACTTGAGCGCCACGAAGCGGTGCAGTTTGGTGTCCTCGGCCTTGTACACCACCCCCATCCCCCCGCCGCCGAGTTTCTCCATCACGCGATAATGTGCAATCTCCCGAATGGGATCACCTCTGTGTTGCGTGGACTATAGCTGCCTGCTCGCGCGCCGGTCAATGGCCGCGGGACGATTGACCGCCACGGGGTTGAGTGCGCGAAAGAAGTTTTCAGGCCTTCCCGTTGAGCGCGGGCCACGGGTCCGCGTTTCGAATATTGGCTGGCGTCGGAGTACAATCCAAATCTGTCCGATGTGCCGCACGAGACAAGGAGGAATACGTCATGACCAGTTCCGCACAAGCCGCCCAGCCATCTCCGGACCGAATCTTTGAAACGCTCACCGCTTTCCAACAAACGGAAGCCTTGCGCTCGGCAATCGAACTCGACATATTTACGGCGATCGGCGAGGGCGCGACGACTGCGGTCGCCCTGGCTCACCAGTGCGGCGCATCCGAGCGCGGGACGCGGATTCTCTGCGACTATCTGACCATCATTGGTTTTCTCACGAAGGGAGGCGGCCACTACAGCCTCTCTCCCGTTTCGGCCGTCTTTCTCGACCGGCGCTCGCCTGTGTGTATGGCTTCCGTGTCGCAGTTTATCGGTTCTGCTTCGATGAAGGAGCGATTCGGGGATTTGACCGGCGCGGTGCGCAAGGGCGGCACGACCGAAAACGGGGATGTCACGACAGCGCCCGATGACCCCATGTGGGTGACCTTCGCCAACGCGATGGCGCCGATGATGCGCATGCCCGCGGAGCGAATCGCGGCTCTGCTCGACGCGGCGGCGGGAAAACTCTGGAAGGTGCTGGACATCGCGGCGGGGCATGGCATGTTCGGAATCACGCTGGCGCAGCACAACCCGCAAGCCGAAATTGTCGCTGTAGATTGGGCGCCGGTGCTCGCCGTGGCCAAAAGCAATGCGCAGGCGGCCGGAGTTGCGCGACGCTATCGCGCGCTACCCGGCAGCGCGTTCGAGGTTGAGTTCGGCAACGGCTACGACGTGGTTCTGCTGACGAATTTCCTCCACCATTTCGACATGGCCACGAATGAAAAGTTGCTGCGCAAAGTGAATGCGGCGTTGAAGCCCGGAGCGCGAGCGGTGACGCTCGAATTTGTCCCTAACGAGGATCGCGTCACGCCGCCTGTTGCCGCGAAGTTCAGCCTGACCATGCTCGCGGCTACCGACCACGGCGACGCGTACACGTTCCCGGAATATGAAAAGGTGTTTCGAAACG
>Ga0137379_10004780_pt1 | contig 12770 bp, 10 predicted proteins | sample SagtaG_18_FD_104812 | JGI IMG/M metagenome (GOLD analysis project Ga0137379, IMG submission 104812) | Vadose zone soil microbial communities from Sagehorn Ranch, Mendocino, California, USA - Sage2_L_80_16 metaG | ecosystem: Environmental > Terrestrial > Soil > Vadose zone | place: USA...
CGCATGACGTCCGCATTCATCGACATTCTCGCAGCCAACAAGGGAACCGTCATCAACGTATCCTCTGGCCTCGCCTTCGTGCCGCTGCCGTCCGCGCCGATCTACTGTGCCACCAAGGCGGCGATTCACTCCTACACCCAATCGCTCCGGTTCCAGTTGGAGGAGACCGGCGTTGAAGTGATCGAGCTGATGCCGCCGGCCGTGAAGACCGAACTGTCGGCAGAGATTGCCGAGGGCGACGGCATCACCTTAATGACTACGGACGAATTGGTGAAGCAATCCTTTGCGTCATTCAAAACGGGTAAGCTCGAGATCCGGCCAGGGCAGTCCAATCAGCTCGCATTGATGCGTCGCTTCGCCCCTGATTTCATCAACCGGCAGCTCTGGAAGGCCTCTAAGAAATTGGTACCAGTCGGCGTTAGATAGGCAGCCTCCTGGCCACGTGAAGAGCAGGTGCCACAGCCTATTCAACAAGACGGTGCGCGAGGGCACGGTTCAGAAGCGGATCAGATCAGGAAGGCAGAATGAAACGCCTAAAGTTCCAGGCGCGGTTGCTGCGGTGCCGGGAAGTCGGCACGAGCCCTTGAATGATAGGTCGACTCGCTCCCGGCGCGTGCCGAATTCCCACGGATCATTTGATTTGAGGAAACCGACCGAATTGCGCTGGGGGACATCAGGGGGACAAGAAAAAGGTGTCTGGGGATGGCCCGAAAGCTGTTAACTGACGCCAGAGAAACGAGTTATTGGATTTGAGGTTCTCTGTTAACAGCCGAAGGGTTAGTCGACCTCGTATACGACACAGACAGGACGGGTCTGCTATAATAGCTCCTACGACTAGACGCCTTCTCGATTGCGAAAGTAGGCCGATGAGGGTAGCCCGTTCCCAATCCGTTGCCGAGCAGAAACAAGAGGACCGCGCATGGCGCGAGCGGTTCGTTCAGAACGCCGTGGCCAACGTCCGTCTCGAAGGATTAGAACCAAGTCCAAAGGCGCTAGAAATTTGGCAAAGCTATATTGAGGGTGAAATCTCCGTCGAACAGGCCGGGGAACGAATTCGAGCTCTCCCGACAGGCTTTTAGTTTCCTCGATGAGTTCCGACCCGTACGTTTATCCGGGTACGACAATCCTCAAAAACATTCCTGGGATTCGCAATCAGAAAACGCTGGATCGCTTTGAAGCCGACCGAGTGGGGCAACGCTCCTTGGAGCTTATAGAAAATCCTCTCTCCGGTCTCTTCGATGTAGTCCACTTACAGCGAATTCATCGTTATCTCTTCCAAGACGTCTATGAGTGGGCGGGACACTTTCGAACCGTAGATATTGCGAAGGGCAAATCATTCTTTGCACATGTGCCATATATCCCGTCCACGCTGGAAGGTCTGTTTGCGCGTCTATCCGAGGAACAGCATCCTCGTGGCGTAAGTCAAGAAGCCTTCGCGCACCGCGCCGCAGAGATTCTCGGAACATTGAACGCTGTACACCCATTTCGAGAAGGCAACGGGAGGACCCAGCGAGAGTTTGTCCGCGAGTTCGCTCACAAGAACGGCTATTGGGTCGATTGGAGCAAAGTGTCACGCAACGAGCTGTACAAAGCAAGTGACGTGAGTTTTATGCGCGGTGAGAATGCGCTTTTCGAGCATCTGCTTAAAAGGGTGATCGAGCCAGTTAGCTAAGCGCAGATCACTCCAAGTGCCCGTACGCCGTGTGGTGTCTGCTTCGCTTCTTTCACCAGGTGTGCTAGGATGAAACTCGCATGAGCGCGCTGATTTTTATGGGCGGTTTATGGGCGGTTTTGGCAGGGACAGATGCCACCGCATGCAATCCAGGCGGCCAGTGCGCTGTATGCAAATCTTGCAAACGCCTTATTTGCAAGGTTTTACGCTAAGTTGTTGATTCCACGGCTGGGGACGTAGTTCAGTTGGTTAGAACGCTGCCCTGTCGTTGGTTAGAATCCCACACTGTCACGGCCAATTCCCTCCCCTATTCGACAAAACGCGCGGGAAATCGGCATTTATACATATATATAAAAATGCCTTTCACAAGTGCTGCCAACCAATGCGAGGGTGCCGTTTGAACCGAAGCTTGGGAAGCAGTCTGTTCTACCACTGAACTACGCCCGCTCGTTATTTCTGAGGGTCTCAGGAAATGATTTTTCGTACGGCGGCTGAGTGATTCTGCAAGCAGCTCGGCACAGTGGCGGTGCTGAGGTCGGCGGAGCGCAGCCCAGCTGGTTTATTTCTTCTCTAGCAATTCGCGCGAGGCGGACCTAGAATTCGAGTTCTCACTCTCCCCAGTAAGCCTGTCAGAAGGAGGACCTCGTGATTCGCAATCTCCAGGAAGGACCGAACACAGTCGAAGTACAAGAAACCACCTTTTCCCTCGATGTCTTGGGCCGCTACATGTGCAACACCTACGACGAAGCCGTCAACAACGGCGGCTTCCCGTTCGATGCCATCGTCATCGGGGCCGGAATGTACGGCTCCTACGTCGCCGAAAAAATCTACCGTCAAGGCAAGGGAAACCTTAGAGTTCTGCTCTTGGAAGCAGGTGGTTTTTTGGTTTCTGAGCATGTCCAGAACCTCAGTCGCATCGGCTTGAATGCCGCTGGACCGATCACATCGGACCCTGGCGTTCCTCGGGAACGTGTTTGGGGACTGCCGTGGCGCAGCAACGTTGCGTTTCCGGGATTGGCATATTGCGTCGGGGGCCGCTCCCTCTATTGGGGTGGCTGGTCCCCCAAATTGACGGACGCGGACCTCAAGAATTGGCCCGCCGAATTACAGACCTATCTGAAGACCAACTACAACGACACCGAAAAAGAAACCGGAGTAGACCCGGCAACCGACTTCATCAGCGGCGATCTCTATGACTCTCTGAAAAAAGCTATGGACGTGGCAGCGACGAAAGTGCCCACGGTCGACGGTGTCGAAGTGGCCCCCTTGGCCGTCCAAGCCTCGGCGCCCGTAGGCCTTTTCCCATTCGACAAGTACAGCAGCGCACCCCTTCTCACGGACGCCATTCGGGAGGCTGCCGGAGATCCTGATTCGACGCGGAGGTTTTTTCTCGTTCCCCGCGTCCACGCAGTCCATCTTCATAACAACAATGGCGTGATCAACGCGATCGAACTCTACTACAACGGGCAGCAGAAATTCATTTCCGTCTCCCCGGACTGTGCTGTGGTCTTGGCGGCGGGCACTATTGAATCGACGCGTCTCGCGCTTGAGTCTTTTCCAACTCCGCTCATGGGCCGGAACCTCATGGCTCACGTGCGCAGCAACACCACCGTTCGGATCCCACGCTCCGTGCTGGGAACACTTCCACCAAAGCTGGCCGCGGCTGCGATGCTGGTGCGGGGGTCAACCCCGCAGGGTCGATACCATCTGCAGGTGACGGCAGCAGCCGTGGACTCGCCAAATTCAGAAGCAACGATGTGGCGGGTCATACCCGATTTGGATCTTCTCGACCAACTACTCGCTTCGCAGGACTTCAACAAAGTAACAATCACGTTCCGCGGTATCGGAGAGATGGTCGGCGACAAGAACGCCACCAATACAAATCCCGCGACGAGTTGGCTGGACTTGAGTCCCTTCGAAAGCGACGAGTTCGGCAAGCGCCGCGCCTTCGTGAATCTCGTGACTAGTCCGCAAGCTCTTGCTCTGTGGAACACGATGGACCAAGCCTCGATCAAACTGGCCCAAGCTTTGGCGGGTACCCCAGCAAATCTCGAATATTTCTATGACAACACGTGGCACGGCGCCCCGCCTCCCGCGGGCAAGGTCCGCGATGGATTGGGGACAACACATCACGAAGCGGGAACCCTGTGGATCGGGGACAAGCCGGCGAATTCCATCCTGAATCTTGACGGGCAGTTTCACCACATCCAAAACGGGTACGTCGCTGGACCGGCCGCGTTCCCGGCACTGGGTTCGGCGAACCCCTCTCTGACCGCCTTCACGCTTGCGAGGCGAACCGCCCGAGCGATTGTACAAAAGGCCCTTCCCGTTCCTGCCGTCGGTTCGCTTTCTCTTCTTAACCCAACGCTCGACGGATGGCAGATGGCTGGTGCGGGCCGGTTTAACGTGATCGGAGCTGACACCGTCGAGTCCGAAGGCGGCATTGGCTTGCTGTGGTACACGAAAGAGGAATTTTCCGACTTTCTCCTGACCGTGCAGTGGCGGTCGATCAATCCCTTCGATAACTCAGGTGTGTTCCTTCGGTTTCCGGTTCTCGGAAACCAGAACCCGGCCGAAGACTGGAAGCTGGCAGTGGACCAGGGCTACGAAGTCCAAATCGATGATCGAGGATTTGACCCCAACACGAATGCGACGGGAAATCCGCTGCACACGACAGGTGCGGTCTATCAACTCGCGCCAGCGACCACGCTCGCGTCGAAGTCGCTGGGAAACTGGAACACGTTCGAAATTGAGGCGGCAGGACCGGACATCAAAGTGCGACTGAACGGAAATCTGGTAAGCCACTTGACGAACAACCTGGGACGACCCTTGAAGGGGCACATTGGACTGCAGAATCATCATCCGGGTTCTCGCGTGCAGTTCCGCAATCTTTCAGTAAAAAGAGCGGGCGCTGCTGTGGCGGCGGGGCGAGCTCGCTAGCCCGATTGGACAAAGAGGCGGTCCTGTGGCATCCGCGAGAGCTGCTCGCGGACTGTCGTTCTCACAGGCGATTCAGGGCTTGCCTGACGCTCCAGACTCGGCCTCGCGCAGCGAATTGTGCATGTTCAGGATGCGCCAGTGAGTGCCATCTTTCCTGCACATCGACATGCCACGTCCGATGAGATGCTCTTTGGGTGAAACGATCTCGTAGTCGTAGCTGTACCAAAGCGCATCTCCGGAGAGTTTCAGGTCGTGTAGGTTCATCTTGTAGCTGAGCTTTGGGGAATATTGAAGGAAGCGGCGCTGCAAATACTCCATCACTTCCTTGCGGCCGCGAAACTCACCTTGCGGAGCAAAAAGCACGATCTCGAGGTCGAAACACTCTTCCAATTCGGGGGCGTTGCCCGATTCGAATGCCGCCGTACAGTGGTGCATCGCTGCTTCCATTTGCTCGTAGAGCGCGCTGGCATTGGCGGGCGGTGGAGCCAACGAGGCGACACGGCGCTTCAAATCAATCGTTACACCCATCTTGTCGAGCAGATCGACGCCGAGAATGCCGTCAATTTTGCCCCCGCACGCATTTCCAATAGGACTGAGATCGATGGCCGGAAGCCGCAGGTCGCGTAGCCGGTGGTCGCCTAACATCACTTCCGGAAGGAAGACTTCGCGTGCGCTGGTGGCGGCCGTGCCGCTCCACGACGTGACTTGAATCTCCTTGGAGCGCCCCGACGAAAACGATTTTAGGTTGAGCATCGAAGTAGCCCCGGTATCCAGCAGGAAGCGCATGTCCGTGCCGTCGATTCGCACTTTTACGATGGGCAGGAGATCGCAACGCTCGATCGGAATTTCCGACGTTGCGGGTGGAGCCTGAGCGCATACCGCCGAGCAGACGGTGAGCAAGTAAAACAATAGAAGTGGGACAGCGAAATACATCGAGTTGCGTGCGGGCCTCGAAATCATCCGAAGGCTCCTAGAGGCGAAACGTCCATCGCAGCTTGATCGCAATCAGATCGCTTTGGGGGACAATACTGACGTGGGGGTCGGTCACGATGCGCTGCCAGCCCCGGTTCCACACGACAAATAAATCGTTGCCCGGCTTGATTGTCCAGCGTAGTCGCGTGTTGGTACCGACGTTCTGCGATTCCGTGTCGTATTGGATGAAGCTCGACAGCACGAGATTCGGGCTCCAGGCGTATGCCGCTCGTATGGACCAGAGGCGCTGGACGAAGTTGCCCACCGGCAAACGTGCGAAGTCGTTCTCCGTCTCAAGGTCGAGCTGGACTTTCCCCTTTGGGGACGTCCACCTGAGGTAGTTCTCCCATTGCGTCAGGCGGCCGTTGTAGAAGGTGCCAAACCACGTTGTTGTCCCAAATTGCAAGGGCCGATGCTCGCTGGTTTGTGCTTCCAGTCGCCAACGAGTGAAATCATACGAGCCCACAGGTATGAGTATCCCTGGCGCAATTTCAAACGGCACAAGCAGAGTTTCGCCATGGGGGTACCAGTTGAATTCGAAGCGGTCGCCCGATTCGAACCGCAAGTTGATCGGAGCCATGAAGTAGGACCAGGACTCCACGATTCCTTTCGAGTCCGTATAGCGCACATAGTCATTCTCGAAGAATTCCTGGCGTATCCAGCGGAACGGACCAACTTTCGACGGGCGCGGCTGGAAGCTGCAACTGGCGGACGTGCGCCGAACGCCGGGGCGCGGCAGGAAACCGAGCAAAGGTTCGAGGGCATCTCCGTATTGATTGACGCTCGTGGCACAATCCAACAAGTCGTTCGGATAGTCGATCTTGAATCCCCAGCCGATTTTACTGCCGGGACCGACATCGCCCTGGGTTGTGGCGCTCCACGCACCGAGCAACAAATTCTTGTTTCCACGAAACTTCGACGTACGCCAAACGGCATCCACGCCGGCCAGCGTATTTCGCCGGAATCCCGCCGGATCGCCATTCGTAAAGATGGTACCCACGCGCAGGTTCTCGTTGAAGTCGAAGGAGACCCGTGCCGCCAGGAGATTCGTACCGGGCACTACCTGAGACGGAAGCGCAAGGTCGGCTGCGACTTCCGGCGAGACCACAGTTTCCCTAGTTTCCACGTCGAGGAGAGCAAGGTTCCACCTCCCTACGCGGCCGTTCAGCTTCACACCCGCATCAAGCGGTATCTGCTGGCCACCGAGCAATCCGACTTGCCGGCTGAAGAATGGAATGAACTGCGGAGAATCTTGGCCTCCGATCCCGAGGCCGAAGTCGTACTGGTTTGCCCCTTCCAGGAAGAAGGAACGTTTCTCCGGGAAGAAGAGAGGGAAACGCGTAAGATTGACTTGTCGTGTGTCGACTTCCGTCTCGGCAAAGTCGGTGTTGGCCGTGAACACGGTGACGAGTTGCGGCGTAATTTTCCACGTCGCCTCGCCGCCAGCCGCCCCTTGCCACGAGCGATCGCCTCCCGGGAAAGATTGCCTCGTTTTTCCTACGCCATACGGACTGAATTCAAGGCCTTTGCCCTGCTCCAACTCTCCCATGTCGGTAAGCCGCCCAGCGCGGCTCAAGTCGTACAAGAAGGAATCGAGCGTCGGAGAAGCCCATCGCAGCGTCAGCCGCTCGCGGGGGATGTATCGCTCCACATTCAGTCCCCAGGTATCGAGCCCCCGGGCAAAGCTTAATGTCCGCGAAGGAATTACAATCTCCGCGGACCACCCGTCCGCAGTCCTAGCAGTCCGCGCGTCCCAAATGCCGTCCCAGTCAAGCGAAACACTCTGCGGGTCTGAGACAAGCCCGTCTGCCCGCGCTCCAGCGCCGTTGACCTGAAAGAAGTAGCCAGTTCGGTGATCGCCATAGGGGTCCAGCAAAATACTGACTTTGTCGTCTCCCCGCATTGCGTCGTCACGCCGCATGGTATGGACGGCAATCCGGCCGGGATCCGGGTCCTTGCAAATAAAAGCAAAATAGAGGCGGTCTTTCGTGACGACAATCCGAACTTCGGTTTCGTACCGCGTGGGCTCTCCTGGTTTTGGCGACTGTTGGACGAGCTTCAATACCGGCGCGTCGCGCCACACCGGCTCGTCCAACCGGCCATCGAGCGTCATCGAGACCGATCGTCGTACGAGCGCTTGCACGCTGGGCGAGTCGTTGCCTGTGCCTCGCGCCGAAGCGGCTCCGAAAAAAAGGACTGACACCAGCCAAAAGCATTTCTGCCTTTTGCAAACAAGGGCGTCGCGGGACGGACTCAGTTGTTTCCGCATGCGGGCGGCTATCGCTCCTCCGGTGGATGACATTTTCGAAACGAATAGTAGAGAAGCAGGTCATAGATGATCTTCAGGGTTCCGGCGATGAAGAAGGGAGCGTTGATCAGCGAAGGCCGCGCAAAGAGAAATCCCGCAAACAAAGGACTGATCGCCGCGCCGGTCGTGCGCGCGACTCCGGTGAACCCGCCCGCTGCGGACCGTTCCTCGGCGGGAACGACGGCCATGGTATAGGACTGCCTGGTCGGAACGTCCATTTGGCTGATACTGAAACGTAGGAGCAAGACCAGGACAGCCAGCGAGAGACTGGGCATCAGTGGCACAAGAATCAAAAGAATGTTCGAAGGCAGATGGGTGACCACCATCGTTCGGATCAGGCCGATACGCGTCGCAAGCCGGGAAGCGAGCAGCGCGGATATTCCCGCAAAGATGTTCGCCAAGAAGAAAATGCCGCCAAGCGTCCCTGGCTCCACGCCAAATCGCAGATAGAACCAGTAGGCGGCGAAGCTCTGGACCACAAAACCGCCCGCGAACGAATCGAGGGCGAACAGGCTTGAGAGCTTCAGGACGACATTCCCTGATCGCGCAATACCAAAAACGTTTCCGGCGAGCCCTGACGAGGCCAGACCATCGTGAACCTGGTTCACTTCGACAAAGGCCGACAGGCGCGTGAAGAGGAATGCTAGGAGAATCCCGAGTATCGCGTACACCAGAACCACTGCGCGATAGCTCGCCAGAGGCGTTGTGGAAGTGTGTTGCAGCGCCTGTGTGACGAGACCGGCGAACAGCGCGCCGAGGGCGGTTGCCAGCGAACCCGCTAGCGTGTACCACGCGAACACTTCCGTCCGGGCCGTAGCCGGAACGATATGAGAAAGCGCCGCCTGTTCGATCGAGAGAAAGGGCCCGACCTCATTCCCGCTCGGACTGATGACACCGATCGTGCCCGCAAGAATCAAGAAGAACAGGTTCTTTGTGGACGCGAACGCCAGGCCGGCCGCAGCCATGAGAATCGCACCGACAATCAGCATGCGCCGACGTCCGATGCGATCCGCTCGGGTCGTCAGGAAAAGCGAGACCACAACGTCGCCCCCGAGCGTCAGCGTCAGCACCAAGCCGGTCTGCGCCTCGGTGAGCCCCAGACCGATCAGATAGAAGACCAAAATGACGGAGAGCGAGCCGTAAGCGAACAACCGCGCAAATCGAGTGAGGAACAGAAGCCACCCGTCACTCGTCATGGTCCGGAGCGCAATCGGGATCAGATGTCGTCGCGACTTTTGGTGAAGGATCGTGGCGAATCCTACCGATTGCTTACCGCTTCATAGACAACCATCCGGGCGACGGGTTTGCCATCTTCTTCCTGCTCGGGCGTGTACACACGGTGGGTCTTCACATCGACGGCGAGGCTGTGCACCGCGTGCTGGACGCGAAAGTCTTCGAGCTTGCGATAGTGATTCGGGTCGTCTTGATGGAAGACAGCGATGGCCCCGCTGGAACATGCGACATAGATGCGGCTCAATCCCGGATCAAACTTGATGACGTCGGGCCCGCCGGGCATCGGCAGGAAGGCGATCGGCGCGTGTTTGTCTAGGTCGAACACGGTCATCAATTCGTTTCCTTCACAAGAGAGAAATGCACGGTGGTGTTCGGGGTCGAGGGCCATTCCGTGATTTCCCTGGCAGCGACCGACGGAATACCGCCCGACGACTTCGTCGGTTGCAGGATCGATGACTGCGAAAATGTTCTGGTCTTGCAGATTCACGTACACCTTGCGCGCGACCGGATCGTATTGCGGCATCCCTGTTTCACTATCGAAGTGCAAGGTCTTAATGATTTCGTCCTTTGTCACATCGACGACCGCTTCTGCCTTCCCGCGCTCGTCCGAAACGTAAAGCTTGTGAAACGGTGCCGCATACGTGCTTCCGTCCGGCTTCGCTTCCGTCTTCAGCTTCTTTACGACCTTCATCTGTTTCAGGTCCACCACGCCGATCGTGTTGTCATGCGCGTTCGACGTATAGAACTTGCTGAGTTCTGGGACGTATTCCACGCCTTCGGCACCTGGCGTGTCGGCTATCGTCGCAACTACCCTGTTTGTGCCTAGGTCGATGACGTAGGTCTGTCCCGCGGCGAGATGAGCGGACAAAAGGTAATGATCGTCATCATCGATCGTGAGGTAGTCGAAGCGCTTTCCGCCCGGGCCCGGCAGATCGAACTTGGCGACTTGCTTGAGTGTTTGGCCGGAGACGTTTGTCCAAGACATGCTGCCGATTAAGAGAAATGCACAAACAGCAGATCGCAGAGAAAACAATTTCGATTGCATCACTACCTCCCAATATAGTTACGAGTGTGCGCCCCCATGAGCGGGAGCGCCTTTGCCCAGCTGGTCGAGAGCCGACTTGAAGGCGGTCGCTAGCTTTTCAGCCGGGCCTCTGCCCCAGTAGTGCAGGAAGATCACGACGGGCCGGTCTTCCGTCATGTGATGATGAATTGCGACTACGTCTAGACCATTCTTGCAAAGCACTTTCAGAACCGGGGTGATTTCGTTTTCGAGCATGGCTACATCGCCAGCGACTACGGCGTCCTCTTGTGTCCCGACGAAGGCGGCCCAGGTGTTGAGACCCATCCGTGCATTGATTGCCGCGCCATGTTCCTTCATACCGAGGTCGTCGCGCCCCACAGTGATTTTGTAAACCGCCCCGGATTGCTCCCCGTCGTGCCCCACGACCTTGGCAAGCTTCGCGGTATCGAGCGGTGTGCCGCCGCTGCGCACGGGTGCAATCACCGCCGCTTTTACGTGGCCGATCATATCCAATGCGGGTTTCACGCGGCGGGCGAGGTCGGCAGCTTTTCCGACACCGTGCACATGCATGAAGAAAACATGCGGGTCGTCCCAGAAGAAATGGTTGTGAAGCGCGGTGACTTCGATGCCGTTATCCAAGAGGGCGGACATGACCGGATTCACCTCTTCTTGGAGCAGCACCAAGTCGCCCATCATCACATCGCTGTCGTCTGTCGCTATGGTCAAGGCAACCCAGCCACCGAAACCAAAAGGCGTGGGTGTGGAGACTCCTTGGATCGTCATCTTCAAATCGTTGCGTGGGATATTGACCTTCAGTACGCCAGCCTTGAAGTCCCCCTTGCGATCCAGAGCTTTGAGGACGTCCTGATAGTCGCTTGGCAAGTCTTGTGCGAAAGCGTTCTCACTGGAACACAGGGAACAAATGCTCATGAACAAGATCAGCATTCCTTTTTGTATGAAACGAAACATGTGACGAACCTCCTCGTGTTCGACTCCAAAACCGAAAAACTATTGATCTCACATTAAATAATGCAATGACTAGCGCAAAAAAAGGGGGAGCTCTGATTGCAGGATGCAGCCCCGCAGTTTTGCTGGCGAACTTCGGATACCATCAATCGAACGGATGATGTCTTCCATCAACTCATCGACATCCTTGGGGCAGCTATTGGCCAGTTCCCGCTTGGCTAGAGACCAAACTCCTTCATCGGGGTTGAGTTCCGGGGCGTAGGAGGGAAAATGCTCGATTCTGAGACGCCGGTGTCGACCGAGGAGCTTCTGGAGTGGTTCCCCCTGATGGGTGGAGGAGTTATCCAGGAGAACGATGACGGGGCCACGTAGCTGCCGCAGTAACTCACGCAGAAACACGCAGACCTCTTCCTGTGCGATGTTGTCATAGAAGAGCAGATAGTAGAGGCCCAGATGGTGTCGCTTGGGGCTCAGCGAAATTCCGGAGATGACAGAGATTTTGTCCCGGCGCCCCTGGCGATGACGGTGGAGGGGAGTGCAGCCCCGGGGCGCCCAAGTCTTGACCACCAGAGGAGCCAACAAGAAGCCCGATTCGTCCGCAAAAACTAGGTGGGCGCCCAGCCGCGCGGCGTTTTTTTTACCCGGGGCCAGTCCTTCCGCTTCCAGCGCTCGAGGGCCCTTTCGTCCCGCTCCAAAGCACGCCCTTCGGGCTTCTGGTGTGTCCACCCGAGCCGATGCAGGAGTTGGCCAGCGGTGTTGAAATGGCACGGCATGTGGAAGCTCCTTTGAATCACTTCCGCCACTCGCTTGGTGGTCCACAATTCTGTGCGGTAGCCATTGGCAACGGCTCCTTGAAGCAAGATCCGGACCAGCTGACGCTCTTGGCGTCGCGTGAGTCTTCTCGGACGACCCGGAGAGAATCGCACCTGGAGGGAATCGGCGCCGCGTCGTCGCCAAGCATTCCGCCACCGCATGACGGAACTGGCAGCACAACCGATACGCCGAGCAACTTCGTTCAGGGAAAATTTCGCGCCAAGCAGTTTCAGTGCGCGCCTGCGCCGATCCGAGAGCAGCTCAGCCGAACCCTTTGGTCGCATGGGGACCTCCTATCGTCAGGAGGTCTATTATTGCATTATTTTATGTGAGCTCAATAAGACGCGAGAGCAAGCTAGACCAATCAATAACTTAGCATCGGGCGTGGTGACAGCGGGTTGGAGGTTCGAGTCCTCCCCGGTTCACCAAACGCTCAGGGTTGCTACCGTCTAAATACATAATGACTACCGTGCTTTCCATCATCGCTCTTGGTTTTTTTCTTGGCATGCGCCACGCGACCGATGCGGACCACGTCATCGCCGTGACAACAATCGTGAGCCGCCAAGGAAGCATTCGCAGCGCGGCATTGATTGGAGCCCTTTGGGGAGTGGGTCACACCATCACGATTCTCGTTGTTGGTTCGGCAATCATCTTATTCGGCCTGGTGATTCCGCCAAGGGCTGGTCTCACGATGGAGTTGTCGGTTGGGCTAATGTTGATCCTTCTGGGAGTCTTGAATCTGTCTGGCATGATGGGCTGGATCACAGAAACAGTCACGCCTCTGCAATCCGGACAGCACTCGCATCCCCACGGACATGGTGAGTACGTGCACATTCATCAGC
>Ga0137379_10004781_pt1 | contig 12770 bp, 14 predicted proteins | sample SagtaG_18_FD_104812 | JGI IMG/M metagenome (GOLD analysis project Ga0137379, IMG submission 104812) | Vadose zone soil microbial communities from Sagehorn Ranch, Mendocino, California, USA - Sage2_L_80_16 metaG | ecosystem: Environmental > Terrestrial > Soil > Vadose zone | place: USA...
AGCGGGCATTAGAACCGTTGAAAGCGCAGTATGACTACATACTGTTTGATTGTCCCCCTGATCTGTCCCTCATTGTTGTCAATGCCTTAGCGACAGCAGATGAGGTACTCATCCCCTTGCAGGCGGAGTACCTGGCGACCAAAGGGGTGCTGCGTCTCTTACGCATCGTTGACTTTGTGAAAGAGCGATTGAATGCACATCTGCGTGTTGCAGGGATCGCGGTCACCATGGCAGACGGCCGTACCCTCCATTCACAACAGATTATCCACGCGACCCGGATGAAATTTCAGGATAAGATACGGGTGTTTGATACCGTGATTAAGTCGTCAGTGAGGCTGAAAGAAGCACCCTTGAGCGGCACGAGTATTTTGCAGTATGACCCCAAGGGTGAGGCAGCGACCGCATATAAAGCGTTAGCAGAGGAGGTAGACCGCAATGGCTAAACAGCGTGTAGATGCAACCGCAGCATACGAACCAGCAAAAAAACAAACAGTCTATGATAAAATGATTGCCCCCGCCACTCCTCCAGCGCAGCCGGAACAACACGAGGAGCACGCACCGGAGCATGCCCTACACAAGGGAGGGAGAACCCTCAAGCAAGTTGCATTTGCTATTGGAGCCGAGCGTGAGCGCAAACTTGATGCCTTAGCGTTTGAGTATAACCAGCAGAAGGGAACCAGGATCGGGAGAAATGATATTGCCAGATATCTGTTTGACACGCTCAATCTTGAGGAATTATTGCGCGTAGACCTCACCGAGTATAAGAAGTAACGAATACACCCTAGTGTTCTTAACTGTCCACCAAATACCCATGGATAGGGAAGTAGTACAACAAGAAGCCAAATTTTACGCTGCTTATGCTGATACACTGCGGGAGCGGTTTCGTGAAGGGCTGTTAGCAGAACTCACGCCATACCCGCAGTTTGTGGTGTGGAGACATGAAGCGGCTGCCGGGAAGCAGAAAAAACCCCCGTATAATCCGAAAACACATCGCTATGCAGACACCACAGACCCACAGAGCTGGGGAACATGTGGCCAGGCACTGCACGCGTTGCAAACCGGACGGTATAACGGGATTGGCTTTGTGTTTTCAGAAGCTGACCCATTCTCTATGATTGACCTTGATCATTGTGTTCGTACAAACCGCTCGATTGCTGCATGGGCACAGGAGGTTATCAGCGCACTGCACACCTATACCGAATATTCACCGAGAGACGGTATTCACCTCATCACAAAAGCAACCTTGCCAGGCCCAGGCAGAAAAACCGGCGCTATAGAAATGTATAGCAACAGCCACTTTATGACGTTGACCACCCGCCACGTGCCGGGCACACCAAAAACCATCGCACCACGCCATGTTGAGCAAGCGGCCCTCTATTTATCTCTGGTACCAGAGCCACAACGCACCCCGCCCCAAAACACTAGGGGGGTACGTGTCCTGACTTGGCAGGCTGAGCCAACAGCAGACGAAACAGCAGACCAGCGGATAATAGAGGAGGCACTACAAGCTGCAAACGGCGAGCGGTTTCGGCGATACTGGCAAGGCGATCCTACGTTGTGGGAAGGTCAGCATACTGAGCGACGATCAAAAAGCGAGGCTGATTATGTACTCATGTTATATCTCTTAAGCCGGACAGGGGATAATATCGAACAGGTGAAGCGCTTATTTCGTCAGTCAGGCCTCTATGATCCCGACCGAACAGAGCGGATCACAGGCAAAGACCCAACCACCGGAAAGCCGGTGACGTATTTAGAAATGACGATTTTTAATGCCTTGCGAAAACGCGGGTAAATGAACCCCGGCTCACCATAGAATTCGTGACCAAACCCCTTGACACACAACGAGCAGGCACGTATACTAGGTAATGTAAGAGTGTCTTACACTCTTATCGTCTTATATTTATAATATCTTACATTCTTACCATCTTACATTCTTATTTTCTTAGCATATTCTCTTGAGAAGCAGCAAGCTTGAAAAAGGGGAGTGCCATGACGATCCGCGTTTTGGGACTGCAATTTCTGTCCCTATTTGGTAAACTCAACTCTACGAAACAGCGCGTGTTTCGCTGTACCTGCCTACAGGTACTTTGACAAATGACGAAGAAGAAAGACAGTTTTTTGTAGTGTGTTATCGTTATATAAGTATGGGACTTCTCATGAGAAGTCGTAATCTGACAAGAAGGAGTACCACATGTCTCATATTGTTGAGGCGAAAACGAGCATTAGTAACCCCAACCGCCAATTACTCACACAAGCTGTACAGCTTGTGGCACAACAGCACCAGGGCGAAATCAGAAACCAGTATAAAGGCTATTTCGGGCAAACGTATGACGTTTCAACCGGACTGGTCATTTATACGCAGGAGCTGCATCGAGGCATCGGCGTAGACGTGAAATCAACCGGTGAGCTGACGTTTGTCGGTGATCCCTTTTACGTCGAGGCCCTGTTTGAGCAGGTGCAACAAGAAGTTGTCCAAATGTATGTAGCACTTGCCTCTATGCAGGCTCTTCAGCAGTTGGGCTATACAACCCAGGCACTTGACGGCCACAACCGTGAAGTAGTCATCCAGGGGGTAGCATATGCGTGAAATTCGCTTAACCGTCAATCCAGACGGCACCACCACCACTGACTTTTCCGGGTTTGTGGGCCCGACCTGTGTAGCAGAGGCTGAGAAACTGAAAGCTCTTTTAGCCTCGTTTGGCATTCAGGTAGAGGAAACCAATTTCACTCCAAAGCCTGAACTTGATGTACCCATCAATGCGACCCAGGCGCAGAGCGAGCGGATCACCCAGGAGGGAAGCTAATGCAAGAGCACGAGCAATCCCTTTACATCACCATCACCCCCGACGGGCTGAAAATGGGAACCTGCGAGCATTGCGTGATCCATGAACAGGGACGGCCAGCGCGAGCATGGAACCCGGATGGTGACAAAGAGCTTGATTTCAACCGGGACGCATATATTGCAGCCATGCAAGCGTTCGGTGTGCAGGTTTCTATCACCCAGGAGTATGTGTGTCCCTAGGAGATGGTGAAGAGGCGGGCAACCGTTTCTTCACTTTTTTTCACCCAGTATGTGCATTCTCAAGAGAATGCGCATACCCTACAGAAAACAGGAGTACCATTGTGGCAAAAAAGACTCAACAAGCGGCTATACCCTACTGGGCAAGCGAGCTATCAGAAAAGTACCAGTCCGGTATTGCCTACGCCTTTATCGTGCATGGCAACGTACAAGACTATATTGGCGGCGTCCCCGGCCAAACCTTGAAAAGCTACTTGCTTTCGAGTTTTGCATCGCGGGATATTGTTGTCTATTGGAACATGGAGTCAGGCTTTTACTTGCCCACTTCAGACATGCGGATCCGCTTTATCGACATTGTTGGCATGCAGCAGCCCCAAACGTCCCAACCAGGGCGAGCAGGCGGCGGCTTTGCATCTAGCCTCAATACCCTTGCACAGCAGGGGAGTGATACAGCAGCCCTTCTTGAGAAGGTAAGAAATCCGGCAGTTGCGCTTGAGTATCTGTCCCGACTCTTGCGTTATCGCGCACCGAAGCAGCGAGGAACCGAGCAACAAGAACCATTAAAGGTAGCAGTCGTATTAGATTACGCTGAATACCTTGCACCGGAAACAAGCAGTACGCCATCAGAGACCGACAGGTTAGCCCTTGTCACGTTGTCTGAATGGGGCCGCGATCCGTTAATAGCCAGTGGGAACGCCATTATCACGATGATAGCGGCAGAGTTGACTGAGCTGAATGAACGGTTACGCCGCAGCGGTGTCCGGTGGGAACAAATAGAAATCCCATTCCCAAGCCAGGCCGAGCGTGTTGCGTTTGTGCAACAGCTTGTCCGAGACACACCCGATGTGGCAATGGCTGAGGGCTACACGTATGACGACTTTGCCCGCATGACTACCGGACTTCGCTTTATTGACCTCGAAGATATTGTCCTCAGAGCCAGTTTTCACCAGGAGCCTGTCTCTCGTGCGCTTGTCAAACATCGCAAAGACGAGATCATGAACAGCGAATATGCTGAACTTTTGCAGGTTGAAGAAAATGAGTTTGGCTTTGAAGCAATTGGCGGCATGGAGGAGATCAAACAAGAAGTTCGCGACACCATCATTTATGCGATGCAGCAGGGATTGTACCGACTGGTCCCACAAGGAGTCATCCTGATTGGCCCACCAGGAACCGGCAAGACCAAATTTTCACGAGCCTTGAGCAAAGAAGCAGGGTTTACGTTTGTCGTCCTGCAACTCAGCAAGATTTTTCACAAATTTGTCGGAGATACCGAGCGCAGGCTTGAGCGCGGTCTCTATGCAATCAAGGCAATGGCGCCATGCATCGTGTTTATTGATGAAATTGACCAAGCCATTAGTCGCGGTGAGTCCGGCGATAGCGGTGTGTCCAACAGAGTCTTCAAACGACTCATGGAATTTATGAGTGACACCACCCTCAGAGGCAAAGTCCTCTTTATTGCTGCGACCAACCGTCCTGATTTAATGGACAAAGCATTGCTTCGGCCAGGCCGGTTTGACAAGAAAATTCCCTTCTTTGTGCCAAACGCACAGGAGCGAGCGGCGATCTTGTCGCTGTTAACCCGCGATACATTTCCAGGCAAAACTCTTCCCACAGAAGAGGAATTTTTAGCGCTTGCGACGCAGATGGAGGACTACCCAGGAGCCGAAATAGAAAATATTGTCGGCAAAGCAGCGAATGTCTATGAGCGGGCACATGTAAAGATGAGCGTCGCCCAGGCGTTGCAGCATGCCTATGAAGTCATTATTCCCTCAACAGGGGATATACAAGAAATGACCAAGCTGGCCCTGCTTTACTGCAATGACCTTGATCTGGTTCCGCAGCATTTGCGCGAGACAGCCAAGCAATTACGCCATCCGCAAGCCAGACGCCAATTGTTAGAGGAACTTGATACGGACGTACAAACCACCTATAGCCGACGGCGGCGAGAGTTATAACAGGAGGCAGCAATGGACAGCACTCAAGAACAGCAAAGTTTAGAAGGAAAACCATTCACCTCGTATAACCTGAATGCGTTTCGTCTACGCTATATGGTTCGTCTTGTCGAAGTATGTTCCGACTGTGGATGTCAACAGCTTAACAATGATGATGAGCTTTGCCTTGAAGAGACACAGAGAGTGTGCTGCATCTGCGGAGCACCAACGTGTTTGGAGCATGAACGAAGACCAGCTTACCAGTCATGCGTAATACACGCAGGGCAACCACGACCAGGCGGCGGCTTATGTTGTGTGTGTATTGTTTGCGCTGAGTTAGACCGAACCTTACAAGAAGAGGTCTATCACTTCAGACGGAAGATAAATGAAGAAGGGGAGTCAGTACAGCATGAGTACCGATGAACAGTTTGTCCTTTCTCACGAGAATGCACAACCAGTGACACAGCCGCAATCCGACACCATTACCACATACAGAGAGCGCATTGCGACCCAGATCGGCGAGGAAGCACGCTCGCTCAAAACCATCGGCGATGTCGGCACCGTCCTCCAACGGATGCAAGAGGGAGTGATTATCTCTCTCCACGTTGAAGGCACCCGGCGTTTTTGGAAACGCTTGACCCCGGAGGATTTAGGACTTGCGGTGTTTGGCGAGGAAGCGAGTCAAGTATTAAGTGAGTACTTTCAGTTGGGACAATTGAGTTTACTGCCAACCGAAAAACAGCTGAAGAAGCTGCCAGATACAGAACGGGAGAAATTTGTCAGTAAGGAGGAGCTTGCGACTTTTGAGAAAAATGCGCGGAATTGTCTTGAGCGCTATGCGTTTAAGAGCCATTGGGGATGGTTCGTCCCAGCAACCTTGTATCAGGAGTGGAAGGAGAAGAACGCTGAGTATGAGGCTAAATTTACCGCACTCAAAGAGCGGTTGCTTACCAACTACGATGCCATCGTTGCGTTTGTGATTGCCGACTATCGGTCATTGGCCTTAGAGACATGGCGCATGGTAACGGTCAATAAAACCATCCTGCGGCAATCCCGAAAAGAAGAAACCATTTCAGATGCTGTCATCCGTGAGGTAGTTGCGCTCTTATTACAAGGCCAGGGAAGGGATGTGTTTGTTGCCAACTACCTTGACTGTATCCGTCTGGCAATCAGAAGCAAAGCAGAGGTAGAACGCTCCTTCCGCTATGCAGTGGAACGAAGTATTATCCCGTTGCCATCGCTGCTTGCCAAAGACCTTGAAAACGCTGACCGTCTCTATCAAGAACGCGCTATCAGGGATACCCAGGTAGCAGCAGAACTGGAACGCATTGAACAGGAGCGACGGATTGCTGAGGCCAGGACGATTGATATTGAGCGACAGGAGCGCGATAGACGGTATATGCTGCTTCAGGCAGAACGCGAACGATTGCAGCAACAGTTACTGGTTGAGCGCGACATCCTTGCGGATGCACGCCGCAACAAAGAACAACTCATGCGGCAGTTTTATTGCGATGTTGTTGGGCAGATTAATGACCAGCTCCAAGCAATCTGTCAAAGCGTGCTCGATAATCTTGAAGCGCATGAAGGGACGTTACGCGGCCCGATATCCCGGCAGCTGAAAAAGTTAGTGGACCAGCTGGAAGACCTCAATTTCATGCAGGATCAGCCCATTGAGGAGATGATTGCTTCCATTCGCGATGCGCTGCCAACCGCAACTGAGTCCGAACAGGCAGCAAAGGGACTTGCCAAAATTGATACCACCCGGTTGCAAACAACGCTGCGCCAGGTACATACCCAGGCAAAAAGCGTTGTGATTGATCTTGGCATGACCCCAAGCGTGAGACGATCACGCAGAGAGGAGGCACTTACAGACGGACTTTTACCCGTAGACACCAGAGCAGCCCGGCCAGGAGAATTGTTTGTAGCAGGAGCGCAGACTACCAAACGGAAACGCAAAGAGCACCCGCTTAGCTAGACAATTCTCAAGAGAAAGAGCAAACTTTCTTCGTCGTTATCCGCTTCTGAGAAAGAAGAGTGCCACGACACCACGTGCGTGTCCCTGGGCAGCTTCTTTTCATTGAAGCGATTTTTTGTGTGCAGAATACGCGCACTTTCCCACTTGTTGAGAAAGTATTCTGCACACACCATTTTCCTATAGCCTTAATGGCTACAAACCACGTTCCTTCGCCGGTTCATGGCGATGGGAGACCCGCAGCCTGCCAATGATGCTTGCTGAGTCACCGCCATTATCGTCAGGAATGTCCCCAATGACTTCCTGACACACCGCACATTTGAGTACGATCCTGGTATCCCGATGCAAGAAATAGACGTATAAATCGGGGAGTGTTCCCCCGGTAATCCACCGGACAACCTCCTCTCCCTCATGCTGAAATACCGGCTCCTTATCAGGGCTTCCGGTCAGTGCTAGGCGTACTTTTTGTTCTGCTGTGAGCATGTTATCCCTCCCGTCTGGTGAAATGTTTGAGGCGTTCTCTGCCTTCTTGTTGCAGGGGAAACTGGTAGGCAATACGGCCAGGCGCAATTGACTTGCCTTTCATTACCTGAAATCCCAATTTTCGCACTAAATTGTCACCTTCTTTTGTCGAAGAAACCGTATACAATGTCTCCATTTGATATCCATTGGCCAAGAGATTGAGAATCGCATTGGTAACGCGCTGGATAATCATCCCCGCATAGAAGCTGCGCAGGCCTGGAGAAAGCAGGGGATCTACTGCTATCACATCAATATACACAGAAAACGATTCCAGCCGGACAAAGGGAAGCACTTCTTTGACCGTGATATCGCGCTCTATTTTTCTGCCTGTTAAGAGATCGTCAAGAAATTGCGGTGGAAACCGGAACATGGAGACATACCCAACTACTTTCCCGGAGACTTTCAAAGACCAGAAGGTAAATTCACTTTTTTGTTGGAAGGCAATACGCTGCGCAAGCGGGGTAATAAATTCACTGCCAAAGCAGCGAATACCAATATCCATTTCTTCTACCTGATCGCCCGGCGTAGAGCGGCTAAAGACAATCCTCTCAAATTGCTCAAAGACACTCTGTGTTGCTAACGCAAGTGCGTCAATATCCCGCTTTGGATACATTCCCTGCTTATTGCCGGTCGGCGTGAATTTCGGGATGAGACCCTGGTTGACTTTGCGAAAAAACATGGCTTTTGAGAGGCCAAGTACTTTCTGTGCTTGCGTTGCGGTGTAATATTGGTTCTGTTTCACACTCTTCCTCACAGATACAGTATTCACGCTCATTGTACCCCGTGATGAAATTTCTGTCACTATTGCAACCACGGGTACTTCCCTTGACAAACTCCTCTTGTGAGACTACTATATACTTTAGTAGACTTTTGAAACTTTTACAACTGCCTGGCCTCCTTTTCCGACCACACACCACGGGGCTTTGGAAAAAAGGAAAGAGTAACACCCTCTAAAGGTTGGCTTCCCAGGCGCGGTTACCGCTGCAAAAATACGGAAAAAATACGGCGTAGTGCAATTCTTGTAGTGTGACAGAGAAGAAAAAAATACGGAACAGAAACCTCCCAATACAAGTGTTTCAAGCAAGAAAGGATTGTCTATGTCCCGTTTCACTCAGTGTACCGCAGCGCAGGCTGCTCGTCTATGGCTTGCGTGGAGTACCCACCGCCAGGCAATTGCCGAAGCAAAAGCCAGAGGTGCAGCTGCCAACCCACCAGACCCGGACGCAGAAAACCCCCACACTATTGATGCAACCATCACGCCAATATTCCAACTGGCAGACTTGGAAAGCGAAAGCTTGACCCGCGACGAGCGGATTAAATCCGCATTTTCTCAGTGTATCGGCACCGTTGCCCCGTTTGTCCTGGCGCTTATCCTGTCCGTCTCAAACGGCTACTTTTTTGCCGGGTTCCGTGACTTCAGCTGGAACACTCCCATTGTCCTCGCGTATGCCGGAGGCACGATTTTAGAACTCGTCGGCCTGGCCGCCATTTTCACCGCACAAAAATCTTTGAAAGAGGGAACCAGAGCGTTTTTTCTCTCCGCATTTTTGTTTGCGCTTGCGCTCGCGGTTGTGTCTCTGTTTGCCCAATACTTATATCTGCAAGTGTTGGAAATCCGGGGAGGCCTCACTATTCCCGACGGAGCAATTGCCAGAATACCCCTTGTTTCTTGGCTTATTGGTATCAATGGCATGCAAGGCCATGATTGGTTATTCCTCATCCGGGGAGGCGCATTTCATCTGGCAGAACTCGGCTGTACGTTCCTTATTGCCAAGAAACAAAAATCCTTGCGCCGCCTCATTGCCCAACAGCGGGAATTGCAGGATGCCCGGCTCACCTGGGAGCGCAACCAACTCATGGCTGATATGGAACGCACCATCGCCGATCAGCTGGCCATTATGATGAGCCAACAGCGCAAAATCACTGAGGTCAATTTTAGCAATTTCCTGGCAAGCCTCACCAATCAGCAGCAGCTTCCAGGAGGAACGACACCCGACCCTTTCGTATTACCACAGCTCAATGGGAAGGGGAGCGCAAAAACACCAAAGTAGGCAGAAAGCGAACAGCTGCAAAAGCAAACCGTATCCGCAGATACTACCGGCGCTACAAAAAGTTACCGCCCTGGTTAACTGAGGATGAGAGATACTGGTATTCTCATCATTTAGCAGAGATATAACAGGAATGTTGCCTCCTTCATTCTGGGTATGCAGCTTTCCTATAGTCAATACGCTACAACAAACAAGCACGAGAGGAGTGTATAAGTGACTTATTCGGTCAGTTTTCGCTTTCTCCTGAGAATGTGCAAACTGAGAAGCAAACTCCCAATTGATTTTTTCCAAGCGTGCTGTAATAATGCGATACTGCCTCACAGCAGGCACGAATAATCGTTTTGCAGGTTATCCCGTTGCCGGATGTGGCACGTTGATACCTTGCAGTTTCACGCACAGGAGGAAAAACTGTGAACAAGATCATGCTGATTGGCAATTTAGGGAAAGACCCGGACTTGAGCTACACGCCGAGCGGGTTTGCGGTCACAAAATTCTCGATTGCTGTCAACCGCGTCACCAAGACAACCACGGGTGAAAAGCGGGAGGAAACCGACTGGTTTCCCATTGTGGTTTGGCAGCAGCTCGCAGAGACCTGCAACACGTACCTGCACAAGGGCGATAAAGTCTTTGTTGAAGGACGTTTGACGCAGCGCAAGTACACAGACAAACAAGGCATTGACCGGACAACCCTTGAGGTGATCGCTTCCGCCGTAGAGTTTTTGAGCACTAAGCACACTCCGGCCTCTGCGGAAGGAGGAGATGAACCTGTTTAAGCTGTACCTGTAGATACGTAGCATAGACACGGGCACTCTGTCATCTCTTAGTTTGCCGACCAGGAAGGCAGAGTACCCGTGAGCGGAGTACCGCTATGGGGTAGTATACCCCGTGGGGTGCTTCCTTGAACAGGAGTACCAATGGCTTGGCAGCCGCAATGTTACCCGGAAGGGTTTTCTCACACCAGGCGTGAGGCGTTAGCGCGAGCGAACGGAAGATGCGAGCTATGCTGTGTCAAACAAGGAACCCGGCGAAGAAATGTGCTGACGGATAAGCCGTACTATGTGTATCTCTCAGTCTGCCACCGGGTGTTCTACGAGACGTGGAAGCAGGATGCAGATACGATTGTGCTCTGCCAGCGCTGCCATAACCGCTTCGATAAATTATTCCGACGGCGGTATAAGCAGTCGCAACAAACGCCCATCGGCTATGCAAAGATGTATATCTCTGACAACGGAAAATCCGTGCTGTATGCAGAATGCAGAACATACACTGATTTGCTCGTGTACATAGATAGTCTGCTGCCCGGCCGGGAGTTTGAGATCCACCTTGAGATTAACCTGTCTATTGTAGGCAACGGGTTTTACGAGCGAACAGAAACCGGAACTCGGAAAATTCATGAATACGGGGCGTGCGAAGGCCTGCAGCTTGCATTCGCTGTTATCCCAAAGAAATTGAAACCAGCAAACCTGGTGTAAACTGCAAGGTAAACTCTTTTCAAGAGTGTTCGCTGCTGACGCAGATGCAATACTAGCCCCGAACACTCTTGACTCCTTTCCCACCTGAAGGCCTTGGAGAATGGCCGTGAAAAGCCAAAAACCACGGTTTTCACGGGGTTTTCGTTCTTGGGTGATGATTTACCGTTTGTCTATAATAGAGGCCTCTGTAGCGGCTCTCAAACGGTCACAGGATGGTATTTCTCAGGGGGAAATGTCATACTGGTATCACAAAATACAGAGAGGGACATAGCACGATATAGTTTGAACAATTGACAACGGGTAAGTATATCTGCGATGCTAGAAAGGCATACAAAAGCAAAAAAAGAGGTCAGGCAAACAAACTATATAAGCTTATTTGACTAACCGCTCTTCATCTGAACACTGAAAGCGTAGCATAAGCCTCTATGGTGTGTCAAGTATGGTGTTTGCTTTCCTCTCTGAAAGGGCACGACAATGACAACGAAGAAAGGCACCTCCACACAATCACACCAGATACAAATAACTCCTCCAGCGGCATCGGAGTCAAGTTTAGAAGCGCGTTGGGGAGATATTATTCTTGATGCAGGCCATACATCCATTCCCAACCTCCTCCTTGAACTGTATAGCGAACTCGGTATTTCTAACCATGAAATGATGTTCATTATTCACATCTTCAATTATCGCTGGTCAAAGAAAAATCCCCATCCCGCAGTTAGCACGATAGCAAAGAAGATGAACGTTTCCCACAGGAATGCACAACGCTATATTCAACGGCTCAAGACCTTAACCTACCAAACCGACCAGGAAAAGCAGGAAGGAAAGCAGCCAGTTCCTTTTCTTATAGTCAAAGAACGCTATAGAACTGATAGCGGCCAACTGTCTAACCTCTATGATTTTTCCGGCCTCACTGCTGCTATTGTAAAACTTGCTCTCATCCGAGGTCTTGTTACTGATCCAGCTTCAGAAGCGGAAGGAAATACCCCCCCTGACAAAAATGTCATCCCCCCCCCTGACAAATTTTTCACCCCCCCCCTGACAAAAACGTCACCCGAAGAAGAAATATCGAAGAAGAAAAAAAACAAAAAGAAACAACTTTCGAATATTCGAACCGCTAACGCGCAAAACTCACAAGGAAACGGGGACACTTCTCCAAACGGGACGTATAGCCATATAGCCCTAGCGGCTATAGGAAATGACAAGAAAACAGAAGAGAATACAGGGGTAGGGAAGCGTCGAACATCGAAAACAAGTCGTCCTGGTCAGATAGGACTGACAAAAATTGGAGACCTGTTGCAGGAGCGCATGCAGGAATTCATGACACAAGCACCAGCAGCCCCGCCGAAACTTTCCAATGGCTACACCGAAGAAGAAGACGCAATAGCCCTGTATATCGAACCGTATTCTCGTGAGTTAGGAGATGAGACCCATTGCAAATCAAACGTGCGGCAAGCAATCAATATTTACACGGACATTAAACAGGAGATACCAGAATTTACCGTCGGTCAGTATCTCTATATTCTCGAAACATTCAAAAATCTTGTTCAGTATAGACGCGGCGTCAAAAACAAAATGGCCTATTATTTCAAAAGCCTCAGAAACCATCTATGGCCACCAGAAAAAACAGGCAGCTTGCCGAATTAACCCACTTGTGCATCATTGAACACATCAGGGCAACGAAGAGGAAATGAACACAAAAGTGGTGTAGTAACGATATCCCTATCGCCAGAACTACCACCATTACTACTTCTACTCCTACAGAAAATCCCTTCCCGTGACGATAGTTCTCTTGAGAAAGGTAAGGGGGAA
>Ga0137379_10004782_pt1 | contig 12765 bp, 12 predicted proteins | sample SagtaG_18_FD_104812 | JGI IMG/M metagenome (GOLD analysis project Ga0137379, IMG submission 104812) | Vadose zone soil microbial communities from Sagehorn Ranch, Mendocino, California, USA - Sage2_L_80_16 metaG | ecosystem: Environmental > Terrestrial > Soil > Vadose zone | place: USA...
AAGCTTCTACTTTTTATCTGCTGCAACTACCGGCGCATTGGAATGCTCGTCGTCGCGATGTTTTTCCGGGGCGAGGGGAAGCGTAAAGAGGAAGGTAGTGCCGGAGCCGAGCTCGCTTTCGGCGCGGATTTGGCCGCCATGAGCCTGCACGATGTGCTTGACGATGGCCAAGCCGAGGCCGGTGCCGCCGGCGTCGCGCGAACGAGCTTTGTCTACACGATAGAAACGCTCGAAGATGCGATCGAGGTGTTCCGAGGCAATGCCGGCGCCGAAGTCCTGTACAAAGAATTCGATCCCGCTGGAAAGCGCGCGCGCGCCAACTCGAATGCGTCTTCCCGCTCGGCCGTACTTGACGGCATTTTCGATGAGGTTGCCAAGGACCTGATTCATCGCATCGGGGTCAACCATTACAAGAGCGTCAGGCGCGCCGGCAGATTCGAGTTCGATGCCCGAGTCGACAACGATGCCGCCGAGGGAATCAATGGCGTCGCGGACGAGTGCGCTGGCAAGCATGGGCTGTGTGGCGAGTTTGTAGTCGGGGCTCTCAACGCTGGCGAGCGCGAGCAGATCTTCGGTGAGGCGATTCATGCGGCTTGCGTTTTTGAGGATGATCTGCAGAAACTCAAACGTTGTAACGGGGTCGGGACGGGGATCTTCGACGAGCGTCTCAACGTAACCCTGGATGGACGTGAGCGGCGTGCGAAGTTCGTGACTTACATTGGCGATGAAGTCGCGGCGCGAGCGCTCTGCAGCTTCAATGCGGGTAACGTCGTGGAGTACGGCAATGGCTCCGCCGGCGGGTAGAGGCGCGGCGTTGATCTCAAAGATGCGGCCGGGGGCGAGAGAACTGGCGCGGCCGAATCGCACTTCGCGGGCCTCGATTGCGCCGCGTATGCAGGCGAGCAGTTCGGGATCGCGCACGGAGTGAACCAGCGGTCGGCCTGCGTGAAGCTCTGTGCCAGCGATGCGCTGCATAACCGCGTTTGACCAGCGCACCTGACCTTCTGCGTTAACGGCGACAACGGCCTCCTGCATGGAATCGAGCATGGTAGCAAGCTCGTGGCGGCTGCTTTCGATTTCAGCGAAATTCTGGCCGAGGCGCTCGGCTGTCTGATTGAGCGCGGATTCCATCGCGGCCAGTTCATCGCCGCCTTCGTGATCAATTCGGGCATCAAGATCACCCTGAGCGATGCGTCGCGCAAAGGCTACAACGCGTTGCAGACGCGCCGTTACACGACTGGCAGCCCATGCGGCGAGCGGAATTGCAACGGCGAGCGCAATGAGCCCGGACCAGAGTGCCTCGCGGCCAAGGCGCGGCAAAGTATCGCCCCCTGCGTGCACCGTGAGGCTGCGGAAGATGAGCTCCATCGCAGCCATCTCAAACACGAGCAGGAGGACAAACAGTGCGAGCAGCTTGGTGAAGACTTTGCGGGTCACGATGGAACGGCCCCCATTTTGTTGATACGGTCTTGCGAGCCGGATCGATTCATCTGCCAGGGTAGAGCTTATTCACCCTTGGGAAGTTCGAAACGATAGCCGGCACCGCGCACAGTCTTGAGATAGCGCGGGTTTTCCGGATCGACCTCGATTTTCTCACGGATGCGTCGCACATAGACATCGACCGAGCGCGGAGTGACAAATCGTGCATCGCCCCAAACGGAATCTAGGAGGTGATCGCGGCTGAAGACGCGGCCAGGGTGTCGAGCAAGATAATCGAGCAGGCGGAACTCGGTTGCCGTAGTGGTGGTGAGGGTGCCGCGCACTTTTAGCTGCATGGCGTTGGCGTCGATGATGACTTCTTCGAAGCTGATGACGGAGGGCGTGGTTGGGCGCTCGAAACGGCGCAGCACGGCTTTGACGCGGGCTACTAGTTCGCGGGTGGCAAAAGGCTTGGTGATGTAGTCATCGGCGCCGAGTTCGAGACCAAGGACGCGGTCGTTTTCGCCCGCACGCGCGGTGAGAAAGATGATGGGGATGGTGGAAAGCGCCGGGTGAACGCGGAGCCTGCGGCAGACGTCGAGGCCATCTCCGCCGGGGACCATGATGTCGAGCAGAAAGAGTGCTGGCGGCTGCCGCTCGGCGTCGGGTATGAGATTTGTGGGGGTATGAAACAGCCGGGGTGCAAATCCTGCGGCTTCAAGGTGATGCTGTACCAGCCGCGCGATGTCGGTTTCGTCTTCCAGTACAAATACGGATTGGCTCAACCGGAATGCCTTTCGCCGGCGGCCATTGGATTTGGGATGCGGAGGCCGCACGGAACCGTTAACAGATTAATTCAGCAAGGCAAATAGATTGCAAACGTTTGATGAATTTGGGGGCGGCGGGGTACGAGTTGGGCCGTATGTCCGCCGCAGTTTCCTGCGGCGGACACACTGGATTTGTGGCTTCGACGTGAAACGCGCTTGAATCACGCCGGGCTCGGGTCGCTGGACTCGAGCTCGGCAATGAACTCAACCACAGCCTCGGACCAGCCGTCGACGTGCATCCACGCGCCGTAGCCCACACCGTTGCGGTTGCTGGCTACGTTGATCACGTAGCCCCTTCCGCAAGGAGGAGGAACGTGGTCGTGCGACTGCTCGTCGGTGATGACCACAAGGCGGTCGTAGCCCTTGCGGCAATCAGCCTCGACCTGCTCGAGCGCCTTGCCCAAGTAAGTCGCGCCGTGAGGCTGAGACTTGTCAAGGGCATCGCGCAGCGCCATGCCGCGGCGCGACGGCACGAGTTGGGCATCGTTGGAGAAGGTGTAGATCGTTACCTTCTCCGCGATCTCCCGGAGCAGGATCGCCAAGCCGTACGCAGCGTCTGTTCGGCGCATCTCGGAGCGATGCGAGAGCGTAACCTCCATCGATCCGGAGACGTCGACCAGCAACACCGTGTGACCGGACAGACGAGCCGCGCGACCGGATTGGTCACGGGTCTCGATAGCGCGGAACATGGCCGCCTCAAGAGGCTGCTCCCACTGCGGAGCGCTGCGCGCTGCTGCCAGAAAACGGAACGGCAAAACGCGATCCGTCTTGATGGCTGCGAGCGTGGAGAGCACCAGCTGCTCGTCTACGCCTGCGGCGTGCAGGTTGCGCAGGTTGCGAAGCAGTGCCAGCGCGCCGAGCTTGCGCTCAGCGAGCAGACGCTCCCAAACTTCACGCTTTTCTGATGCGCGATCGCTGTCGGCACCACCCTCCGCACGCCCGATGGCTGAGAGAGCAACCTCCCAGGTATCGGGCATAGCCAGTTCGTTGGCGGCGAGGCGCTTCCACAGCGCGGCCTGCGACGCATCGACAGGACGCGCATGCGAAAGGAAGAGCACGTCACGCAGGCGCACGGCGCCGACGCGATCGTACTTGGCCAATGCGTACTCGTCGAATTTAACGAACGCGGCGGCCAGGCCCTTCTTCACCTGCCCGGAAAGAGGCTGACGCCCGCTTGCCCAGTAGATGGCGACGAATTCAGAGAGCTCGTCGGCACGCTGAATGACGCGAGCGAGCGTATCGGCTACGAGAGCGCGATGGGTTGTGAGGCGCGCCATTTCGCGCACTAGCAACAGCGGCGCGTGACGCATCTTCATGCGCTCGCGAGCTTCGATGGCCAGCGCAGCAACACGCTCAGCGGGCACACGCGGGACCAACTCGCGGATGCGGCCAGCGATCTGAACGCCGTCCTCGTAGAACTCGCTCTCCCAGAGCATGCAGGAGAGGACTGAGCGGCGCAGGGCCTGCTCGGGCGTGATGGCTGTGGCTGGCGCACCCTCGTGGGTGCGCAGACGCGGACGCTTGTAGTGCTTCGAAATGTTCAGGCGCATGATGCGCCTCCTTTCATGCGAGAGCAAGAATAACTCCCTGCCGGGGAAAAGTCGGATACGGATGACTACACCAGACGAAAGCCTGGCGACAGGATTCGAACCTGCTACTCCGCTGATAAGCGAAGTTCACCAGATGAACCCGTGCCCTGCGCCACCGGCAGGATGTTACGTTGCGTTAGAGGACGCTTGCGGCTTCGTCCTGGTCATCGTCCTCATCGTCGCCAACTCGGACAGGTTGAACTTTTGTTACCGCGTGGAAGCCGCGCGTTTTGGCAGAAACCCTCACCGGGTTGAGCTCGATAGCCAGCTTGGTCATCTGATCCCACGTCGGCTTGAACTTGTCACTGAATTCGCTGCATTCGTTCACGGTGAACGGCACAACAAAGTTCGGGCTGACGTTGGTGCAGATCACGATCAGGTCCGATTCACGGAAGCCGGTGACGATCTGTCCCCAAGTGCAGTTCCTGCAGAGGTGCGCATTGCCCACCGGGGTTCCATTCTTCACATTCAGTTTGCCCATGACATTGCTTTCTAACCGGACCTGCCGGAAGTTATTGACCGGGGAACAAGCGAAAACGGCATGTTTGCTCTACCCCACTGAGCTACCGGAATTTGCGTTCCGGGCGAGATTCGAACTCGCGACCGAAGTACCCGTTTCCTACACCACCGGTCAGGGTGGACGTTGCGGCACGCTCGCAATGAGCTGCGCCAAAGAATTGAATGGCCGGGGAACAAACGGTTGCGGCGTTTTCCGATGCTCTGCCATTGAGCTACCGGAATTTGCATCCCGGACGGGACTCGAACCCGCAACCAGCGGCTTAAGAAGTATCCGCGACCTACACCACCGGCCATGGTGGTCAAATCGAACTGCACTTCCCCAAGAGTTCGCCGGGGAATGGGCGAAAAGAGTTTCGGAACCTCTGCTTCACGGTGCCTTTTGCTTCAGGACTACGCCCTCGCCCCGTGAAGTGACCTGCTCCGGCAGGGTTCCTGGCCCCGCTCTTTTTGGAAGCAAGTAACTCTCTTCTTTCGCCACCGGTGGTTTGAACTTATCGGCCTCGAGTTAAAGACATAGTTATCCGCATGCCGCGAATGACTTATCGCGGCGGCAGAAATACACATAGCTACTAACTCGTCGGCAACTTACCCGAGGGAATGAGCGGAGACAGGGTTTTCGAGTACCAGTCGATGGAACTGTCTTCTTCGCCACTCGGGAGATGCTAATGTTTTTGAAGCGCGCGTAGGATAGAGACGCTGAGAGCGTTATTCGAAATTGACGAAGTGCGCCCGGCGACCGGTGCAGCTCTTATCGAGCCATCCCAGCCTACGCATCGAGATTTGCGTTCTGTATTTCATCGGGCGTTCTCCTACGCAGTTAGTACTTTGCCATAAGTCGACTCCAAAAAGCAAGCTATTCGGATATCTTTTCCAAGATTATCTTTCGATGTTATTCGAAGATGTTAGCCAGCGCATTGAAGCGAGTCGTATCTGCCATTGCCCGCCCACATGATTTAGGCTGAAGGCGCGGGCACGTTCACACCGTCGACTTCGCCCGATGGAGGATGCATGAGTTGGATCATGCTGCTGGTCGGCATTGTGGTTGGAGTGTTTTCGGGTGTGGTGGGTATTGGCGGCGGAATCCTGTTCGTGCCCGCACTGGTGTGGCTGCTGGGGATGAGTCAGCACAAGGCGCAGGGCACGTCGCTGGGTGCATTGCTGGCGCCTGTCGGACTCTTCGCGTTTTGGGAGTACTACCGCAAGGGCAACGCGGATATTCGCGTGGCCGCTTTGCTAGGACTAGGCTTTCTGATTGGCGGATATTTTGGCGCTGTCGGAGCGCAGCACATTTCAGAGTTATGGCTGCGCCGCATCTTCGCCATTACCTTGTTCGCAGTGGGTGGACGTATGTGGTTCTCCCGCTGAGTCAAGCTAACCTCAGGCGGTGGCGATGAAGCGCAGGCGCACGTAATCGGCAATCCAGTTGCCGTCTTCGTCACGAAGAGCCGGAGCCAGCAACTGGACCGTCTCCTCCACAACAATTTCGCGCACATCTTTAGGAAGACCATCGAGCACACCGCGCCGGAACGTACGGAGCCACGCGCACATTCCGCTCTCAGGGAGAAGTGTGGGGCGGGGAATGAGCGCCATCTGCTGCACCTGGAAGCCATGGCGGATGAGACGCTGCGAATAGCTTTCCGGCGTGGGGTAGTAGTTGACGCCATCTTCGCGATCGCCGAAGCCGTGGCGTTCGAGAACGGCCATCAGCGCTACGCGAATTGCAGCGATGTTGCCGTGACCGCCCATCTCAGCCACGAAACGGCCGCCGGGTTTGAGCACTCGATGGACTTGCCCAAGCATTGCATCCTGATCGCGAACCCAGTGGAGAGCAGCGTTTGAGAAGACGGCGTGGAAAACTTGATCTCCAAAGGGGAGGAATTCAGCGGCGACGTTTTCCGCTTCGATGCCTCGTTCGCGGGCTGCAGCGACCATGTGGGGCGAAGCATCGACTCCGAGGACATTCGCGCCGGTTGCAACGATGCGCTGGGTGAGTTGGCCATCACCACAGCCCAGGTCGAGGATATATTCACCGGGCTGGGCGTCGAGCCACTCGAGCACGGCGCCGGCAAGGCCATGCACGAATGCGCCGTTCTGACTGTAGGCTTGGGGATCCCAGGTCTGCGTCACTTGCTCCTCCACCTATAGTTTCAGGGAAGAGTGTTCATAAAGCAAAGTTATTATGTTTTGGATCTCGATAATGAATTGTTATAGCCATTCCTCAAATGGCTGGATTTGTCGCGAGACTCTTCAAATAGATTGGACGGGCAGCAGAGTCAGGTCGTCGACGAGGCTAACTTCCTTTTGCACGAAAGGTTCGCCGTAGCGGACGCCGGCGAGCAAGCCGTAGTGGCGCGCTTCGGCGAAGGTGCGTTCGCGAATTTCTTCTTCCGGTACGAAGAGGGCGCTGCCCGCCTGCTGATTCGCGTACTGCGATTTGTACGCCATCAAGGAGGCATGTCGCTGTTCGATGAAGGGCGTGATGTCGACGATAAAGCTGGGTCGCACATCCGCGTAAAGGCTGGCATAGATGATTTTGAAGGGGCGGTAAGGCTCGCCTTCCACTGAGAGCTTGGCAAGGCCGGAGAGGAAGCACGCATCGTAGCCAAGTGTGGCCACGATGGCGTGATCGGGATGCCGCGCTTGCCAGTAGGGCAGAATGACTACGCGGGGTCGCACCTGGCGCAGGATGCGGACGATCTTCTTGCGGTTCTCCAGGGTGTTTTCGATTGCTCCGTCGGGAAGGTCCAAGGCTTGACGCCAGCCCACGCCGAGCAGGCGGGCCGCTTCGGCGGCTTCGCGGGCGCGATCTTCAGCGGTGCCGCGGGTTCCCGATTCGCCTTGTGTAAGATCGAGGATTGCGGTGCGAAGGCCGCGGGCCGCCATGCGCAGCAGTGTCCCGCCGCAGGTCTGCTCGACGTCGTCGCGATGCGCAGCAATGGCCAGGACGTCGGCGGGAAGAGCGTCAGTGCCTGGAGCGGAGGGCATGGTGATTAGTAAACGGTGTTGTTGCCGTCAGTATGGGCGTCCATGAATGCCACGTCGGAGGCGGTGCCGGTGACGGTGACGTATTGGTTGTTGATGGAGGAGCCGTCGGTGGTGTGGTAGATGTACACCTGCCCGCCCTGCGCAACGTACACCTTGTGCAGGCCTGTGACCGCGGCAATGCCCGTGAGGTCGCCGAGGTACGGCTCGAGCATGGTCACCGAATTGGAACTGGTGTTGAACATAGTGAGGCAGCCGTACGCCTGGCCCTTGGCGTAACGCTCGCCGTTGGTGCACTTGGTCATGCCAATCCAAAGCGTGCTGTCGTCGGCCAATATCATGCGGCTCACAGCGCCCGGCGAGCCATCGCTGATTGAGACTGGGCTTGCGGCAGAGATGGTGCCAGAAGCGGTTGCGGCTAGATTGAGCACCGTGACATTACCCGCAAACAGACCGTCAGTCTGAAGCTGTTGACCCGCTACATACATGGTGGTCGTAGTGAGCAGTGCGTTGCTGGCGCCACCCGGAACGGGAAGCGTGCAGGTGCTCACATTGGGCGTAGTGGCGCAGTTTGCATGGAGCGTCGAGTTTGTGGGCAGGCTGCCGGATTGCTGGCCAGCGAGGAAGATCATAGACGAGACCGGAATCATCGAAACAGAGGCGTTGGAGCCGCCGCACTCGGGACCGCAATTGAGAACATAAGCGGTCCCACCGTCGGCAGAAAAGATGGCCTTGACGGGGCGGTCGAAGATCAGCGGAGTGCCATAGGCGTTTCCGGTGGAGTCGACAGCATCGGGGTTTTGCGCCTGAAAGAGACACCAGCCAGGGGCGTTTTGCGGTTCGCAATCGACGGCCGCCTTGGGCCAGGTGCTGGAGCCGCCGGAGTACGAAATGCCCTGCGCGGCTGTGAGCTTGCGAGTGTAGTAGAGGTAGTTGGAATTCTCGACAAAAGCGAGGGCCACTGAGCCGCCGGGGTTGACGCTGACGCGGTAGACGCCGGGCAGGCTCAGCGCGTATTGTCCGCCGTTGGTCCGGTCAAGCACGGTAAGGACGTGGGCGGCCTGGCTTGCGGCGAATGTGTAAGCCTCGTTGCGTGTGACAAAGACGCTGGAGGAAAAGCCGTTCAACCCGGACTGTTTGCTTCCGGCCGACTCCTTTTGATAATTCACCAAGGTCATAGAGCCGTCGCCGGCGCCGTAGACCGCGCCAATCTGCTCTTCGGGCATGTTCTGGATGGTGGTCGGCAACGCGGCGGAGAAACCGGAGATGCTGAATCCGCCAACCTTTTGGTCATAGCTGTAGCGGATGTCGTAAAAGGCGTCTACAAAGACCAGAGCGCCCCGAGTGGCGGAGCTGGGATTCTGGACGGCGATGAGCACGCGGTTGGTCAGCCCGCTCGGCGGCAGAACCCGGCCCGCAAAATAGGTGGTTGTACCGCATCCAGCCAACACAATTGCGACCACCAGGGCTCCGGCAGCGCTAAACCAAAGACTTCTCTTCTTCAAAATCCCTTACCTCGACGGATAGCGCGGTTTGAGCCGCGGATTCAGTTCGCGGCGGCTGCCGCTGTGTGGACATTGGATGGCGGTTGCCGCGTGCGCGGCCCGATGAAAACACTCATCGTGGGCCGGTTCCTGCATAGCTTTTGACTCTCGAAGTATAACAAAGCAACCCGCCCCGCCGAATCGGCGAGCGCCCGGGCGTTGGGGTTGCACGATGCCGGATCGGCAACTGTTGTGCGCGGCGCGGCGACGACTGCGCGTCTGGCGAAGAAACACAATTTTTCAATCCATTCCAATCCATGCGATAGCATGACAATAGAATGGCTAAGTTTGCCGACATCTTCGCCAGCCGCCCCGTGCTCGCGGATGGCGCCATGGGCACCGTACTTTACGCCCGCGGCGTCTTCATCAACCGCTGCTTTGACGAGCTGAACCTGTCGGATCCCGGCATGATTCTCGCCATACATGAGGAGTACCTGCAGGCGGGCGCTGAAATTCTTGAAACCAACACCTTCGGAGCCAATCGATTCCGGCTCGCGCGCCATGGGTTGAGCGCCAAGGTTGCCGAGATCAACGCCGCCGGCGTGAAGCTGGCCAAGCAGGCTGTGGCGCATCTGAAAGAAAAGCAGGCTGGAGAGGCCTGGGTGGCTGGTTCAATTGGTCCGCTGGGCATCAGGCTGGAACCGCTGGGCAAGACCAGCCTGGACGAGGCGCGCGCGGCGTTTGCGGAGCAGATTCGGGCACTGGCAGACGCTGGGGCCGACCTACTAATTATTGAGACCATGCCGGCGCTGAATGAGGCGTGCGAAGCGCTGCTGGCCGCCGAAGAGACAGCACCGGAGCTGCCGGTGTTGGTAATGGTGACCGTGGACGACGAAAGCAATTGCCTCGACGGGTCGTCGCCGCAACAGGCCGCTGCATTGCTGACGGAGTGGGGTGCGGGGGCCATTGGCGTCAACTGCTCCACCGGACCGTCGACAGTGCTGACGGCAATTGAAGCGATGCGTGGGGCAACTACCTTGCCGCTGGCTGCGATGCCGAACGCAGGCATGCCGCGGGCAGTGGAGGGGCGCAACATCTATCTTTGTTCGCCGGAGTACATGGCGAGTTTCGCGCGCAAGGCAATCGCAGCGGGAGCTCAGATTGTAGGCGGCTGCTGCGGGACGACGCCGAATCATATTCGCGCAATGCGGTCTGCGATGCGCGCGATTGATGCGCAAGCACGGGTTGCGGAAACGGGTTCGACAGCCGTGTTGTCCACCGAAACACCGCCGGTTCCGCTGGGGCAACGCTCGCGCATTGGCGCGCTCGTCGAGCAAGGCAGTTTTGTCACGCTGGTGGAGATTGTGCCGCCAAAGGGCATTAACTGCGCGAAGGAGATTGAGGGCGCGCAGTTGCTGGCACAACTTGGAGTGCACGCAATCAACGTGCCCGATTCGCCGCGTGCATCGGCACGCATGAGCGCGCAGAGCCTCAGCATCCAGATCCAGCAACACACCGGGATCGAAACGATTCTGCATTACACGTGCCGCGATCGGAATGTGTTGAGCATTCAATCGGATTTGCTCGGTGCTTCGTCTATCGGACTTAAAAACATCTTGTGTCTGACGGGAGATCCGCCGAAGCTGGGCAACTATCCTGACGCGACTGCAGTGTTCGACGTAGATGCAATTGGCCTCGTGAATATTGTGCGGCGGCTCAATCACGGTCTGGACATTGGATCGAATTCGATTGGCGCGTCGACGAACTTCACGATTGGCGTGGCTGCGAATCCGGGCGTGCCCGACATTGAACATGAGCTGAAGCGCTTCGCTTACAAAGTGGAAGCGGGTGCGGAGTACGCGATCACGCAGCCGGTGTTTGACCTGCGGCTCCTGGAGGAGTTTCTCAATCGCATCGAATCATTCCGCATTCCTGTGATTGCGGGTATCTGGCCGCTGACGAGCTTGCGCAATGCGGAGTTCATGAAAAACGATTTGCGCGTGTCGATGCCGGAAGAGATTATGCTGCGGATGGCGCAGACCAATTCACCGGATGCCGCGCGCAAAGAAGGCATTCTGATTGCGCAGGAGATGCTGGAGGCGGTGCGCCCGATGGTGCAGGGTGTACAAGTAAGCGCGCCGTTTGGGCGATACATCGCGGCGGCTGAAGTGATTGCCAGCGTGCTGCCGCAAAGCGCAGCGGTTACGGAGTAGTTCATATGGCGTCGTTTGAAGAATCGCTCAAGAAGCTTGAAACCATCGTCGATCAGCTGGAGAAGGGCGACATGAGCCTGGAAGATTCGCTCAAGCTGTTTGAGGAGGGCGTGGGTCTCTCTGCCGCGTGCAAGAAGGAACTAGATGCCGCGGAAGGCAAGGTTCAGATGCTGGTGAAGCAGCGCGATGGATCGCTGAAGACGGAACCGTTTCCGATGGAAAAGTAGACCGGCAGACGCCTCAAGAGGATTGCGAAAGATTCAGGCGATCGTGTAGCCACTCAAGCATCTCCGCGGAGATGCAGTCCAATTCAGACAATTTGAAGAGCGGCTTTGCAAATGCGAAGCTCAGGTGCATTGCGCTCGACTCCGATAAGGCCACAAAGGCATCCGCGTGTTCAACGAAGGGCTCAAAAGAGGGCTTGCGGTCTGGTTCGGATGCATCAAGTATCGCGAGGCAGAGGTCGGGTTGTAGAACGCTGACGATGTTGTTTGATTCAAAGAGAACATTAGTATCGACGCCGACAGCGGCTTGAATCTTTGCAAGGGACAAGGACGATTCCGGCATTGTCACGAGGATTGCGCGGCGCGCGCCGGCGGCCAGGTAGCGGGCGGTGTCGGTTCCCTGCCCTGCTATGGTTTCCTCCCAGATGGGCTCGGGCTGGCCGTAGTGGTGGGTGGTGATTTTTACGGCGGTCCACCGAAACTGCGGCAGCGCGGCGATGAGGCCACAGACCAACTCAGTTTTGCCAACGCCTTTCCTCGGCCCACCTACTGCAATGATCGGCAAGAGTGGCTTGTCTCCTTGGGGTCAGATTCCGAATTGCAGATAGCTTTGCTTGGCTGCGGCCAGCGGCGCGTTCCTGCAAGTTGATGGTTAGGCGATGAAGCGCAGGCAGTTTCCGTCGGCATCTTTTATGTACATTTCGCGGCTGCCCCAGGACTGGTTGACGGGCAGCATATCGATGCTAACGCTTTTGGCGATGAACTCATCGTGCAGCGTGTCGACGTTATCGACCATGAAATTGATCACGCCGCCTGCAACGCCGTCGCCGCCGAAGGATGACAGGTTTATCCAGACTCCGTCGCGGGAGAGGCCCATGTAGCAGGGGTCGGTCTCAACGCCTTCGGGGCGGTGGGCAAATTCGAGCTGGAAGCCAAGGCCATCGCAAAAGAACTTCACGGCCGCGGCTGCGTTGGAAACATGCAGCAGCGGAATCGCACGGTTGATCATTGGGGAGACCTCCATTGCGTCTCTTAGTGCCGATTACTCATTGCTTGCTTCGCCGGAGTCCTTTTCGCGACGCTTCGCCATGCGGGCCACAATTGCTTGTTCGCGCAGAACCTGCTTGAGCGGACGGGCTGGGGTGCCGAACAGCACTGTTCCCGGTCTGAGACCGTCGTTGGTGATGGTTTTACCACTAAATACGCCGGATTGACCGCCCAAAACTACGCCGGGGCCAACGTGCGCATGTTCGCCGATACCCACCTGGCCCGCGATGACCGCGCCTTTGCCCACCGAACTGGATCCGGAGATTCCGGTCAGCGCAACGAGGATGACGTCTTCACCGATGTCGCAGTTGTGGCCGATGTGGACAAGGTTGTCGATCTTCGTGCCGCGGCGAATGCGGGACTCGGCGAGTGCTCCGCGATCAATGGTGGAGTTGGCGCCGATTTCAACGTCGTCTTCGATGACCAGCGTGCCCTGCTGTGGAAATTGTACGTAAGTGCCG
>Ga0137379_10004798_pt1 | contig 12745 bp, 7 predicted proteins | sample SagtaG_18_FD_104812 | JGI IMG/M metagenome (GOLD analysis project Ga0137379, IMG submission 104812) | Vadose zone soil microbial communities from Sagehorn Ranch, Mendocino, California, USA - Sage2_L_80_16 metaG | ecosystem: Environmental > Terrestrial > Soil > Vadose zone | place: USA...
GCGACGACTCCTATCTTGGGGTGTGGAGCTACGCCAACAACAGCAGCGACGGAAAGCCGTTATGGACGATCGGCGGACCGAAGGGAATTTTCCAAATGCCGCGGGGCGTTACTCTCGACGTGAAAAACAAGAGCATCATCGCCAGTGATAAGCGGCTCAACTCGGTGCTGACGTTTCGTGTGCCCGAGATGTTTTGAGAATGAACTAAAGGCCAATACATTCCCCTCCTTGCAAAGGAGGGGAATGGGGCCCCTCGTTACGACATTCGTCCGGCCTCTCGCTTGACACTCCAGCCAGGGCGGTATACTCTCCCCCCAAATTTGCGGGTAAATCAGAAGTCCAAAATCGACAACGCTGCTTTTGGCCGTTGTGCAATTAATCGGGAGGAGTGGAAATGGAACGCGTTTACATCCTTTTGTTCTTGGCATTCTTCATTGTGCTGATGGCCTGCGGCAACGTTTGGGCGCAAGCGACTGCGCAGATCAGCGGAGCCGTTCAGGATCAAAGCGGGGCAGTGCTGCCCGGCGTGGAAGTCACGGCTACGCAAACGGAGACAGGGGTTCGGCGGACGACGGTGACGAATGAGACCGGATGTTCGAATTCGTTCGCAATGATTTGTTTAACGCGACGACGTACTTCGCGGCAGTGGATCCGAAGACCGGCGATAAGGTACGCAGCACCCTCAAGCGCAACCAATACGGCGGGACCATCGGCGGCCCGATCCGCCGGGACAAGCTGTTTTTCTTCGGCGGTTATCAAGGCACAACGATTCGGCAGGATCCCAGCGACGTCCGAAGTTACGTTCCGACGGCCGCGATGCTGGCCGGTGACTTTACGGCCTTTGCCTCTGGTGCATGTAACACAAGAGGACCGATCACGCTGAAAGACAGGTACCCTGACGGTTCTCCCACTGGTTTTGTCAACAACCATATCAATCCTGCTTTGTTCAGCCCAGCGGCGAAAAACATTGCCGCACGCCTTCCCAAGACCAATGATCCCTGCGGCGAAATCGTTTTCGGCCAGCGAAACCTCCACGACGAAGACCAGGTTGTCGGCAAGGTCGATTACCAACAGAGCAATAAACACGCTGTTCGGACGCATGCTGCTGACCTATCTCGATGACACCTATGCCGGCGATCCGACCAATGTGCTGAGCGGAACGCAAGCTGGATCAAGTAACAATGAGCATGACAAAGCGTATGCGTTCACGTTCGGAAGCACCTATCTGGTTAGTTCGAACACAATCAATTCATTCCGTCTTTCGTATTCCAAGACGCGCCAGGACACCGCACCTCTGACGACGTTCGATGCTAAGGAAATCGGCTCGAAAGTCTATACCTATATGCCCAAAGTGATGAGCATCACCGTCAACAGCGGTTTTTCCATGACCGGTAATCCGCGAAGGCTGCGGGCGAACCTGTATCAGCTCGCCGACGATGTGAGCACGACGCGGGGAAAACATCAATTCGCCTTCGGCGGACGCGTTGCGCAAGCCCGAACCATTGGGGAGACCGGCGACACGATTCTACCCAGCTACACCATCAGCGGCGACGCAACGGGAGCGGGATTGGCAGATTTTCTCCTGGGCAAAGTGCAGACCTTCAACCAGGGCCTCGGCTCCGGCAATTATCTGCGGATGAAGTACATTTCTCTGTATGCCCAGGATACGTGGCAGGTCACGCGGCGCCTTACAGCCAGCGCGGGCTTGCGTTGGTCGCCGGTGTTTCCTTTAGAGGATTACCGGCGGCCGGTCCCTAACGTGTCGAATTTCTATATCGACCGCTACCGGCAGGGTATCCGCAGCAAAGTGTTCGTCAATGCGCCTCCGGGATTCGTCTATTCCGGAGATCCGGAATTGGTGCAGTACAACAACGGAGCGGATCCGGAAAAACCCAGAGCGGATCTGTGGAACACCTATTGGAAGGACTTCGCTCCGCGCGTCGGTTTGGCGTGGGATGTGCGCGGCGACGGCCGTACGTCTGTTCGCGCCTCTTACGGATTGAATTTTGAAGAATACGGCGCCCTTTATCGTCTGGGGTCGGCGCAGCAGCAGCCACCGTGGGGCTCAACGACACGCCTGGTTTCACCGCCAGGCGGTTTGGACGATCCTTGGTTGGGCATTCCTGGCGGGAATCCGCATCCGCTTCAGCTCACGCAGACTATGCCCTTTGTTCCGAGAGGAGATTATTTGCCCACGAATCCCTATCTCACTCCGACCTACACGCAGTCGTGGAACTTGAGCATTCAGAGAGAAATCGTGCAGGGCCGGACGTTGGTATCGGTGAGCTATCTGGCAACCGAGGTAACGCATCTTCAGTCCGCGTCGTCGCTGAATCGTGCGATCTTCATTCCGGGTTTCGGCGATGCCGCCGGCAATTGTTTCCTCGATGGCAAGGCCGTCTATTTCAAGGTCACCCCGGCCACGCCTTGTTCTACCACCGGAAATACGCAGGATCGCCGCGAGTTGAGTTTCCTGAATCCGGCGTTCAAGGACGAAATTGGACGACTCGCCGAGATCGTCAACGGCGGCACGCAGAATTACCACGGCATGCTGCTCCAACTGAACCACCGGCCGACGCGAGGTCTGAATGTCAACGCAAACTACACGTGGTCTCATTGCATCGGAGATTACATGGGCCGCTCGAATTCCGGTTATGGTTCGAGTGTGGATCACACCTATCAAGACCCGAACAACCGACGAAAAGATCGAGCCGATTGCGAAGTGGATGCGCGGCACGCTTTCAATCTGACGGGCGTGGCCGAGACTCCGCAATTTGCCAACCGCACCGTGAACCTGATCGGGACCGGATGGCGATTATCCGGAATCTACCGCATCACCACAGGCGCCCTCAACGGAGCCAACGCGTCCAGCGGCGTCCGCACCGTGACACTGGGACAAGCCAGCGCCGCTCAGCGAGACAATGTGGGCGGCGGCGATAGGTGTCTGTGCGACATCAGTAATCAGCGGCCGAATCTGCTTCTGCCGAACGCCGTCTACCTCGACACCTCGGGACGCCCCAACACGCAATACCTGAATCCCGCGGCGTTCGGACAGCCGGACTTAGGCACGCTTGGAAATCTGGGCCGCGTCACACTTCGCCTGCCGGCGTATTGGCAATTCGATGCTGCCATCTCGCGTGTATTTCGTGTCCGTGAAAGTCAGAACGTCGAGTTTCGAGCCGAAGCGTACAACGTGCTGAACAGTTTCCGGGCCGGAAGGATCGAGACGAGCCTCAGTAACATGCAGTTCGGCAAGATTCGGACCGCACTGGACCCGAGGATCCTCCAGTTTGCGTTGAAGTATCTATTCTGATGAGCCGCCATTCCCCTCCTCGCAGAGGAGGGGAATACTACGACAGCACCCAGGTGCCCAAGTAGAAGCCCAGCAATGCCACAAGCGGGATGCTCAACAGGGCGAGGATCGCTCCCCCTTTGACCATGCTGCCGATGCGAACGTAGCCGCTGGCAAAGACCATTGCGCTGGGCGGTGTGCCGATCGGAAGAGCAAAGTCCATGTTCGCGGCGATTGCAGCAGTAACGAGCAAAGCGGCAGGATTGATACCGGCGGCCGGCGCTACGGCGCGAATGAGTGCTCCGACCATGGCGATAATCGCGATGTTGGATATGACGGCGCCGACGATGACCGTAAAAGCGACCACGGCAAGTACGAAAAGGAATTGGCTGGACGGCGAGACAACGGCGGACATGCTCTGTTCGAAAAATTGACCCAAGCCGATTTTCTTGTCGGCAATCGCGCCTCCCAGGCCAAGCGCTGCGGCATTCAGAGTCAGAGTTCCCCATTCCACTCCTTTGACCGCTTCATCCCACGTCATCGCAAACTTTCGGTTTTTCCAGTCCACGGGAATCAGAAACAGCGACGTGGCCATCAGGATGGCCGTAACGGACCAGTCGAGGTGTTGGGTTACCCAAATACTGGTGGGATTTTGTTTCCCGCCCTGGAGGAACAAAGGCAGGACATCCGGAAGTATCCACAAACCCATTGCCGTTGCGAAGACGCAACCCGCAATCTTCTCCCCGCGCGCCGGCGGGCCCAGCCTTTTTAATTCATCAGTCCAAAACTCTTGGGCGAGCGGCCAGTCGGGCATCTCCGGTCTGATGACATAACGCAGAACTAAAAACATGGCGCCCAACATAACGGAGAAGACGGGCAGGCAAATCGCGACCCATTGAAGAAATCCGATCCGGTAGCCCATCGACTGAGCGATGCCGACGGCAATGAGATTTGTAGGGGCGGCCACAGGAGTGACCACGCCCATATTCGACCCCCACGCGATCGCAAGGAACAGCGCTTCACCGTAGCGGCTCCCTTGTGGAAATCCGAGCGTCTTGACCAGTCCGGCGGCAATCGAGATGAAGATCATCGTCGTGACAACGTGAGACAGCATGGAACTCATGAGCGCGGCACCCAGTCCAAACATCACCAGAACACGCCAGGGATTTCCTCCAACCAGCCGCAAGGAAGCCATGCGATACGCGATCCGGCGCGTGAGGCCGTGGACCCCCATCGCGTGACCGATGATGCAGGCGCCGAGCAGAAATATGCAGATCCAGTTCGACCACGTACTGAAAGCTGCGTCCACCGAGAGGACTCCGCACAGAACCAGCATGGCGAGGGAAGAAAGCGACGTCGCAGGAATCGGTATCGGCTCCGCAACCCACCACGACACGGTCCACAGGAAAATTCCCAGGGTGCGCATTCCGACCGGCGTCACGTTTTGCAGGGGAGGAAGCCATACCGCCAGCAGAAAGAGGAGAGGACCGAGCCAGAGGCCGGTGAATCGCTTGCGCTTCTCGAACCGGACTTCCATGTCCGACAGTCTTGGAGCGATTTCGGCCAGGCCTTGCCAACTCATCTTTTAACCCGAGGCCGCCTTGGGGCTCCCCAATTTGAATAGCGCCATGGCGTTGGTACGACCAATCTTGAGGCGGTCTCTCTCCGAGATGTGGAGCTCATCGAACCACTTCACGGCTTCGATTGTTTTCTCGAACGGGTAGTCGACGGAGAACATGATTCGATCCGAGCCCACTTCCAACATCGCATCGATGAGCGTGGGTGTACGAAAGTTCCCGCTGATTGTGAGATAGAAATTGTCACAAAGATAGTCGGCCATTTTTCGGCGCGCGGGAATACCCCGCGGTGTTTGGCTGATGCGATGGTCGATGCGCCAGATCATGTACGGCAAACCTTCGCCAAGATGGCCCAGAATCACGTTCAGGCGCGGGTATCGATCAAACAGACCGCTCGCCATCAGACGCAGCGAATGAATCGCGGTTTCAACGGCAAAGGCCCAGGCCGAACCCATGAACCACGGATGACCATCGTAAATGGGCTCGCGGCTGGGCAGCGGGTCACGCGGATGGAGATAAAGGGGGACATCCAGTTGTTCCAACTTGGCCCAGAACGGCAAATAGCGCGGGTCGTCCAGATAAACGACCGTATTCGGATCGCCCACCTGCGAAAAACCATTGACCATGGTTCCCTTGAAACCCAAATCCTTGATGCATCGCGTCAGCTCCGTGACCGCCGCGTCGGGATCTTGCATCGGCAGAGCCGCGAAACCCGCGAAACGACCGGGCCGTTTTGCGATGAACTCCGCCAGCACATCATTGGCTTTGCGCGCGACTTCAGCGGCACGCTTGGGTTCCGGTATGCCCTGGATCGCGGGATTATGCAGCGCCAGGATCACGAGCTCGATTCCGTATTTATCCATTTCGGGCAGACGGAGTTCTTCCAGATCGAACAGGCGCCGCTTAATATCAGGCCAGGCGGGAAACCAGCCGGTATAGCGCGCGTCGTGGGCCTCATTGATGGTCTCCGGAATTGCAAAGTGTTCTTCTAGAGCGATCTTACCTTCCATGAATCTCCCCCGGGTCCTTTGACCCTCCGGGTCGTTTGACCCTTCGGGTCCTTTGACCCTTCGGTCTATGAAGTCGGCGGGAATTTTAGCCACAAAGAGGCACAAAAATCACAAAAATGTTTTCTATTTCCTGTGTTTCTTGTGCCTTATTGTGGCTAATTTCAACGCAGCGCGAGCGCCACGAATTCGGCCTGGTGCTCGCTGGACCCGATCGCGAACGCGATATATTGCTTTCCTTTATACATGTAGGTCATTGGCGCGCCTGTCGTGCCGGCAGGAAATTCCATTTCCCAGACCACGGCGCCTGAAGCCTTGTCGTAGGCACGGAATTTCCGGCCTCCACCACCAGGCGGTGTACGCACGTTGATTGGATCTCCTTCGCCGATGAAGAACAGCGTTTTCGTCACGAGCGGAGAGGCTCGGCCGGGTTGACCGAGCGGCGGCAAGTTCAGATGCTTGATCGCCGGATGTTCACGGGGTCCGTCACCGTTGGGCTTCACCCAGACGTGATCGCCCATATTCAAGTTGATCGCGGTGATCCGGCCATACGGCGGCTTGAAGAGGGGCAAACCGCGTGGGCCTGTGACGAATTCGCGGGTACCGTGAACATACCGCAAATTGGACTGCACAGTGTTACCGGAAACCAGGTCTGCCGCAAAGGTTCCCGTGACCGACGGCACATACAGAATTCCCGTTTCCGGATCCAACGCGGCTCCATTCCAGTCGGCGCCACCGACCGAACCCGGTAGTTGAAGTGTTCCCTTCGTATCGTTTGGGCCGTCACCTTTAATTGATGGCGGCGTGAACAGCGGGCCGACGACATACCGCTTGGTGATATCGATGGCTTCCCTTCGCAACTCGGGCGTGAAGTCGATCAGGTCATCAACGGATACGCCTTGACGTTCGAAGGGTGCGGGTTTTGTGGGAAATGGCTGCGTTGGCGCCGTCCGTTCACCCGGAGTAGCCGATTGCGGTACCGGCCGCTCTTCGATCGGCCACACGGGTTGGCCCGTCACGCGATCAAACACGAAGGCAAACCCTTGTTTGGTCACCTGCACAACCGCTTTGATGGGTTTTCCGTTGACTCGGATGTCGGCCAGGATTGGAGCGGCGGGCAGATCATAATCCCACAGATCGTGATGGACCAACTGGAAATGCCAGACACGTTCACCGGTTTCTGCCTTCAGGCACACCAGACTGTCGCTGAAGAGATTGTTGCCGAGCCTGTGCCCGCCATACATGTCGCTTGTCGGAGACGTCAGCGGCAGGTAGATATAACCGAGTTCTTCATCGGCACTGAGATTGGACCAGGCGTTAACAGCGCCGGTATATTCCCACGACCGGTCTTCCCAAGTCTCAACGCCGAACTCGCGCTCTCTAGGAATGGTTCTAAACGTCCACCGGAGCTTCCCGGTTTTGACGTCATAACCGCGTACGTCGCCGCGAGTTCCTTCCTTGAGGTTCGGATTATCGGCAATCGAAGAACCGATGACAGCGATGTCCTTGACGATGAGCGGCGCCGACGTAAAGTTGAACGGCTGAGGTTGCGGACCAAGTCCGGTCCGAAGATCGACTTTGCCGGCTTCTCCAAAACTGCGAATCAGTTCGCCGGTCTTCAGATTAACAGCGTACAGGTAAGGCGGGCGAACAGAGAGTATCCGTTCGTCGGCTCCGTTGCGCCAATACGCAATCCCACGCGTGGACGTACCGGCGAGCGCCTCCGGACCGAGGTCTGTCGACTCTTGCACCCAAAGCGTCCTGCCGGTGGCCGGATCGAATGCCTCGACCAGACCGATGCCGTCGGAAGCGTAAAGCACGCCATTGATCATCAACGGTGTCGATCGGAACAAGTTAGAGAACTTCAGCTCCTGATGTTGTCCGCGTAGTTCGTCCGCCACCGCAGGCCGGCGCCATGCGACGTGCAGATTCCGGACGTTGCTCCTGTTGATCTGATCGAGCGGAGCATATTTTGTGCTTCCTTTGTCTCCACTGTGGTTCGGCCACTGACCGCCGCTCGTTCCTCGCTGAGCTTGCGAGGTTGCGCTCAGCAAGAGGGAGAGCGTACAAGCAGCCATGAAAGTGCGGTGTCGCATGGATGCCTCCTAGAAAAGGGAAAACTGACAAGGCGTCGGACGATAATAGTAACATTCCCCTCCTCGCAGAGGAGGAAACATGGTGATCGAACTGGATGATGCTCTCAACGAACTCGTGATCGCTAATCGGATCCTCGCCAACGAAAACGTCGTGGATGCTTATGGCCACGTCAGTGTACGGCATCCCCGCAACCCGGAGCGGTTCTTCATGGCCCACATGCTGGCCACTCCGGAAATAGTCGAACGTTCCGATATCGTGGAATTCGGTTTGGATGGAGAAGCGGTTAGTGATGGGCGCACGCCGTCTGTTGAACGATTCATCCACAGCGGCATCTACGAAGCACGGCCGGATGTTGTGGCGGTCGTGCACGCCCATGCCGAGGACACTCTCCCCTTCGGAATCACGGATGTTCCGCTGCGTCCGGTCATCCACTCCGGTAGTTTTATCGGAAGCCATGTGCCGGTCTGGGACATTGCCGCTAATTTTGGGGACACCGATCTTCTCGTGTCGAACGCAGCCCACGGCCGCGATTTGGCGCGCTGGCTTGGCCCGAACAACGTCGTATTAATGCGAGGTCACGGATTCGCAGCGGCAGCCCAATCGCTGATCGATGTCGTCAGGCTTTCTGTATACCTGCCGCGCAATGCGCGTGTCCAAATGGCAGCGATCCAGCTCGGCAAATTCAAGCCGCTCTCTGATGGAGAAATTGCCGCGCGCGCGGCGCGTTACAAACCTTATTCGAAGCAAACCTGGCGTGCTTGGCAGTATTGGGCGAAGAGGGCGGGTTGTGGCCATATGGTGGGGAAACCGCCCGCCGGTTGAAACTCTACGGGTGCCGGCTTTGTTGTGGGTTCGAGCTTTGTGGTTTTCTGCCATATGTCATCTGTAGATAATTGACGTGGGAATGGACACGATCCGCCGAAAACTCGTGCCGATGATACTGCTGTTGCCGGCCCTTTGCATCGGTGGCTCCTTCGCGGCGTGGGCGCAGGAGACCGAATTCAATACCGTATTGTTCCAAGCAACATTCAAGATCGAGGGCCCGGCTGGGCCGAACTCTGTCACATTGGGCACGGTTTTTTTGATGTCCAAGCCAATCGCGGGCAGCACCAAATTCAAAACCGTGTTGATCACCGCGAAGCACGTGCTGGAGGGTGTTTCCGGTGACACGGCAATCCTGAATCTGCGCCGGCGAACGGCCTCCGGCTGGCAGCGCGTCCGCTATCCGATCAAAATTCGCGACGCCGGGCAGCCATTGTGGACCGGCCCGGACGACGTCGATGTGGGCGTGATGTACATTACGCTGCCGGCCGGGATCCAAATTCCGATCATTTCCACAAATCTTCTTGCCGACGACGACATGCTGTCGGAATTCGAGGTCAATCCCGGCGAAGAGCTCACTTGCCTGGGTTATCCTTTCGGGACGGAATCGAACGCCGCCGGTTTCCCCATTCTCCGGAGCGGCAGAATCGCCTCGTATCCTCTATTGCCGACGGAATCGACCCAAAAATTTCTGTTCGATTTCGCGATCTTCCCGGGAAATAGCGGGGGTCCCGTTTATCTGTCCTCGAATAACCGGTTCTACGCCGGACGCATGCACACCGGCGAGACCGTCCATTTCATCGTTGGACTCGTCACACAACAGCTTTCGGCCAACACCCGTTCTTCGAAAGAGAGCCTGTCGCTCGCCACTGTCATTCACGCCAGCCTTATCAGGAAAGCTGTGGAAATGCTGCCAGAGCCGCCCGCAACGGAAACGACAAAGTAAGTGTTTACCGTGATTACCATGTTTCTTCTTTTTTTATTGTGAGAAATTTTTCCGCTGTGTAGACTCGCGCTCGCCGAGCGAAGGATTTGCTAGCTGCATTCTCGTCAGACGGCGAGTTAAGAGGACTCGTTTCTTGCCTGACCCACCGTTTCGACGATCTAGCGTTCGCCCGACATTGTCCAAACAATCGATCAAGGAGGATTGATCATGCGATCCCGCATTATCCGTTTGGCCAGCGCGACTCTTGTCTTGCTTTCCTGCATGTCGTCGGCCGTCATCCACACTACTCCGGCGACGCATCCGGACGCGGTACGGTACGCAACCGCAGCCTATATGCGGCTTCCCCTGAGCTTTGAAGCCAACAATGGGCAAACCGATCCGCGTGTGAAATTCCTCACGCGGGGCAGCGGCTATCAACTCTTCCTGACACCGACCGAGGCGGTATTGACGCTGCGGCAGGATGTTGGCGGAGAGCGGACGCACAAAAAGTCGCATCATGACTCTAGTGAAAAAGCGGACGCAAGCAGCCGTAGTGCGGTCCTCCGGATGAAGATTGTGGGCGGGAACGCTGAACCGGGATTGACAGGGTTGGGAGAACTGACCGGCAGGACCAATTACTTCATCGGCAACGACCCGGAGAAGTGGCGCACGAACGTTCCGAACTACGCCAGAGTGGAATACCACAGCGTGTACCCCGGCGTGGATTTGGTTTATTACGGGAGTCAAGGCCGTGTGGAACACGATTTCGTGGTCGCCCCCGGCGCCGATCCCAGCCAGATCAAATTGTCGTTTGATGGTGCAAACAAAGTGGGGATCGATGACCAGGGCGACTTAGTGTTGGGCGTTCCTGGAGGCGAGCTTCGCCTGGAGCGACCCCGTATGTATCAAGACATCAATGGCGAGCGCCGGGAAATCGCCGGTGGCTACGTGCTGACGGGGGCCGGCGATTTTCGCCGCGAAGACGGTGAGGCTTCCGTCCCCGCTCATCACATCGGTTTCCAAGTGGCTCGATACGATCCGTCCAGACCACTCGTCATTGACCCTGTGCTCTGGTATTCAACCTACTTGGGAGGGGGGAGCACCGAGACTGGTAAGAATGTTGCCGTGGATGCGAGTGGCAACGTCTATGTCGTGGGTGAAACCAATTCGATTGATTTTCCCACAACGGCGCCATTCCAGTCGCAGCTGCGTTCGATCGATGTGTTTGTGACAAAGCTGACGTCGACCGCGTCCGCCACCGAAACCTCCGCGTTCATTTATTCCACCTATTTAGGAGGCACCGGCGCGGAAGAGGCCGGCGGCATTGCAGTGGACTCCGGAGGCAACGCCTATGTGGTCGGAGACACGAATTCGACGAATTTTCCGATCTCAACGGCCGTAACCCCCATTCAAAGTGTCCTGGTGCGTAATGATGACGTATTTGTTACGAAGTTGAATCCTAGCGGGACTGCGCTTGTCTATTCCACCTATCTCGGCGGTTCCGATTTTGACCACGGCCAAGGTATCGCCGTGGACGGCTTCGGCAACGCGTATATTACGGGTCACACGGAATCGGACGATTTCCCGATACGGGCCGCTTTCCAATCTGTGCACCGGGATGCTGAGGGGATTACGGACGCCTTTGTGACAAAACTGCTGGTGATCTCGTTCGGCTTTCCCGCCCACCTGGCTCTGTCGTTGGGCTACTCCACATATCTGGGAGGTACCGACCAAGATGAAGGCCACGCAATCGCCGTCGATAGCAGTGGAAATGCTTACGTGACGGGTTCGACGCGGTCGTCGAATTTTCCGACCACACCGAATCCCTTTCGCGCCGACCAGCCTGGCGGCGACGCTTTTGTGACCAAGCTCTCGAAAGGGGGCAGCCTCGTTTTCTCCACCTACCTTGGTGGAACAGGCGACGACACCGCATCGAGCATCGCCGTGGACTCCCTGCTGAACGTGTATGTCACGGGCGAGACTACTTCCGGCAACACGTTCCCGATACAAAACGCGTTCAGTGCGACCCAGAGTGGTCCGCGGGACGTTTTTGTGACGAAGTTCAACTCGGACGGCGCCTCGCTGGTGTTTTCGACCTTTCTCGGTGGAAGCAACACCGAGACAGCGTCTGGCATAACGGTTGACTCGGCCCGCAATGTATGGGTCACGGGTTCGACATTCTCTTCTGATTTTCCGACAAAGAACGCTTTGCAATCTCATTTGGCAGGTAGCACAGCCAGTTTGCCGACCGCCGACGCTTTCGTGACACAGATCAAAGCCGGCGGATCCCAACTGGCGTTCTCCACTTATCTTGGCGGTAGCAGCGGCGATAGCGGCAACAGCATTGCCGTCGATAGCAGCGACAACATTTACGTGGCGGGCGATACCTTCTCGACCGACTTTCCGACCAAGAATGCGCTGCAGTCCGTCATCCACGGTTTCAGAGATGCATTTGTGCTGAAAATCGGAGCTACGCTTCGGCCGGATCTGACCGGTTCGTGGTCCGAACTTAGCCAGACCTGCCGGGGGAGAGGGCCGGTCTGTAGCCTTCAAGGCGTCTTTGAAGTGCAGAACGTCGGTACCGCGGACGCCTCCAACTCGCAGCTTCGGTTCTATCTATCCAGTGATGCCAAACTGGATGGGAGTGATCGTTTAATCGGAAAGGTGGCCGTTGGCGAGCTCCGGGAAGATGAAAGTAAGACGCGGATCCTGAACGCCGAGCTTGCCGGCAGCGCGTCGGGCCTGTTCGTCATCGCCTTCGTGGATGCCGGCAGCGACTTGCAAGAGCCGGACGAAATAAACAACGTAGTGGTTTTCGGTCCGATTCCATGACAGGTTGCTGAAGAACTCGAATCTAGTAACTGTAGCGGCGCTCTATGAGCGCCGGTTTTTCCTGGAATCAAACGAAATACCGGCGGTCATAGACCGCCGCTAAAATGCATTCGTTACCTTATGCGTCCTGCGGCATCTACGGCATTCCCATGATGTCGGCATTCCCATGATGTCGGCATTCCCATGATTGACA
>Ga0137379_10004815_pt1 | contig 12731 bp, 11 predicted proteins | sample SagtaG_18_FD_104812 | JGI IMG/M metagenome (GOLD analysis project Ga0137379, IMG submission 104812) | Vadose zone soil microbial communities from Sagehorn Ranch, Mendocino, California, USA - Sage2_L_80_16 metaG | ecosystem: Environmental > Terrestrial > Soil > Vadose zone | place: USA...
GACGACGGGCCGAACCGGGCGACGTGTGCGTCCAGCGAATGGCCGGTGATGCAGTCGTGCCAGTCCAGGGACGAGCCGGTGACCGAGCACAGCCCGATCCCCCGGTCGGACATCAGCACCATCGGCGGCCGGACGCACGCGGACATCTGCGCCTTCAGCGTGTCCGGGATGTTCAGCCGGTCAACCGGATCGTGTGCGGCGTACAGCAGCGTCGAGCAGTTGGCGCCGTCGCCGAGAGCGGTCAGCAGCAACTCGCGGCCGGCGCGCAGCAGTACCGACCAGGCGGCGCCGCCGGGCACGTCGTGGGTCAGCAGCGCGGCGCTCATTCGGGCCGTCCGGACCGCGTGGCGTAGGCGACCGCGCCGATGGCCAGCGCCGCGACCAGGAACAACACCGCGAACCACTGCAGATACCAGTGTCCGCCCGACGGATCGAAGACGGCGGCCCTCGGCCAGCCCAGGTTCACCGCCATGCCGAAGCCCCAGACCACCGCGAGCACGTTCACCGGCACGGCCCACCGGCCCAGCCGGAACAGCCGCCGGCCCTCGTCGTCCGGCCAGCCGGTACGGCGACGCAGCAGCAGCGGGCCGGTGACCATCAGATAAGCCAGGTACAGCAACATGATGCAGACGCTGGCCAACGTCGTGAACAGGGCCGCGTTGCCGACGTTCACCAGCAGCAACGCGGCGGCCAACACGCCGATCAGCAGCGCCGGCCGGATCGGCGTGCCGGTCCGGCGGTTCACAGTGGACAGTGCGCGCGACAGCGGCAGCGCGTGGTCGCGGGCCATCGAGAACACCATCCGGGTGGCGGCGGTGTGAATCGCCAGCGTGCACACCGAGATCGCGATCGCCACGTCGACCAGGAACACCCGGCCGAGCCCGTCGCCGAGTCGGCTGGTCAGCACGTAGGGCAGGCCACGGGCGGGATCGCCGAGGCTGCCGTCGGTGACGCTGTTCGCGGCCATCAGCGTGGCGAGCAGCATCGCGGCCCCGCCGATGCCGGACACGATGACCGCGCGCAGGATCGTCCGTGGCGCGGTACGGCGCGGATCGCGGGTTTCCTCGGACAGCTCGCCGGCGCTGTCGAAGCCGACCAGCACATAGGCCGCCATCAGCGCGGAGATCGCGAACGACGCGAGATAACCGGCGCCGTGCCCGCCGATCCCGGCCGTGTTCAGCACGATGCCCGGCCCACGCCGCGCGTGCGAGAACAGCGCGATGCACAACAGCGTGACGCCGACCAGTTCGCACGTGACGCCGACGCTGTTGATCACCGACGTCAGCCGGACGCCGATCGCGTTGAGCGTGGTCGTCACCGCCAACAGGATCACGCCGAGCACCACGGCATTGGCCGCCCCGGACACCGAGGTCAGCGACGGATCGCCGGACACGATCTGGAAACCGGACCAGATCGAGGGCAGCACCACCTGCAACGCGATCGCGGCACCGGCGAGCGTCACCACCTGCGCCACCATCATCAGCCAGCCGGCCGTCCAGCCCCACACCCGGCCGCCGAGCCGGGTCGCCCACTGGTAGATCGCGCCGGAGATCGGGTAACGCGCGGCCAGTTCGGCGAAGCAGAGCGCGACGAGCAGTTGGCCGGCCAGCACGATCGGCCAGGTCCAGACGAACCGCGGACCGCCGAAGGAATAACCGAAGAAGAACAACTGGAATACGGTGGTCAGAATGGAGACGAACGAGAATCCGGCGGCGAACGAGCCGTACATGCCGATACCACGGCGTAATTGCTGGCCGTAGCCGAAAGTCGCGAGATCGTGGGTGTCGTCGAGCGGATCCGCCGAGATCAGGTCGGTTGTCGCGGTCATGTCCGGCCTCCGGTGTCAGGCCCGAACCGCGCACGCCCCGGGCCGCTGTGGCCTCCCGGGCTTTTCTCCCGCCGTGGAGCGGTGCCGCGCAGCGCTGCGCCAGACCGCCTGCGTCTCTCGGACCAGACCCGTCCACCAAACGGAATGTGGACGGCGGAACCCTAGGCGCGCCCCGCGCTGGAGCGGGTCGTGCAACAGTGCACCAGCCGGCGATGTCACGCCGGGTTCCTTGCCGGTAAACACGATGTGTCCGGAAACGGCTGGCGGCAACGTCCGCGTTACGGACGTCGCAGCCAGCCGGGTGCGGGTCGGTCAGCTCACGTTGATCGCGGTGTCGTCCAGGACGAACGACGTCTGATCGATGCTGTCCTCGGTGCCGGTGAACTTCAGCGTGACGGTCTGCCCGGCGAACGAAGCCAGCGAGAAGCTGTGCTGGGCGTAGCCGGTGTTCGCGTTGAGATTGGAGAAGGTGCCGAGGGTGGCCAGCACGGTGCCGGCTCCGTTGAGCACCTGGACCTGGAGCTTGTCGAATGCCGTCGTCGTACTGGTTTCGGCGGTGTCGACGTGCAGCCAGAAGCTGACGTTGTAGTTGGCGCAGCCCGCCGGCAGCGTGACCGCCTGGGAGAGCGTGTCGGTGTGGGTGGTGCCGTAGCCGTCCATCCAGGCGTCCCAGGTGCCGGCGTGCGGCGGCTCCGTCGTCTTGTTGCTGATCACGCCGGTCGTGGTGGCCCACGGCGTCGCGGTACCGGTCTCGAAACCGGGATTGCCCAGCAACTGGGCCGCTGTGCACCCGCCGCCGGAGGACGACGCGACGGTCCAGGTGAACTGGGTCGATCCGGACGGTCCGGTGGAATCGGTCGCCGTGACGGTCACGGAACTGCTGCCGGCGGTGGTCGGCGTCCCGGTGATCAGGCCGGTCGACGAGTTGATCGACAGACCGGCCGGCAGGCCACTGGCCGAGTAGCGCAGCGTGCCGCCCGCGGTGTCACTGGCCGAGATCTGCAGGCTCGCCGAGTTTCCGACGGTGGTGCTCTGGTTGCCCGGGTTGGTCACCGTGACGCCACCGGTGGTGGTGCCGCCGAAGTTCACCCTCAGCACGGCGTGCAGTTCGATGCCGTTGGGCGCGACACCGGTCTGGCCGTGCAGGAAGTCGAAGAAGCCGACGCCGGTGAGGGTGACCGGGATGTTGGCGGTCTTGAAGCTGCTGGTCGGCGTGAACTTGCCGTTGAACGTGTTGCGAGACGCCGTAATGGCAGACAGCAGTGGGCTGCCGGCGCCGACGCACGCGGGGTCCGGGATCTCGGCGATCATGGTGTGGCCGCTGTTGTCGGACAACACGAGGTGGTAGTCGGAGTCCGTTTCCAGTTTGTACTCGACCAGCGTCACCTGGAGTTGGAAGACGGTCTCCTCGGTCGGCGCGATCCGGTTGTTCGCGGGCAAAGTGGACGGCGCGGACAGCCCTGCCAGGAAGGCGATCGTCGTGGAGGTGGTGGATCCGAGGTTGATCTTGCTGGCGTCCGCGTCGGTGCCGGTCTTGACCGACCAGCGTTCCACGCCACAGCTCGCGGTGGTCGAACCGGGATGGGCAACGGTCGCTTCGCGTTCTTCTTCGTCGCCGGACGGGTTTTCCCGTACCGCGTTGCCGTTGGCGTCGGCTTCGGTGTCCAGGCCGTCGGCCGGTTGGACCTTGCGGTGATCGGTGTGTGCCGCCGCGACGGCGGCCGGGTGTCCAACGGGTAACGCGCGATTCGGCGATGCCAGTGCGGCCGAACCCAAGATGACCGCGACACCGACCGAGCCGGCGACGATGACAGTGGATAACTCTGTGAAACGGTTGCTCCGCATGACTTCGGAGTGTGCCGGGAGGATCTGAACAGCAAAACCGTGTTGGTATGAATGACAGTTGACACCGGGCCGATTGCCCGGTGTCAACTGTCATTAATTCGCGCTAGCTGGTCTCGCCGGTCAGCCTGAAGGAACGCAGTCGGCTCGTGGCGAGGACGGTGCCGCCGATGACGAACGCGGCGGCCAGCAGCGCGGCCGCCATCGGGGCCAGGTCGAGGGCGGGCAGTGCGTCGCTGCCGCTGATCCCACGGGCCAGCACCGTCGAGTACTCCCGCACGGACAGCACCCTGGCGCCGCTGACGAAACTCACCAGCAGGTTCTCCCACAGGATGATGTAGAGCAGTCCCATGCCGACCGGGCGCCGGGTGAGCAGGCTCAGCGCCAGGAACGCCGAAGAATACGCGAGCGCGCCGACCGCGCCGCCGATGCCCACGCCCGCCGCGAGTGCCGCGCCGCCGGCGATGGCACCCGCGGCGGCCAGCGGCACCGCCGTGGCCACCGTCGTGACCGCCCACGCCACCGCGAGCTTCGCCAGCACGATCTCGCTGCGCGGCAGCGGTTTGGCCAGTATGTGCGTGATCGTCCCGTCCTCGATCTCAAGGCCGAGCACGCTGCTGCCGACGATCAACGCGGTCAGCGGCAGGATCACGCCCAGGCCGAGCTGGCCGAGCACGATCGGTCCCCACGTCGAGACGTGCGCACCGGTGAGGTGCCCGATCAGGGTGAGGCCGATCAGCAGCACCGGCATCGGCAACAGCAGCAGGGCACGCCGCCGGCCGAGCAGGGCCTGGAAGGTCATGCCAGCGATCGTGAGATTCATGACTGCCCCACCAGGTAGGAGAAGACGTTTTCCAGGGACTCGTCGGACGGCATGACTCCGGTCAGCCGAATACCCTCCGCTCGGGCAACCTTCGCGACGGCACGGGTGAACATGCCGAAGTCGTTGGCCCGTACCTGAAGACCGTTCGCGCCGAGCTCCACACCGGACACCGATTCCTGCGTCATCAGCACGGCCGCGAGTTGCCGGTCAGCGGACGAATTGATCAGAAACGTGTGCGGACGGTTGGTCATCAGCCGCCGGATGTGCCGGTAGTCGCCGGACGCGGCGAGCCGGCCGGCGACGATCACCTGGACCGTACCGGAGAGCTGCTCGACCTCCTCCAGGATGTGCGAGCTGAACAGGATCGTGCGGCCGGCGCCGGCCATGCGGTGCAACAGATCCATCATGTGCAGCCGCTGCCGGGGATCCATGCCGTTGAACGGTTCGTCCAGCAGCAGCACGGACGGATCGTGCACCAGCGCGGCGGCCACCCGCGCACGTTGCCGCATTCCCTTGGAATACGTGGAGATCCGCCGATCCACGGCATCGCCGAGTTCGACGACGGCCAGTGCCCTGCGCGCCGCCGCGTCCGGATCGGACAGTCGGTGCAGTTTCGCGCTGGCGCGGACGAACTGCCACGCGGTCAGGTAACCGGGCATGCTCTCCCGCTCGGTGACCAAACCCAGCGTGGAATACACGTCGGGATTGCGCCAGCTCGGCTGGCCGCCCACGAGCACGGTGCCCTGGGACGGATCGAGGAAGCCGGCCATCATGTGCAGCAGGGTCGTCTTGCCGGCGCCGTTCGGGCCGAGCAGCCCGGTCACGCCGGGGCCGACGGTCAACGTGACGTCGTTGATCGCGACCACGTTGCCGTACCAGCGGGACACGGCGGCCAGTTCGACCGTGACCCCGGCACCGGGATCGGTTGTGGCGGTGGGCTTTACGAGCTCGTTGCTGGTCGGGACGGTCATGCCCGTACCCCCCGGTAGCGTAGGATCGACAGGCCGATGCCGGCGGCGGCCACCGCGAGGGCGACCAGTCCGTACACCGGGCCGTAGCGGCCGATGACCAGCCCGCCGTCGTTGAACAACCACTGGTTGACGCCGGCCAGCAGGCTCACCGGATTGAACAGCCCGGCGAGTTGGGCCACCGAACCGGAGCCGATGGCGCCGAGCACGGCCGCGATCGGCGTGGTGAGCAGGAACACCGCGATGATCATGCCGGTGGCGAACACCCGCCGTCCGGTCAGCGCGGCCAGCGGTATCGCGATCGCGGTGAACAGCACCGCGCCGGTGCCGGCGGCGAGCACGCCGAGCAGGAGCTTGCCGGCCTGGTCGACAACATCGCTGAAGCCGTCCTTCGTGCTGAGCGCCAGGCCCAGGAACATGATCAGCATCGGCCCGGCGAACAGCGCGAACACCGCTGAGGCCAGGGCAGCCAGTTTGACCAGCGCGTAGTCGGTTCTGGTCACGGGACGGGAGAAATACAGCGGCAGCAGGTTGTTGCGCAGGTCGCGGGACACCAGTTCAGGTCCGACGACAGCGACGAAAACCGCGGCCACGAAGGCGAATGTCGTCGTGATGCCGACGTAGCTGAGTACCGGTACCGGCAGCTTGGTGCTGACGAACACGAGCACCAGCGCCGCGACGCAGACCACCGAGAACAGCCCGACGGGCAGGATCTTCGTGCGAGCGCTGCGGCCGAAGCCGTACGCGGTGCGCAGGCTGTGGATGTACATCGACCGCGCCACGTACCGGCGACCCAGGCGTGGGCCGTCGTACCGCTGGTAGCCGATGTCGTGAATGACGCCGCGTTCAGGCATGGGTCGTCTCCGTGTCGGGCAGGTCGCGGAACAGGTCGGCGACCTGGTGGCGGTGCTGCTCCAGCCGGTGCAGCGACAGGTCGAGGTCGGCGACGGCGTCGCGGATCAGGTCGAACGTCCGCTCGCCGGCCAGTTCGACCTGGAGCGCCCGTTCGCCGCGTCGTACCGTCATGCCGTGCTCGGTGAGCCGGGCGGCCAGCGCCTCGTCGTCCTCGTCGACCTCGACGGTCAGCAGGTCCCTGTGCTGTGTCATCGAGGACAGCGACGCGGAGCGCAGCAGCCGTCCGGCGTCGATCGCCACCAGTGACGTGCAGATCCGCTCGATCTCGCCGAGCAGGTGCGTGCACACGACGACCGAGATGCCGAAATCGGTGCCGATACGCGCCACCAGCTCCAGCATCGCGCCCCGGCCCTGCGGGTCAAGGCCGTTGGTCGGCTCGTCCAGCAGCACCAGTTCCGGGTCGTGCACGAGGGCCTGCGCGAGTTTGACGCGCTGTTTCATGCCGGTGGAATAGCCGCCGATGGATCGGTAGCGTTCCTCGTAGAGGCCGACGTGGCGCAGTGTTTCCGACGCCCGTTCCCGCGCGGTCGCACGGGGCAGTCCACTGACCCTGGCCATGTGCGTGACGAATTCGGCCGCGGACACGTCCGGCGGCAGGCAGTCGTGTTCGGGCATGTAGCCGACCCTGGCGCGCACCTGGTCGCCTTCGGTGGCCGGGTCCAGCCCCAGTACGCGAATCCGGCCACCGGTCGGTTCGAGCAGGCCGAGCGCGAGCTTGATCAGCGTGCTTTTGCCCGCACCGTTCGCGCCGACAAGGCCGACGATGCCCGGCTCGATCGCCACCGTCAGGTCGTCGACGGCCAGGACGTCGCCGTCGTACCGTTTTCGTAGCAACTCGGTCTCGATGAGAATCTTCGGCATGAAACCACACGCTACTGGCGCGTGTTCCATGCCGACATCCGGTCTGCCCCTGAAGTCGGTGAGATCCCGACCCTTAGGGGTGCACCGAAAAGGCTGCTTTCATTTCGCGCAATTGTCGCGGAACTACTCGCCATACCGACCGTGGTGGACGACGGACGCCAGCGGGCTGCGTCGTCGCCACCCGTGGCGTTCCAGATCCGGCGTCGTCGGCAGGTCGGCCACCGGCCCGACGCACAGCCAGGCCACCGGCCGCAGCGGGTCCGGCAGGCCGACCAGGCGGCGCAGGAACTCCTCCCGGTAGAAACTGACCCAGCCGACGCCCAGGCCCTCGGCCGTGGCCGCCAGCCACAGGTTCTGGATCGCGAGGCACACCGAGTACAACCCGGCGTCCGCGATCGCGTGCCGGCCCAACACGGCCGGTGCGCCCCGCCCCGGGTCGTAGCTGACGACGATGCCCAGGCTGGCCTCCAGCACGCCCTCGACCTTGATCCGGGCGAACATCGCGGCCCGGTCGGCATCGAGCCGCGCGGCGAACACGTCGCGCTCCGCCTGTACGTGATCCCGGAAGCAACGGCGTGTGCCCAGGTCCGTGACCAGCACGAAGTCCCACGGCTGGGACAGCCCGACACTGGGCGCGGCATGTGCCGCGGCGAGCACCCGGTCCAACACCTCGTCGGGTACCGGCGCACCGGTGAACTCGGCCCTGGTGTCCCGGCGACGGAACATCACGTCGTAGAGACCAGGGCCCTGATCAGCGGGTAGGTGGTCGGCCACCGGGAGATAGTGCCTGATCGGGTACGTGTGACCGCGATCGCACTCCACCTGGCACCGACGGGACCTCGGACAGATCCGGTGTCCGGTCCGCGTCGGACAGCAGTTCGCCGTAGTCCCCGAGCATCCGATCCCCCGCGTGACGATAGAACGCGGGCAGCGTCGCGGTGCGGCCCTCGTGGAACGCCAGGAAATCGGGGTCGGAGCGCAACATGCCCAGGATCCGGCGGAAACTGGCGATGTCCGCCCGGAAACTGGCTGTTCTGGCCCGATGCACATAGCCGATCACCCGACGCGACGTGGTCCGCAACCGTCGGCGCAACATCTCCGGTGAACTGGCGTACTCGTACAGTTCGGCGAGTTTCTCGTAGTAGGTGATCGGGTCGTAGTGCTTGAGCGTGGTCACCAGATAGGGCGCGTAGTAGAACGTGAACGGCATCGCACCCAGGATGCGCCCGGACGACATGAGGTCGTCGTGCAGCGGAGTGCCACCGAAGGGCACCGGAATGTTGATCGTCGGCCAGACGAACGGCGTGCGGTCCATGAACAGTTTGGTCAGCTCGACCGGCTCGGTACCCTGGTCGGTGTCCAGCCCGAACATGAAATTCGCCTGCAGGTAAGGAACATTCTCGGCTAGCTGCGTGAAGTGCTCCGCCACCAGATCGACCTTCTCGACCCCGCCGCGACGCCCCGTCCCCGCCTTGTTCGAATAGTCGGTCCACGACTCGACGCCCGGCGCGACCATCGCGCAGTTGGTGTCCCGCAGCCGTCGCGGCCGGTCGCCGCGGAGCACGGTCAGCGAACTCTCGATGATGTAGCGCGGCCGTTGACCGGGCGGCTGGGCTTCGAGGATGTCGAAGACCTGGTCGAACTTGACCGCGAAGTTCGGATCGTGGAACACGGTGAGCGTGCCCGGCAGGTGCGTGGCGAGGTAACGCAGGTCAGCGGCCAGTCGCTCGCCGGACAGCGGCCGATACGTGCTGCTCCAGTCGATGCAGAAGTCACACCGGTACGGACAGCCCATGCTGGCCAGCATCGGCACGGCGGACAGCAGCAATGCCTTGCGGCGCCAGAAGAACGCCGACGCCCGGATCTCCGGCATCCGTTCCTCGACGGTCGGCACGTCGTCGAAGGGCTGGGCCGACGAGATCACGCTGCCCGGATCGAACTGCCCGCTGAGGATGTCCGCGATCAGCTCCGGATCGCACTCCCGCACGACCAGGTCGAAGAAACGGAGGCAGTCTGCCGGAAACGCCTTGGCATGCGGCCCGCCGATGACCGTCCGCACGCCGGCCTTCCGGTAGATCCGCGCCAGCGCATAGGCCAGGTGGCTGACCTGCGTGTAGCAGGAGATGAACACGACGTCCAGGTCGTCGGGCAGCTTGCGGTGCGGGTCGCCGAGCCCGTAGTAGGTGGCGTAGCACGTCTCGTGCCCCATCCGGCGGCACCACACCGAGATCGCCTGCGGCGTGATGCTGGCGAACTGCTTGGTGATCAGAACGCTGTAGCCGCGCGCGGCCGGACCGTGCGCCGGTGGCGCCAACAGGTCCAGGATTCCAACTCGCATCCGACTCCCTTCCCGCGTCGCCGAACAAGCGCACCGGGGGCCGGGGTGTCGGAATGGAGCCTACGCCGCCGGACACCGCAGTGGTTGAGCCCGGGGATCGCGGTCAGTCGTGGCCGAGCAGGTCTCCGGTCGCGGTACGGCCGGCGATGACCTTTCCCGCAACGTCACTGAGCTTCAGGTTGTTGCTGCGCGCATATCCCCGCAACGCCGTGAAGGCGCCTTCCATGTCGATGCCGAGGCGTTCGGCGATCAGTCCCTTGGCCTGTTCGATGACCACCCGGCTGTTCAGGGCGGCCTGCAACTGTTCGGTCAGGACCTCCTGGTGGCGGATGGCCCGCTCCTGCAAAAGGCCGATGGTGGCCACGTCGACCAGTGCCTGGGCCGTCCGCAGGACGGTGTCGGTCAACGGCCCCGGCTGCCTCCGGAACAGGTTGAGCGCGCCGATCACCTGGTCCCGCAACCGCATCGGCAGCGCGTCGACGGCCCCGAAACCCGCCGCGACGGCCGCCGGGGCGAACCTGGGCCACCGGGCGTTCGCGGTGGCCAGGTTGCCGTGGCAGACGGTGTGCCCGGTGCCGTAGGCCTCCAGGCAGGGTCCGTCGTCGCTCTGCAACTGGAACAGTTCCAGCAGCCGGACGTGCTCGTTGGAACTGGCGATGACCTGGAGCTGACCGTTCTGGTCGGCGAGCAGCAGGCCGGCGGCGTCGATGTCGAGCAGTTCGACGCTGCGATCGATCAGCACGTGCAGGAAGTCGATCATGTCGAAGTCGTCGATCAGGGTGTCGGCCAGTTCGACGAACGTTTCGACGAGGCGTTCGTTGTCCATCTCTCCTCCGCGAGTGGCCGTGTTCATAGTGTCTCGTCGTCGGGGTCGAAGCGCACCCGGCGGGCCACCACAGCGGTGGCGAGTTCGGCCAGTGGCCGACAGTCGGCGAACGCCCGTGCGCGCAGGCGGGCGAAGGCATGTGCCAACGGTACGTCGAGTTGGGCGGCGATCATGCCGGTCGCCTGGTGCACCTGGGGTGTGAGCAGTGTCGGTGCCTCGCCCGTCTCCGTCGCCCCGACGGGCAGCCCGGCCTGTTCGTCGAGCAGCAGCCCGAGTGCCAGTTCGGCGAAGATCAAGGCGTCGGCCAGGGCTGCCGGCGCGAGTTGGCCGGCCGCGACCCGATGCAGCGACAGTGCCCCGACCCGGATCACGCCGACCGCCAGCGGCAGCGTGAACAGCGCGTGCGCGCCGGCCTCGACGGCCAGCGGTGCGAACATCGGCCAGCGGCGCTGGCTGTTCGTCGTGTCCAGGTCGCCGACGAGTATCGGGGCGCCGCGCCGCCGGACCTCGGTGGACGGGCCCTCACCGACGGTGACCTGCAGTTCGGCGAGGCACTCGCCCAGCGCCCCGGTGGCGTACCTGGTCTCCGGCCAGCCGGCAGACGTATCGACTGACAGGGTGACGCCGTCGACCTCGAGCCGGGTCATCGCGGTGTCGCAGAGCGACGCGACGGACACCGGAACCCCGGCGGCCCCGGCGAGTTCGGCCACCCACAGCCACACCCGCGCCCGTCGAGTCGAGCGGCTGCCGACCATCGCCATCGCCTGGCCTCTCCCGCTGCGCGCCGGACTCGGCGGCGATATCCGGGACGGTCGGCGCTCACTCGCTACCTCCGTGGCCGCATGTCCGGGTTGCCGAGAACACATTAGCAACCAACCCGGCTGGGCCAATCGGGGCAGGTTACGAATCCGATGTCGGCATTGGCGTAAGCTCACCGTGGCGCTCTGGACCCCGGCGGCATGGAATGTTGTGACATGCCCTCGGAGGCCCTTCGTCATGGCTGAGACTCACCAACTGCCGCCGCTCCTGACGAGAGTACGGGATTGGCAGGTCCACGCGGCGTGCCGCAGTCTGGACAATACGTACTTCTTCGATCTGGAAGGCGAACGCCCACCGGCCAGAGATCGTCGCGAGGCGCTCGCCAAGGCCGTCTGCCGGAACTGCCCGGTCATCGCGCAATGTCGCGAATACGCCCTGGCCGCGTCGGAGCCCTACGGCGTCTGGGGCGGGCTTTCCAAGAACGATCGGGACCGTATCACCAGACGCACGGAGTTGCGACGAGATGACGTCCCGGCAACCGGTTCGCGGCCCAGCTTGCGCATTGTTCCCGTCTGATTGTCGGCGGCAGATCACGGTTGTCGCGCCGACTCCCACCGCAGCGGGGCGCCGACAGCGTGCAGATGGTCCAGCACCGAGCCGTAGGACTGGAGCACACCGCACTCGGAATACGGGATGCCGCGCGCCTGGCAGTATTCGCGGACGATCGGCTGGGCGCGGCGCAAATTGGGCCGGGGCATGTTCGGGAACAGATGGTGCTCGATCTGGTAGTTCAGCCCGCCCAGCGTGACGTCCAGCCAGCGGCCGCCGAGCACGTCGCGGGATGTCAGCACCTGCTTGCGCAGGAAGTCCAGGGTGTGGCCGTTGGTCAGCGTCGGCATGCCCTTGTGGTTGGGGGCGAACGAACAACCCATGTAGACGCCCCACAGGCACTGGTGCACCACGACGAACAGGACCGCTTTGCCCGGCGACAGCACCAGGAACACGGCGGCCAGGTAGGCGACGACGTGCACCAGCAGCAGCGCCTTCTCCACCCGGCCGGACCGGACCCCGTCCCGGTAGACGGCCCGGAAGCTGGACCAGTGCAGTCCCATGCCCTCCAGCAACAGCAGCGGGAAGAACAGGAACGCCTGATACTTGGTGATCCAGCGACTGATGCCGAGCTTGGCGCGGGACTGTCCAGCGGTGAACGCCAGCAGCGCGATGGTGAGATCGGGATCCTCGTCCTCGTGGTTGGGATTGGCGTGATGGCGGTTGTGCTTGCCGACCCACCAGCCGTAGCTCAGGCCGACCAGCCCGCCGTGCAGCAGGCCGACCGCGTCGTTGGCGCGCCGGCCGTGGAAGATCTGCTTGTGGCCGGCGTCGTGGCCGACGAACGAGAGATGCGTATACACCAGGGCAAGAAAAGCGGCCACGAAAAGCTGCCACCACGAGTTGCCGACGATGCCGAACACGACCCACGCGCCGACGAACGCCGTGATCGTCAGGCCACCGGTCAGGACGTAGTAGCCGTACCGGCGGCGCAGCAGCCCCGCCTGGCGGACGAGCCGGGA
>Ga0137379_10004826_pt1 | contig 12719 bp, 5 predicted proteins | sample SagtaG_18_FD_104812 | JGI IMG/M metagenome (GOLD analysis project Ga0137379, IMG submission 104812) | Vadose zone soil microbial communities from Sagehorn Ranch, Mendocino, California, USA - Sage2_L_80_16 metaG | ecosystem: Environmental > Terrestrial > Soil > Vadose zone | place: USA...
GAAATGTTTTTCCGTCATCTGGGCGAGAATTAGTGAGTCGCTGCGCAGGCGGTTCGAATCGCGTCAACGACAGCGTCGTCCTGTTGCGGAAAGATCGTGCGCAGATCGAGCTTGAACCGCTCATTCGCGACGTAACCGATGACCGGTGGAATCGATTGACGAAGAGTGCTCGCGAAATCCTGGACAGAACAACTCTCTGGAAAAATATCGATCGTGATTGACGACATCACTGACCGCGGCAGTGTGCCGCCGCCGACTTTAGCGGTGCCGCGCCCAATCGCGATTTGCAGCGGTAATCCGCGCAGCCGGGCAAGGATCGCCGCGGCGCGTGCGCGCAATTCGTCTTTGGAAATCCGCAAGAACGCGATTGCCGGGATTTCGGACGTCGAATCAGTGAGGTGAAAATCGACAGTCGATTGCAGCGCCGTGAGAATCAGTTTGTCGCAACGCAACGCGCGAAATAGCGGCTCGCGCTTCAGGGCGGTGATGAACCGCTTTTTCCCCGCGATAATCCCCGCTTGCGGTCCGCCGAACAACTTATCGCCGCTGAAGCAAACAAGATCGGCGCCATCTTCCAGCGCCTCAACCGGCGTCGGCTCATGCTCTGGTATTCCAAATTGTTCTGTCGCAACGATCGCGCCACTGCCCAAATCCTCAGCAAAGGGAACGCGCTTCTTTCGGGCGAGCCTGGCGATTGCCATCGAAGAAGGCGATTCGACAAAACCGCTCATGAAAAAATTACTGCGATGAACTTTCAAGATTATTCCGGTCTGTGGACCAATTGCCCGCGAGTAATCGGCGAGCGCTGTTTTGTTTGTCGCTCCAACCTCTCGCAACTTCACGCCGGTCGCCTCGAGGATTTCGCCGATGCGAAATTCGCCGCCGATTTGGACAAGTTCACCGCGCGAGATGACGACTTCCGGCTTGGTCTTGGTAAAATGTTGAACGATCAGCACCAGTGCGGCGGCGCAGTTGTTCACGACCGTGGCCGATTCCGCGCCGCAAAGCAGCGCGAGCGCGGTCTCGATGTAAGCGCCGCGGTGCCCTCGGCTGCCCGTCACCAGATCGTACTCGAGATTGGAGTAGGCCGAGCCAACTTCGCTGAGCGCATGGACTGCCGCTGAAGCGAGCGGGGCGCGGCCAACGTTTGTGTGAATGACGATCCCAGTTCCGTTAATGACCGGTTGCAGCCGGCTGACGCGAAGCTGCTCGAGCGAAATGCGCACAAGATCGACAATCGATCGAATTTCGGGAATTTTGCCCGACGCGCGGATTCTCGAAAGTTCTCGCCGGACAAGATCGACAATCAACGGCCGGGGTAAATCGATTTTGCCTAGCGAGTCGAGCACCTTCGTGACTGAGGGAATGGCGCGGCGCGAAGCAATTACTTCTTTATGCATAGGAGCGGTTCGCGCGCTGGAACAATTTTCCCGATGATGGCGGCGCATGTTGTGCGATTCCGTTTGAGCAGCGCGAGCACTTTGTTGAGACGGCTCGGCGCAACAGCGAGAAGCAAACCGCCGCTCGTTTGCGCATCAGTGAGCAAAATTCGTTGCGGCTGCGGCGTTTTTTCCCAATCGACAATGCTGTTCGCGCTTTTTAAGTTGTCGCGGCTGCCGCCGGGAATGCAGTCGCGCGCGATCAATTCGAATAACTCGTCGTCGATTGCCGGAACCCGGTCGCTAAAAATTTCAGCGCTCATTTTGCTGGCTCGGCACATCGATGCAAGGTGACCGAGCAGTCCGAAGCCGGTGACGTCGATTGTCGTGCGCACAAGTTTCTTTTCGGCGAGCTTGGCGCCAACCGAATTTATTCTCGACATTAACGAAATGACTTTTCGCTCGACCTCGCGCGAGCAAAGGCCGCGTTTGAGCGCCGTTGTGGCGATGCCGGTGCCGAGCGGTTTTGTCAGGACAAGCAAATCGCCGGGCCGCGCATTTGCGTTTGTCATCATGTGTCGAAGGTCGACAATCCCCGTGACAGCGAGACCGTAGATTGGCTCCGGATTACGAATAGTGTGTCCGCCGATAATTGCGCAGCTAACTTCAGCCGCTTTCTCATAACCGCCGTGCAAAATTGACGTAATTGTCTTCGGCGGAATCAAATCAGCGGGAAATCCCATGATGTTCAAGGCCGTGAGCGGCCGGCCTCCCATGGCAAAAACATCGGAGAGCGCATTGGCGGCGGCGATTTGGCCGTAAGCAAATGGATCGTCCACAATCGGCGTGAAGAAATCGACCGTTTGCACGAGCGCACGATGTCGATCCAAACGATAAACGCCGGCGTCATCGAACGTGCCTGAATTGACGAGCACTTTCGCGTTCGTGGAAATTGGAAGCTGACGCAAAACTTGCGTCAGGGCCTGTTGGCTCAACTTGGAAGCTCACCCCGCGCAGGAGGAGAGCGACGTTAGTTTACGAATTTGGTCGCGCGACATCCGACTCACCCCCTCTCCAAAATGGGTCTGCCGCGGTGACGGCGGCAGCTACAACGCGATCTAAAATATGGAATTGGCGGAGAGGACAGGAATCGAACCTATCTCGCCACTTGCGCGGCGACGACGGTTTTGAAGACCGCGAGGGCCACCAGGCACCCTTCACTCTCCGAATTGCGGATTGCGGATTGCGGATTGCGGAAAGATCGACAATCGAGCTGCGCGATCGACGCAGCGCTTTATTTTGTCTTTTTAATCGCGCTGACGACGGCGTCGAAATCCGGCCAATCACCGGATTCGAGTTTGGAATGGAGAAGTTTTCCATTAGCGCGAATCTCGAACGCTCCGCCGCTCGAAGGAACGAGAGTAAGCGACTTGATACGCTCGCCGAGTTCGAGAATTTTGGCCGCCAAACTGACGGCCTTGGGTGTGTAGTTTCAAACCACGCAGTATTCGATCGATATCTCGGTTTTCACCTCGTGCTCCTTTCTGAAAAAAGGCTACGGAGGCGAAGAGAAGCGGTCAAGCCTTGTAGCGGCGCTCGGCGCCTGTGCTGAGCGAGGTCGAAGCAAGCGTCGCGTTATTCCGGCGGTCACACACCGCCGCCGCAGCAGAAAAAAATATCCTAACGATTACGCGTTGAAGCGGGCGCCTCGGCTCCGATTTCGCCGCCTGGCCCGAATAAGATCGAGAAGACGACGAAAACTTGCGCGCGGGGCGCGTCATCGGTGCATCCGAAGAGCGGGGAAACGTCAACGCGGGTATTGTGCGTCGGTTTCCAGGCGATGGTCGGGCCGGCAACAAAACTGTGGAGCGGATCGCCGCGCGTGTCTTTGTCAGTGAAATTGCGGTACTGCATTTCGACGCCGGCTTTGAGACGTTCGTGCTCGAGCCAGATCGGAATCACCGCGCTTTGGGCAAAGCCCCACTCACGACCACGATCGAACCCGATTTCCTGTTCGAAAAACCAGTTCATGGCCCATTCGATCCGTTCGCCAAAGTCTTCCGCCAATAACAACCTGAATTCATACGCGTCAGGCATTTTGGGCTTTCCTTCCCCCTCCATTTCTTCTCCGTCCATCGGTTCCAGATTCAGATGCGCCTGCCGGCTAATTTCCTCTTCAGCCATCTCTTGTTCCGGCGGCCGCTCCTCGCGCAGAATGCGCCCGGTGCCGAATTTATATTCGGCAAACAGCGTGGGATTCAGTGGAATTTTATTCCAATCGGCTAGAGCGTAGCGCGCTTCAACGCTGAAGCTCTTGTTTTGGAAGTCGCCGTTGAAACGTTCCTGAGCGATCTCAAACGCGACTCCGAAACGGTACGGTAATCCCACCTCGACCTCTTCGGTGAAAAGATGATCGGGCGGTCCATGCCGAAACGCGTCTCCTTCATAGAGCAAACCGCCGTAGACTGCGCCCGGCGGCAACACATAAGCATTGGTAAGGGGTGAAAAGCGGCTGCGTGAAAGTCCGGGTGGCGCCCCATAAGCGCTTGGCACTTCTTCGCCCGTGACGACGATCTGTTCAGAGGCCGCCGTTTGTGCGCAACAAACTTTGACCGAGACGAATGCGCCCGATACAAGGACGAGAAGAACTCCTCGCCCAATCGTTCTCGAAAATTGCATGGAGCCTTCCTTCTTAGTAGTCGAGAGAGGAGAGCGCAAGCAAAAGCACGTGAAGAGATTTTCCCTGTTCGAGATAGGGAAGTAAATCCGCAGAACTCCTTCGTTAAATCCGCTACAAATTTTGCGCACGACACTCAGTCCGGCGTCCGGCCGAAAAGTCGCGCAGCTATGTCACTGAGGCGACCTATCGTCTGGCAAGTTGCGAACTGAAGGTGCGCCGCGGTTAAACTGAGAAGCTGCCAAGACTTTCCGTGGGAACTCGAGAACCGACCGTTGCCGTCTGGAGTCCGCATTCTCTACCGCAAAACTGAAGGCAGGGAGTGGTAAAATTGGGGAACTGCTAAGATTTATTTTCTTTTTTTGGTGACCGAGATCACAACATTTGCGGCGTTCGTACTTGCCAGGCCGCGCGAATCAGTGACTGTGAGTTGCGCTGTATAATTACCCGCCTTTCTGTAAATGTGTGAAATGGTCGGCGTAGATTGCGTGACCGCAGCTGAACCATCGCCGAAATCAAACGTGTATGAGGCGATCGTATCGGGTGGGGGCGCGGTGTCTGGGTCAAATGAGCCCGAGCCATCGAACTTAACCGTTAATGGAGCTTTGCCCGACGTTGGCGTTGCAGTAAGGACTGCAGTCGGTGGGTTGTTCGGTCTGCACACCTGATTGTCATCCACGGTGTAACTGCCGGTGAAAGCCAGACTGTCCGGCATCTGATCATAGAGTCCCGTGATTACACCGCCTGCGGTCTGGGACACCCCAGAAACGAAGCCGCTGATCGTGTCGCCGGGATTCAAGCCTAGATCGCTTGCCTTCACTACGATGACAACCTTGTTGAAGGGCGGTGCGTAACCGCTGCTCGGCTCGGCAGGCTTCTGACTGCCGGCAGTCACAAAGCGGCCATCAACCCCGCCGCTGCTATTGGGGGCCGGCGTATAGGACTCAAAGGTTGGTGTAGTGCCGTTCCATGTCATGTGCACCCCCTTGTAGGTCGTAGTACCGTTCTTGATGATCTTCATCGCGACATACCACGACGAGCCTATTGGCTGCGGCGACTCGCCGTTGTCAGTATTGATGGTGAATGCGAACCTGATGATATTGTCCGAGGCGTAAGGTTGCGCGATTTGGAAAGAAAGCAGATCCGATCCAGGTGGAGCCGGCGTAGGTACAATCCCCAGTATCGCACTAGTGTCGCCCGATGGATCAGTGAGCTTGGTGAGGCCGGGCAGCGCGCAGACGTCTTCTGGCGGCGGCGGTACCACTACAATGAGGTTTACCTCGTTACTCTGGGGTCCCGTGCCGATCGCATTGATCGCCTTTACCACATAATAGTAGTGCGCCACAGATGGATCGGCGGTGGTGTCGTCGAAGGTGGTCTTCGCATTGCCGGTCTGGCCCAGGAGCACTTCACCGCCCGGCGATGTGCCGCGAAAGATCTGATAATTAATAATGTCGGAGCCGCCGTTGTCCGGGGCCTTCCAAGTCAGATGCGAAGCAGCGGGATCGCGCGTACCAGACAGGCAGGGGGGTTTCGGCGCTACTGGTTCGGCCGTGTCAAAACTAGCGAACAGACTCTTTCCGCCGGACTGCCGTGCCACACGCATGAAGGCAGTAAAATCGTTGGCTGCGCTGCCGGCGATGCAGCCAGCGCTCACACAGCCGTCGCTGTAGCCGTAAAGCACTCGGCCCTTGTCGTCCACCGTGATTTCGGTGAAATCAAGAAGATTGCGGTCCTGATGGCTGCCACCCTGCTGCCAGATGCCGGTCATGCTCTGAACGGGATCGTTGGGTGTGGCGTTGACGGTCGTCCAGGTCTGGCCGCCGTCGTAGGTGGTGGCGATAAACGCATACCATTTGCCCGGGAAACCGATGGCTTGATAGTCGCCTGGCCTATCGGTGCCGAGGAAGGCAACGGCCGCGCGGCCGGAGCTGCCGCCGACCGCCTCGATCTCCGCAGCGTTCACGATGCCGTGAGATGTGCCGAGGTCGAAATCATTGATCCAAGTCTTACCGCGGTCCGTGCTGACCTTGACATGGACATGGCCCTCGGGCGTATTACCGGCCGGAACCGGTTCGTTATTTACATAGGCATAGTAAGCGGTGCTATCGGAGTCGAGGGCGATGGAAGGATCGGCACCTTGGGTCTGCGAGATGCTGCCCGTGACGATGAACTCCTGCCATGTAGTGCCCCCATCTGTGCTCACCGCGCCGCCCTGCGCTCCTCCGCACTGATTGACCGGCAGCCAGACGGTGCCATCTGGAGCCACATGGACGTGGCCATGCAGACCGTGGCATTGCGTGATCCCGTTACCTTGGTAGGCCAGGACACCCGGGCCGTAGCTAGCGCCGAGAGTATCGCTGCGTTGGCAGGCGGCGGGGCCGAGAGGGAATGATTGGGAGCAGTAGTACACAGCCTCGCCCTGGTTGACTGGCGTGGACAGCGCGCTCAATGCCGCGGGATACGGCCCGGAACCAATGGTTTCGTGATCGGTACCGCCGTTAGCCGGGGAGGCAGCAAGCGGGACCCACAGGTCGCCGTCATTATCGCTGTATCCGTAAACAGCGTTGGCGCCGGCTGTCGAATTAGAGACAAAGGTCCGCCCGGTCTTCTGATCCGTAAACAGGATCGGATCGAGGCCTATGTTGGTCGTCGGATTGTCTTTATCTTCCCAGAGAGCTTCGCAGCACTCCGGCTTGGCCGGGCTCAAAAGTTCAGGCGGAGTCAGGCGCCAGACCGGCCCGAGATTCATCGTCATGATGCGGCCGGTCTTGGGGTTGAATCCGATATTGAATTCGCCCTCGCTGCTCTGAGCAGAGGTGCCGTCGGGTGCGAAGAAATTCTGATAGCGCGGGATGCCCGGCGTCGTGGGGTCCGCGCCGCCGAAGGGCGTGCTGCTGCCAGCGGAACCCGGTAGCAATTCAATTTTCACGTGGACCGTCTCGCCAGTCGGTGTGAACGGCACCACCACCACGGTGTAGTTGTGGGTGCCATCGGCCAGCCCGCCGATGTTGGCGATCTCAGGGTTAGCGCTACTGGCCGATTGAAAATCGGCCGCCTGCGTACCGTCCGTGCTGGTGCAATCTTGGGGGCTGCAATCGCTGCGGGGATTTTTGTAGATGTAAAGGTCATAGTCCGAGGCGCCGCTGCCGTTATCGGTCCAGCTCATCGTGACCTGGACCGCGGCGTTTGGATGCGCGGCGGCGTAACCAGACGGCAACGTCACCGTCAGTGCATAATCATCGCAAGGCTGTTCTGAGCCGAAACATTCGGGGCCCGCGTCAACCTCGATGACCGGCGTGGGATTGGCCACGAAAAACGGGCCGGCCGTGTAAGTCTGGGGGCCGGACGTGTCGGTCAGCGTTCCGCTCGACGGTGTTGAGGCAAAACTGAGCATTGCCAGCATGCCGCCAACTGAACAAAGACTAAAAGCTAATAAGACGCGGGGATTGAAAAGGCCGGACTGCGAAGCAGGATTTTTTTTCATGAGATCTCCTGTGTTACGTATGAGGAATCGAAGAACCCGGGCTCGCTTGGACGCCTCTCGGGGAAGGATTTTTCGGCGATCCCGACGAAAGTTGAGATCGACAATTACTTCCGCGAATCGCGAAAAAGTATCTGTACGAGAAGGTCGCTCAGCTTTTGAAAAGAAAAATTAGTCCCCGGGAACGCACAACAACATCACAAGGTCGCTGTTGAGGTGCCAGAACAACAGCAGCAACGTTTCAGCGCGCTGTTTAATCGCCAGCCGTTTTAGATAAGAAACGGTTAAGGATGTGGAGGGTGAGTTGGCTTAGGCTTTGGAGTAGTTATTTCTTATGAGGCTTTGGTGTGGGTGTAGGAGTAGCCCCTCCACAAGCGACATTGCCGACCAACATGTATGTGGCCGCCGGATGGCCATTGTCCCTCTGCGCTTTAACGAACGTATGGTCTACCAGCAGGGTCGAACGCTCCAAGTTTTGCGTCTCGCTGGTATCGCCGGTGAACGTCCTTCCGTTAACGGCTCCGAGCAGATCACCGGGCTGTGGATTGCCGACGGCGGATTTCGGGACGATGAGCGTGATCGTTCCGTCAGCGTTGAAGCTGCTGCCGGGCAAGGCTCCGATCGGAGTTTCTGTCGGGACGCCAATCACCAGACCGACGACGGCGGTGGCGACAGTCCCATACTCAAAGGTGACAGCTCCGTCCTGATCCGTTCTCATGCCAACGTAGAACTGTTCGCCTGGCGACGCGTACGAGTTCCAGACCATCCTCCAGCGGCTGCTGGTCGGCAGTGAGCTAAGGCTCGTTACTTTCATCTTGAACATGAGGTTGCTTGTTCCGGGCGGCTCACCGACTGCGATGTAGTCGATGGCAAGCGAGGCAGGAGCTTGTCCTTGCGCCGCCTGTTCCGGATGTCCCGTCGGAGTTTGCTGGACAATCAAGCCACTGCATGTGTCACCCACGTAGGGCGCGGCGATCTCATTGTTAGCGCATGATGCGCCGACGCTATTAACCGCCTGCACTTTGTAATAGTAAGTCGTGCCAATAGTGGTGGCGGTCAGGTCGTCATAAGTTGTTTGACTTCCCGAAACGGTCGTCAGCAGAGTCTCAGCGCCACTCGCTGTGCCTCTCAATATCTGATATTTCTTAATTGTGGAATTGCCGGTATCGGCCTCCGACCATGCGAGGTGGACTACTGAATTGACGCGTCGCTCTGTGACCAACGGCATGCCGGGTGCCGACTTAGCGCTTAGCGGCTTCGGCGGGTCGAACTGAGCGATCAGCCGGCGTCCGCTCGACTGTCGCGCGACTACACCTCTCGCCGTGTAGGCGTTGCCCTTTGCGGTGAGCGCTGCCTGAGCGCAGGTGCCATCGGCGCACCCATCTACGTACCCCACTTCGACGCGACCCTCGCTGTCAACGGTCATGTCGAAGAAGTCGAGCAGATTGCGGCAGATATCGGCACCGCCATGCGCCCATATACAACCGCGTTGCATCGGGTCGTTCGGAGTTATGTCAGTCGTCGTCCAGTGCAATCCTCCGTCGAATGTATTTGCAACGTAGAGATGCCAGACACCATTGAAACTGTTTGCCGAGCCGTCTCCACCTGTCGTTGAGCCGTAGAAAGCGACGGAGGCACGGCCTGCGTCGGCTGCCACCGCCGCAGGATAAAACACGTTTTGCAATTTATAAATCGCGCCCACGTCAAAGACGTTGTTCCACGTCACACCATGGTCGTCCGATGTTGCGACAACTGCTTGAGAGCCAGTGCTAGTAGCACTAGACATTACAAAATAGACTCGGCCGTTATTATCAACGCCAACCTGCGGATCTTGTAGGGCGGGGTTGGAGGTAGTGCCGGGCACCGTGCGTATGCTCCATGTGATCCCATTATCTTCCGACACCAACACAGCGCCCTCGCCACTACAGCTATTGTTCGGGATGAAGACGGTGCCGTCCGGTGCAACCTTGATGTGGCCGTGCAGGCCGCCACAGGCCGACGTTGTCAAGACGGATGGCCCAAATGTCAGTCCACCATCATCGCTCCTGGAGGCTTGCGGGACATTGAGCACGACCAGCGACTGGGAGGCATAATAGACGGCGTTGGGATAGATCGTGCCCGGCGGACGTGCAGGAATCGGCGCATGATACGGACCACCCCCGATTGTCTCGTGGTCGGCACTTGACGGGCTGCCGCTTCCCTCGCTCGGCGTCCAACCGGCTTGATCCGGTTGCCCCAATGCATCAAGACCGTCTGTATCTGTAAATGACACCTTGCACGTCGGTGATAACAGAGTCAGCTCTCCTGCGAATACCCGACCGGTTTGACGATCGGTGAAGCCGATCGGGTCAGAATCGACGAACAGAGATGTCGGCGCCGCACTGTTATACCAGGTCGCAGTCTGGCCGGTTGACGGGCAGGTATCATCGAACTTTATGAATAGCGTTTGGAGGTCCGACTGAAAATTTGTTACGCCGGTACTCCAGTGATTCCCAATGGAGGGTTCGCCCGCGTCATGGCCCATGTATTCCACGGTGTGCGCTGTAGGTCCCTGGCTGCTCGATGCGACTTGCACCAAGGTTCCCGGGGCGCTGAAGTTCTGGAACCCGATCTTCGGGCCAGTATCCTGAGGCGCCGACGGAATCAATGCAGACGCAGTTGAGGAAGATATTGCGCTCGCGCTGCCGGAATACTGAAAGGCGGCAGTGGCACTAAAATAAACCACGTGCACAGAGAACTGGCCGGTGCCAATAGCGGGATCGCTGGGATCAAGATCGACAACTTCCGGGGGCGTTCCGCTGTTCGCCGAGATTCCGCCTGGTACCACTGGTCCGGAGTTGTCGCCCTTGTGCACGTACAGATCGTAATCGGTAGCTCCCGTAGGATCGGGAGAGCTAATGACGATACGTGCTTTCAGGCCGGTCCAATCAGTCGGTGTGCCGGACAAGGTGAGGGTGAAGGTATCGCAGTTTACGCCTTCGACGCATGTGCTTTCGTCCAGCGAACCGCCGCCAGCCGCGGTGCCCGCCCAACTCACGGTCGGGCCGCCAGGGTTAAGTGTACCTGCGCTAGGCGTCGCCGAGCGTAGCCCGGTTGCGAAGAGCGCGAACACAACCAGGAAAACGCCGATTACAAGAAAAAGCGCGCCGATGGTGGCGCGCGCGGTTATTGAAGAAGAGATTTTTTTCATAGGAAGGCCTCGCTAAATTCTTCGCCTTAAGAATCGGGGAAACGGCCACTGTGGTCGCCTTTTATTGAAGAGGAGATTTTTTTCATAGTGAATGGTTACGGACAAGCGACATTGCCCACCACGGTGTAGGTCGCAGGCGGGTAGCTGTTGTCGGCCTGCCCTTTGATGAAAGTATGGTCCACGAACGCGGTCGAGCGCTCGAAGGTATTAGTGGCAGGCGTGTCGCCAGTGATTGTCTTTCCGCCGATGGCGCCCATCAGATCTCCAGGCAGCGGATTTCCAACAGCGGACTTCGGCACGAACATGGTGATTGTGCCGTCAGCATTGAAATTACCGTCGGGCACTCCAACCTTCGTCTCCCCGAGAACGAGAACGGCCGGAACGCCGGCGTCCGCAAGTGTGCCGTACTCGAAGGTCACGGCGCTATTCTGGTCGCTAGTCATTCCAATGTAGTACATTTGGCTCGTGGGTGTCCACCAGTTCCAGGCGATCCTCCATCGGCTGTTCGGCGGTATAGTGGAGAGATCCTCCACTTTCATTTTGAACATCAGGTTACTCGTTCCAGGCGGCTCTCCGACCGCGATGTAATCAATCAGAAGCTCCGGGGCGGGTAGAAGGCCAACAGTGCCACCCGCAGCCTCCGGATGAGTCGGATCGTTCTGGTGGATAATGATCCCGTCGCAGGTCGTGCCAACGTTGGGCGCGGCGATCTCATTGTTCGCGCAAGATTGTCCAACCTTGTTGATCGCCACGACCTTATAATAGTAGGTCTTCGTCGGATCCGAGGCAGACAAATCGTCGTATTTGGTTTGAGTTCCCTTCACCGTTGTGAGTAAGCGCTCTGTCCCACTCGCGGTGCCCCTTAGGATCTTGTATTTGCTAATGGGCGAGTTGCCGGTATCGGCCTCATTCCATGCGAGGTGGACAACAGGACCGATTCGGCGCTGTGTGACGAATGGCATTCCAGGCACGGACTTGGTGGTCGCAGGATCCTTGGCAGCGAGCATGCGTCTGCCGCTGGACTGCCGGGCGATTGTTGCTGTCGCGCTGTAGGTGTTGCCGTGTGCCGTCGGTGCTGCCTGCGCGCATGGGCCGCCCGAGCATCCGTTCACGTACCCAACCAAAACGCGACCGTCTCGATCAATCGTGATGTCGAAAAAGTCGAGCAGGTTCCGAACGATGTCGGCACCGCCGCCCCTCAAGATGCCGCTGCGCTGCATTGGCAAACTCGGTGTCACGTCGGAGGTCGTCCAGTGCGCGCCTCCATCGAAGGTGTGCGCAACATAAAGATGCCAGAGGCCAGTAAATGAGCCTGAGTTCGAATCTCCTGTCCCCGAGTTCGCGCCATAGTAAGCAACAGCGGCGCGACCGGCGTCACCGGCAACTGCCGCTGGAAACGCTGCGTTGTTTATTCCGTAAACTGCGCCGACGTCGAAGATGTTCTGCCAAGTGACGCCAAAATCGTCAGACGTGGCAACAGACGCGGCTGTGCCGGCGTTGGAGAAAGCAAAATAAACACGTCCGTTGCTATCGATTCCAATCGCCGGATCGTCACCCGTCCCGATCGTGCCGGGAACGGCATTGCTAGTACCATTCTGAACAGGATGGATTGCCCAGGTTACTCCATTATCCTGCGATACAACCACCGACTGCGAGTTACCGCATTGCCTGTTTGGAACATAGACTGTTCCGTCGACCGGAGAGACTTTCACGTGACCATGCAAGCCGCCACATGCGGTGAGGTTGTAAATCGGTACAGAAGGACCGTAAGTCGATCCGCCATCATCGCTTCTCGAGCACAAGGCCGTCGCGATGTCCTGCGAGCAGTAATAGACCGCGTTCTGATAAGCCGGTGGAGGCGGTGGGATCAGCGGGGCATGATACCGTCCACCGCCGATTGTCTCGTGGTCAACCGCCGATGCGATTCCGCCCGACTGGTCTGGCACCCACGTAACGCCGTCGTCGTCGGTATGCGAGATCTTGACGGTA
>Ga0137379_10004834_pt1 | contig 12707 bp, 9 predicted proteins | sample SagtaG_18_FD_104812 | JGI IMG/M metagenome (GOLD analysis project Ga0137379, IMG submission 104812) | Vadose zone soil microbial communities from Sagehorn Ranch, Mendocino, California, USA - Sage2_L_80_16 metaG | ecosystem: Environmental > Terrestrial > Soil > Vadose zone | place: USA...
GCGCGGCCACTTTCACTTGCAGCTCGGTCTGGCCCACGCCGGCGGGGATGACGGCGCAGCCGAGCGCGCGGGCGGCGGCGTCGAGCATGAAGCCGAGCGGCGTGAGGTGATACGAGCCGGCGTTGTGGGCGATCTCTCCCGGGCGGAACCCGGCCGCGGCGAGCCCGTGCCGGAACCGCCAGAAGTCCTCGCCTGGACCCTGTGGATCGTAGATGGGCCCAGGCGACATGAAGACGCGGGCCAGGCGGCTGGGCGGGACGCCCAGCAGATCGCCGAACGGTGGTCGGTCGGCCTGGAGCGCCGGCAGCGCGTCCTTGCGCAGCACCGGCAGGCGATCGAGGTCGGACGGGCCGCGCACGTCCTCCGCCGAGAGGCCGGCGGCGGCCAGGCGCTCACGCAGGTGCGCGGACGCGGCGGCGGCCCGGGGCACGGTCTCGCGGAGGCGGCGCGACAGGTAGGCGTCGCGGCCGGCGGGGGACTGCTGCTCGAGCTCGGGATCGAGGATGCGGGTCGGGCGAAGCATGATTTCCTGCCCCTCTCCCTGGCCCTCTCCCCGCTTCGCGGGGCGAGGGGAGTGGCCTGTGTCGTAGGGCGGGGGCTTGTCCCCCGCCGCTCTCACGAGATCCAACGCTTCCTGCGCCGGTACGACTTGAGGTTCTTGAAGCTGCGCCGCTCCTCGCCGGCGCCACCGCCCAGGTAGAACTCCTTCACGTCCTCGTTCTGGGCCAGCTTCTCGGGCGTGCCGTCGAGGACGATCCGGCCGTTCTCCATGACGTAGGCGTGGTGCGCCACCGACAGCGCCATCCGCGCGTTCTGTTCCACCACCAGGAAGGTCGTCTTCTCGTCGCGGTTGATGCGCGCGATGATGCGGAAGATCTCGGTGACGAGGAGCGGCGCCAGCCCGAGCGACGGCTCGTCGAGCAGGATGAGCTTGGGCCGTGCCATGAGCGCGCGGCTGATGGCGAGCATTTGCTGCTCGCCGCCGGAGAGATAGCCGGCGAGCTTCTTCCTCCGCTCCTTCAGGCGCGGGAAGTAATCGAAGCAGAGCTCGTGGTCGCGGCGCAGCCCGGCCCGGTCGCGGCGCGTGTAGCCACCCATGACGATGTTCTCGTCGACGGTGAGGTCCTCGAAGACGCGGCGCCCCTCCATCACCTGGAAGACGCCGCGCCGGACCACGTCCTCCGGCGGCAGGCGGTCGATCCGCTCGCCCTCGAACTCGATCGTGCCGTCGGTCACCTCCCCGTCCTCGGCGGCGAGCAGCCCCGAGATCGCCTTCAGGGTGGTCGACTTGCCGGCGCCGTTCGAGCCGAGCAGCGCGACGATGCTGCCCTTGGGCACGGTGAGGGAGAGGCCCTTCAGGACGAGGATCACGTCGTCGTAGATGACCTCGACGTTCTTGACTATCAACATAGGGGGTTGCACCCCCTCCCCGTCGGGCAAAGCCCGCCGGGGCCCCTCCCCGCTCGGCGGGGCCCTTCGCGCTTCGCGCCGGCCTTCGCCGGAACGCGAAGCGCCTCCCGCCGCGCGGCCTTTGGCCGCGTTCTCGCGAACCTGGCAGTCACAGCCCGAGCCACTCCTGCTTGCGTTGCTGCTCGACCTGCTTCAGCTTCACCAGCTTCCCGCCCTGCACCTGGTACAGGTCCACCGTGGTCGCCGAGCGGTGGTCCTGTGGCGTGTACGTCACCGGGGCCGCCAGGCCGCCCAGGTCGAAATCCTTCAGCGTCTCGAGCGCCACCTTGATGCCCTCGCCGGTGAGCTGGCCGGCCTTGTCGGCCCGCTTCAGCCCCTCCGACCAGACCATCACGTACGACCAGCCGCGCACGTAGTTCGTGTCGTGCTTGTCGGCGGGGTGGTTCTTCTGGTGGAACTCCGTCAGCTTGGCCATCCCCGGCACGTTCTCGCCGAAGGGCGGGTTCAGCATGGCGCCCACCACGCCCTCCGCCGCTTCCCTCGCCACCGCGATGAGGTTCTCGCCCAGGCCCCAGGTGTTGGTGCCCCACTTCACGGCGAGGCCGAGCTTCCGGGCGTCGCGCAGCACGATGGAGACGTTGTTGACCGTGACCTGGGTGAACCCGTAGTCCGCCCCCTTCTGCCTCATGTCGAGGAGCTGGCTCGTCGCGTCCTGCACGATGCCGGGCAGGATCTCCTCCGCCACCAGGTCGACCCCGATCTCCTTGCAGAACCGGCGGCCCGCCTCGATGGGAGATTTGCCGTAGGCGTTGTCGCCGTAGAAGAAGGCGACGCGCGGGTTGCGGCTCGCGTCCTTCCAGTCCTGCTTCACCCAGGACAGCCACGAGCGCAGCACGTCGGAGTAGGACGGGCCGACGAAGAAGTTATAGGGCGTCTTCTGGGGGTTGGTGAGGTGTGCCGAGAAGGACGCCGAGAAGTAGGGCACCTTGTCCTTCGTCACCACCTCCTTCAGCGCCTCGGTGTCGCCGGTGCCCCAGCCGTTGATCATCATGACCTTCTCTGTCCCGATGAGCCGCTTGTAGGTCGCGTTGGCCTCCGGGATCTTGTACCCGTAGTCCGAGTCGACGAGGCGGATCCTCTTGCCGTTGATGCCGCCGTGGTCGTTCACCCACGAGACGGCGTCGCGGACGCCTTGCGCGTAGGGCTTGCCGACGTCGGCGGTGATGCCGGTCAGGTCGAAGATGCCGCCGACCTTGATCTCCTGGCCTGTCGCCAGGGCGGGCGCGAGCAGGGCGGCCGCGAGGAGCAGCGTGCGCTTCATGTCGGAACCTCCTTCAGTACGAGAACGGGTAGAGCTTCCAGTACGCCTTGATGAGCCGCCACCGGGCGGCGAGGCCGTCCGGCTCGAAGACCAGGAAGAGAACGATGACGAGCCCGAACAGGCCCATCTTGAGAGGAGCGAAGAGCGTGGTGAGGTGCGGGTAGCTGTCGGCCATCGCGCTGGTGAGGACCCGGAGCAGCTCCGGGAGGAGCGTCATGAACACGGCGCCGAAGATCGACCCCTGCACGCTGCCCAGGCCGCCGATGATGACCATCCCGAGCTGGTCGATGGCGAGGCTGATGGGGAAGTTCTCCGGGCTGATGATGCGCGCCTGATAGGCGAGGAGCGACCCGGCGACGCCGACGTAGAACGACGACACCCCGAAGGCGAGCAGCTTGTAGCGGAAGACGCGCACCCCCATCACCTCGGCCGAGATGTCCTGATCGCGGATGGCGATGAACGACTTGCCGACGCGGGTGCGGAAGAGGTTGGTGGCGAAGAGGGTCAGGAAGGCCGTCACCGGCAGGAGCAGGTAGGAGAGCCGTGCGTCCGAGTCGAAGGCGAACGAGCCGAGGCTGGCAGCCGGCACCGAGATCCCGTTCACGCCGCCCGTCACGGCGTCCCAGTGGGTGGCGGTGAACTCGACGATGAAGTGAGCGGCCAGGGTGGCCATGGCGAGGTAGAGGCCCTTCAGCCGCAGCGAGGGGATGCCGAAGACCATCCCGGCCGCCGCCGCCGAGAGCCCGGAGAGCGGGATGGCCATGAGGAAGGGCAGCCCGAGCTTCCCGGCCAGGGCGGCGGTGGTGTACGCGCCGACCGCCAGGAAGGCGGCGTTCCCGAGCGAGATCTGGCCGGTGAAGCCGGTCAGCACGTTGAGCCCGATGGCGGCGATGGCGGCGATGGCGCAGCGGTTCAGCACGTCGAGCGCGTAGGGCGAGGCGAAGGCCGGCACCACGGCGAGCGCCACCAGGAACGCGATGACCGCGTTCCGCGAGTACGAAGACTCGAAGATGGTGGTGTCGGCCTCGTAGCTGGTCCGGAAGTCGCCGCAGCGCATGAGATCCTCAAACCCGCTCGATGCGGACCTTGCCGAAGAGGCCGTAGGGCTTCACCATCAGGATGAGCACCAGCGCCACGAAGGGCGCCACCTCCTTCACCCCGCCGCCGAAGACCGGATCGAGGTAGCCGCCGGACAGGTTCTCCAGCACGCCGATGGCGATGCCACCCACGATGGCGCCCAGCACGCTGTCGAGGCCGCCCAGGATCACCACCGGCACCACCTTCAGGCCGAAGACCGCCAGCGACCCGTCCACCCCGCCGCGCACGGCGCCGAGCAGTACGCCCCCCACCGCCGACACCACCGCCGCGATGTTCCAGGAGAGGGCGAAGATGCGCCGCACCGAGATCCCCATCGAGAGCGCCACCTGCTGCGAGAAGGCGGTGGCGCGCATGGCGATCCCCGCCCGCGCGTACTTGAAGAAGAGGGCGAAGGCGAGGAGGAGCAGCGCCACGCACCCGACGCTCCACAGGTAGCCCTGCGAGACCGGGAAGGGTCCGAGGTGGACGGGCTCGCTGGGGAACACGGGCGGGAAGGGCCGCGTGTCGGTGCCCCAGATCCCCTGCACGACGGCACGCAGGAGCGAGGAGAGCCCGAGGGTGAGCATGATGACCGAGATGACCGGCTCGCCGATCATGGGCCGGAGCACCACCCGCTCGAGGAGGAGTCCGAGCGTGACCGAGAACGCGAGGGTGAGCAGGAAGGCGGCCCAGAGCGGCACCGGCGCCGAGGAGGTCATGATGCCGAGGCACACGTAGGCGCCCAGCATGAGGAACTCGCCCTGCGCGAAGTTGAGGATGGAGGACGACTTGTAGATGACGACGAAACCGAGCGCGACGAGCGCGTAGATCGAGCCGACCACGATCCCGTTCACGACGAGCTGGAGGAAGAAGTCCACGGTCAGGCCACCTTCCGGAGCAGCTCGCGCACCGGCAGCTTCGCTTGCACGTGCGCCGTCTTCCCGTCCTGGAACCTGATGGTGGCGTCGATGTCGACCGCTTGCCGCTCGCCATACACGGCGGCGATGACGTCGCCGTAGCGCTCCTCGACCACGTTGCGCTTCACCTTGCGGGTGCGGGTCAGCTCGTCGTCGTCGGCGTCGAGCTCCTTGTAGAGGAGCACGAACTTGCGCACGCGCGCCGCGGACGGGAGCGTGGCGTTCACCAGCTCCACCTCCTTCTCCACCAGGTCGTAGACCTCCGAGCGCGAGGAGAGGTCGGTGTAGGTGGTGTAGCCGATCTTCTGCTTCTCGGCCCACTTGCCCACGATGCCCATGTCGATGCAGAGGAGCGCGCACAGGTACGGGCGGTCTTGCCCGATCACCACCGCCTCCTTGACGTAGGGCGAGAACTTGAGCCGGTTCTCGATGAACTGGGGCGAGAAGCGCGTCCCGTCGGCGAGGCGCATCACGTCCTTGAGGCGGTCGATGACGACGAGGTGCCCGTCCTCGAGGTGGCCGGCGTCGCCGGAGTGGAGCCAGCCCTCCCGCACCACCTCGCCGGTGGCGGCCTCGTTCTTGTAGTAGCCGAGGAAGACGGACGGGCTGCGCGACAGGATCTCGCCCGTCTCCGAGATGCGCACCTCGGTGCCGGGGATGGGCTGGCCCACGGTGTGGAACCGGATGTCGCCCTCGCGGTGGATGCAGGAGATGCCGGCGATCTCGGTCTGCCCGTAGATCTGCTTCAGCGGCACGCCGATGGCGTGGAAGAAGCGGAAGACGTCCGGGCCGAGCGCGGCGCCGCCGGTGGAGGCGGTGCGCAGCCGGGACAGACCGAGGCGGTCCTTCAGCGCCCGGAACAGGAGCAGGTGCGCCAGCCCGTACAGGAGCCGCCACCCCGCCCCGACCGGCTTGCCCGAGAAGCGGCGGTCCGCCACCGCGTAGCCGAGCGGCATGAGCCGCTCGTACATGAACCGCTTGAAGGCGGTGGTGTCCATGATGCGGACCTGCACCGAGGAGACCATCCCCTCCCACACCCGCGGCGGCGCGAACATGACGTGCGGCCCGATCTCGCGCACGTTTTCCATCATCGTCTCGGGCGCCTCGGGGAAGTTCACGGTGAACCCGAGCGCGAGGGCGGAGGAGAGCGACATCATCTGCTCGCCGATCCAGGCGAGGGGCAGGAAGGAGACGAACTCGTCGCCCGGCCGCTTGGGATCGACCTCGTGCAGCGCGAGCGCCATGGCGAGCAGGTTCCGGAAGGAGAGCATGGCGCCCTTCGGGAAGCCGGTCGTACCCGAGGTGTATGAGATGATGGCGAGGTCGTCGGCCGACCCCTTCGCCACCTCCTCCTCGAAGAGGCGCGGCTGGCGCGCCAGCACCGCACGGCCCTTCTCCCGCACCGCCTCGAACGAGATGAGCGCCGGGTGCCGGTAGGCGCGCAGCCCCCGCGGATCGGTGTAGACGACGTGCCGGACCTTGGGCAGCCCCTCCAGCATGTCCAGGACCTTGTCGACCTGCTCCTGATCCTCCGCCACCACGATCTCGGCGTCGCAGTGGTCGAGCACGAACGCGACCTCGTGCAGGGTCGAGTCCTGGTAGACGCCCACCGAGGCGGCGCCCATCGCCTGCGCCGCCAGCTCCGACATGACCCACTCCGGCCGGTTCCCGCCCACGACGGCGAGCTTGTGGCCGCGCCGGAGCCCCAGCTCGCGCAGCCCGAGCGCCAGCTCCCGCACCGCCTCGAGGTAGCCCTGCCAGGAGACGGGCTGCCAGATGCCGAGGTCCTTCTCGCGCAGCGCGGTCCGCGCCGGGTGACGGCGCGCGTTCCGCACGAGGAGCTTCGGGAAGGTGTCGTCGCCCAGGAGGGCGTCGAGGGTGCTCACGCGTCGCTCCCGGTGAAGAAGGGCGCCGGCTCGCCCAGGTAGGCGGCCTGCACGGCCGGATCGCCCCGCACCTCCTCCGGCGTGCCGTCGGCGATCTTCTCCCCGAAGTTGAGGACGGTGATGCGGTGGGAGAGGTCCATCACCACGCCCATGTCGTGCTCGATCATGAGCACGGTCGTACCGCGCTCCTCGTTCACGTCGAGGATGAAGCGCGCCATGTCCTCCTTCTCCTCGGCGTTCATCCCCGCCATCGGCTCGTCGAGGAGCAGCAGCCGCGGCTCGAGCGCCAGCGCGCGCGCCAGCTCCACGCGCTTCTGCAGGCCGTAGGCGAGCGTCCCGACCACCTTCTTCCGCACGTGCTGGATCTCGAGGAAGTCGATGATGTCCTCCACCCGCCGGCGATCGGCCAGCTCCTCGCGCTGGCCCGGCCCCCAGTACAGCCCGCCCATGAGGACGTCGGCGCGCTGGTGCACGTGCCGGCCGACGAGGATGTTGTCGAGGACGGTCATGCCCTTGAAGAGGGCGATGTTCTGGAAGGTGCGGGCGACGCCGAGGCGCGTTCGCGCCGAGGGCGCGAGCCGCACCACGTCACGACCGTCGAGCAGGATCTCGCCGCGCTGCGGCCGGTACACGCCCGAGACGCAGTTGAGCACGCTCGTCTTGCCGGCGCCGTTCGGGCCGATGATGGCGTGGATCGAGCCTTGCTCGACCGAGAAGCGCACGTCCGCCAGCGCGGTGAGCCCGCGGAAGTGCAGCGTGGCGTTCCGCACGTCGAGCAGGGCCATCGGGCCGCCTCTCCGGGGTGAGCCGCCGGATGCGATGCCGCGTTGGGAAACGCCGTGGAGCTTACGGGCCTGCGTCATGATGCCGCAAGAAGCCCCCCGGGAGGGTCATCGCCTTATCGTCAAACCTCGACACGCCGCGTCAGCGGGTCACTGCGGCGCACACGCAACGCTTGCCGCCCGGGGCAAGTGCGGCTCAAATGGGGTCCATGACCACTTCACCCACCGCCATGAGACTGCTCGTCATCCCCCTCCTCGCCCTGCTCGCGGCCCCGCTCGCCGCGCGAGCCGCGCCCCGGAGCACCGGCCGAACCAGCATGAGCACAGGGAGCTCGGACCCGTCGCTGGGAGCCCCGGTGGGCGCCATCGATTACAGCGTGCTCCTCTCGCTCGAGCTGGCGCCATCGGGCTATAATGCTGGCCCCCGCTTCACCGGCGAGGCCATGTACGGCTTCATCGATCTCTCCCCGCAGGCTCGGCTCAGCCTGGGAGGCCGCGGCGCGTTCAGCTATCATGGCGGCGACTTCAACTACTCCCTCTGGATCGTGGAGGCCGTGCCGGACGCGAAGCTGACGTTCGCCCTCGCCCCCAACCTTTCGGTGTACGGAGACCTCGGCCTCGGCCTCGCGGTCCTCCACACGAGCATCGACCTGGGCGCGTTCGGCTCGACCTCGGACAACACCCTCGCGGTGACGTTCCAGTTCGGCGGCGGCGTCTCGTACGCCGTCTCGCCGAACATGAACCTCCTCGGCGAGCTGCGCTTCGACATCTACTCCCGGAGCGGGAGCAGCACCTTCATCTCGATCCCGACGGTCGGCCTGCAGTTCCACTGACGGGACGGCGGGCGACGAGCTCCCGCCCTACGTAGACGGCGAACCCCGGGGCGCCCGCGCCCACGGGGGTCTCCGAGCCGAGTCCGTCAGCGAAGCGGCCGCGCGCCGTTCTCCGCGCGCCTGCGCCTTCTCGCGCTCGTGCTCGCGCGTCCTCACCGCGGTGCGCGCGCGGAGCGAGCCGAGGAGGCGCCGCGTGGCGGCGGCGACCTCCGAGACCCCCCTCTCGAAGGCCTCGACGTCCGCGCCCGAAGGCTTGCCGAGCCCGCTCACCTTGCGGACGTACTGCACCGCGGCCGCCCGGATCTCGTCCTCGGTCGTGGGCGGGTCGAAGTTGTAGAGCACGCGGATGTTGCGGCACATGACGTTCGTGATCTAGGGCCGGCGCGCTGGCCTGTCCAGGACCGCTCATGGCACCCTTCGGCTCGTTTCCGAACAAGACCCACATCGCTCGGCCACGGCCGAGGTGAAAGAATGAAGGCTATGCCTCCAGGAACACCCCGCGTGCGCGTCCTGCTCCTGCTGCTGCTCTCGCTCCTCGCCCCGTCCTCGGCACTCGCCGCGGCCGAGCGCCTTGCGCTCCTCCCGGCGACGGGGGCGAACGTCGACGCGGCCTCGCTCGCGGCCGCGACCGACGTGCTGCGCTCGCAGGTGGAGCGCACCGGGCGGTACGTCGTGTTGATGGCGGCCTCGCCGGACGGCGCCGGCGCGCGTGAGCCGACCCCGGCCGAGGCGGTGGCGGCCGCGCGAGCGATGGGCACCCCGCTCGCGGCGATCCTGCGTGTCTCGCGGCTGGGCGAGGTCGGTATCGCCCGCCTCGCCGTGTACCGCGAGGGCGCCGGTGGCGCGCCGGTGCACCTCGACGAGATCCCGATGAAGGGCATCGACGACCTCGAGCCCGCGCTGAGTCGACTCGCCGCCGGCCTGGCGCAGGGCACACCCGCGCGAGCGCTCGCCGAGATCGACACGGTGACCGAGCGCGAGGCCGACCCGCGCCTCTACAAGCAGCGGACGAGCTCCCGGTCTTTCGGCGTGCGGCTCTCGGGCACCATGGTCCTCGACCCCGGCGATGGGCGCGGCCGCGCGGCCGAGCTCTCCGGGATCGGCCTCGCCTGGCACTTCGACGCCCGCTCGTTCTTCGCGGAGTCGCTGCTCGACCTGCAGTGGTCACAGACGCTCGACCCGTCGTACCACGGGAGCCGCGACTGGCTCATCGACTTCGGCCTCGGCGCCTACTACCCGTTCCTGCGCGGCGACGTGTCCCCGTACGCGGGCGCCGCCGTGCTCTACGTCTCCAGCCACACCGGCGCGGTGGAGGGCGGGAGCGGCATCGCCGTCCGTCCGGCGGCGGGGCTCCTCGTCGGTCGCCTCGCGGACGTGCATCTCCGCTTCGACGTCGGATGGCAGGTGAGCACGTTCCAGGAGCGGGACGCGGGAGGGGCCTTCCACCGGAGCCAGGGCCCGACCCTCTCCATCGCCGTGTTGAGGTAGCGGGACGAGCTGCTCGCGGCCGTCAGGGCCGGGCGGCGATGCGCCGGATGGCTCGATCCAGGGCTCGCGGCGCGTGCCGGAGCGGAGGAGTACCTCGTAGCGGAGGTGGGATGGATATGGAGGGTGCGGTCTTCCTCGCGGTGCTGGCGCTCGGGCTCGTACTCGGGCCGTGGGTGCTCGGCTTCTCCGCCTTGCGTCGGGCGCGCAGGGCGGAGGAGCGGCTCGCGGCGCTGGAGGCGAGGCTCGTCGCGGTCCTTCCGCCGCCCTTGCCGCCGTGGTCCGTGGTGAACACGGTGCCGCCGCCGGCGCCGGCCTTCTCCCCGTCGACCCCGACCGCGACCCCGACCGCGACCGCGACCCCGACCGCGACCCCGACTTCGATCCCGGCCCCGACCGCGGACACGACCTTCGAGGAGCGGCTCGCCCTCGTATGGTTCACCCGCGCCGGTGCGGCCACGTTTCTCCTCGGCGCGGCCTGGTTCTTCAAGTACGCGGCGGACAACGATTGGATCGGTCCGCTCGGGCGCATCGCCCTCGGCGCGCTCACGGGGGCCGGGCTTCTCGCGCTGGGTGAGGCGAGGCGAAAGGTGCTGCGCGCGCTCTACCTGCACGCGCTCCTCGGCACGGGCGTCGCCGTGCTCTTCGTCTCGGCCTACGCCAGTCATGCGCTCTACCGGCTGGCGCCGGCGCCGGTCGCCCTCGCCGCCGCCGGCGTCGTCGCGCTCCTCGGCGGCGCGCTCGCGCTGCGCCATCGCGGCGAGCTCGTCCTGGCGGTGGCTCTGACGGGTGGGCTCCTCGCACCCGTCGTGCTCTCCACGGGGGACGACCGGCCGGCAGCGCTCTTCGCGTGGGTGCTCCTCCTCACCGGGGGCGCGCTCTGGGCCTCGGTGCGCGAGGGCTTCGTCGCCGTGCCCGCCATCGCGGTCGCCGGGACCGCGCTCCTCTATGCCGGCTGGTGGCACCGCTTCTTCGAGGCGGAGGGACGCTACCGCGACCTCGCCTCACGCGCCGTCCCGGCCCTCGCGGTGGCCGCCTTCGCCGGCGCATGGCTCTGGAGCGCATCCGCCTGGCGCCGGCGCCGCGCCGCGCAGGACGGGCCGCTCGCGCTCGAGGTGGTCGCGCTCGTCCTGGCACACGCGGGGTTCACCTCGCTCCTCCTCGACCGGCCGGCCTTGCTCGGAGCAGCCCTCGCCGCGCTCGCCGTCCTGGCCTGGCGGGTGCTGGAGCGCGCCGGCCGGAGCGAGCTGCTCGCCATCCCGGCGCTGGCCGGGTTCCTCGCGCTGTTGCTCGCCCGCGCCGCTGCGGATCGGGCCCTTCCGCTCGAGGTGGTGTGGGGCGCCGTCGCGTGGGCGGTGGCCTACCTGGGCGCGCTCGCCATCACGCTGTTGCGCCACCGCCGCGACCCGAAGCCGCTGCACCTCCTCGCCGCAGCCGGCGCGGCGCTCGGGCTCACCGCGGTCGCTCTCCTCGCGACGCAACGCGCCGACGGCCTGCTCCGGAGCGCTGCCGCGGCGGCCGGCGGCGCCGCGCTCCTCTTCCTCGGACGCGCGCTCCTCGCCCGCGCTCGGCGGGGCGGATCGCTCCTCCTCGGCGTCGCCCTCGGCCTCTTCTGCGCGTCCGCCGCGTTCCTGCTCTCGGGTGCCACCATCACGGTCGTCTGGGCGGCCCTCGCGGCGGTGGTGGCCCACCTCGCCGCCCGCGAGCGCGATCCGGAGTGGCTGGCCGGCGCCGGGCTCATCTTCCTCGCGGTGGCGGTGCGCCTCTTCGCGTTCGATCTGGGGCACGGCGGTGAGCCGCTCATCCTGAACCCGCGCGGCCTCGCCTTCGGCGCGGCCGCCGTTGCGCTCTTCTTCTCGGGGCGAGCGCTCGCCGCCGCTGGCGAGGCGCCGTTCCTGACGGCCGCGGGGGTCGCCGTCGGGCTCGGGCACGCTGCGCTCCTGACGCTCGCCGTGGCCGAGGCGCGGATGGCGGCGGGCCCGGCGCGGGCCGAGCTGGTCACCACGCTGGCGCTCGGCCTGTACGCAGCGGCGCTGGTGGCGTTGGGCTTCGCCGCGCGCCAGCGGCTCCACCGCTGGTTTGGTCTCGGACTCTTCGCGGCCACGCTCGCCAAGCTCGCGCTCCACGATGTGTGGAGCATGGAGCGGGGCTACCAGATCGCGGTGCTCCTGGCCGTGGGCGCCCTCCTCCTCGGAGCGTCGTTCCTGTACGCCCGCCACGGGCCGCGTCTCACCGAGCTGCTGCGGGGCCCGCGAGGATCGGCGCTCGTCCTCCTCGTCGCGGGTGCGCTGGCGGCGACACCGGCCTCGGCGCTCGACGACCGCGCCTTCGCGGCAGCCGCGCCGGTCGAGGGGGTGGCGGGCGCGGGCCTCTGGCGGTTCGAGGTGCCGATCGCCCTGTACCGGGCGAGCGCCGCGGACGGCCTCGCCGACCTGCGGCTCGAGGGGCCGGGCGGCGAAGAGGTGGCCTGGCTCGTCCGGCCCACCGGCCCCGCCGGACGCGGGCGCACGGTGGCCGCGCGCGTCCTCGATCCCGTGGTCCTGCCGGGGGGCGCGGCGCGCGCCGTGCTGGACCTCGGGCCGCAGGCCGGCCGCCACGGCGAGGTGCGGCTCGACCTCGACGGAGAGGAGTTCCTCCGCCGGGCGCGCGTGGAGTCGTCGGACGACGGCCGCGCCTTCGGCGTGCTCGCGGAGGGCGGCCGGGTGTGGGCGGTCCGGGGCGAGCGCTGGGCTCGTGGCGACGCGCTCCGCTACCCCACCTCTCAGGCGCGCTTCCTGCGCGTGACGCTGCTCCCCGGCGGCGGGACGGTCCGCATCGCGGGCGCACGCGTCGCGCTGCCGCCGGCCGCTTCGGAGCGCCGCTCGGCCGCCGCGGCCCGAATCCGGCGCGGCATCTCGTGGAAGGCCTGGGCGCAGGACCTCGACGAGCACCTCCAGGCGATCGACCGCCTCTTCTGGCCGCGGCTGTTCATCATCGGCGGCGGCGTGAGCAAGCAA